>OFML01001518.1_pt1 | contig 12755 bp, 14 predicted proteins | sample 1541831 | NCBI WGS metagenome assembly OFML01 (sample SAMN04209237, study PRJEB22552) | human gut metagenome | biome: gut; material: feces | host: Homo sapiens | place: USA: Oklahoma | reverse complement strand
TGTAACAACCAATCCTAATGATGGTTTTCCAGCAGTTACAAAGAAGGTCTGAAAAGCAGTTTGTAGAAAAAATGCTGGTGCAAATGTAAATATAATTTCTGCATAAGTAATTGATAATGGAGCTTGTGTTGAACTGGCACCTAAAAATGAAACGATATTTGAAGTAAATAAATTTCCCAATATAGCAATAGAAATCCCTATTAATAACTCGACGACGATAAGAAAACTCAAATTATTTTGTGCTTCTTTCTGTTTTCCCTCGCCCATCTTTCTTGCAACAATAGCACTACCTCCAGTTGCAATCATAATGGCAATGGCCATTTCGCAACAGATAGCAGGATAAAGCATATTAACTGCTGATAATGCAGTAGTTCCAATCAAACGAGAAACAAACATGCCATCTATGATAATGTACATGGATAGACTTATCATCATAATTACGTTTGGTATGGCAAATGATAGTAATGAAGCAAAGTTAAAATTTTTAGCCAATGTTTTATCCATTTTCTATTTCCTCCTTTAGTAATTCATAGTATTTTGTATTGCTCTCAATAAGTTGTTTTCTTTTTTCTTCTCCTAACTTATGCATGGCGTTTTCTTCCATTTGGTATAATCTATTCAAAATAGAAGAAGCGAATATCTCACCGTTTTCAGTAAATGCAATGAGTCTTTCTCTTTTATTTTTAGTACTGGCTGTAATAGTGATATATCCTTTTTTTTCAAAGTCCAATAAAATACCATGTACAGTCTGTTTTGGTAAAGCCCACCATTCACAGATTTGTTTTTGTGTGCATTTTTTATAATCATTTAGAGTATATAAGATGACTAGAGCATTATAATTTAATTGATGTTTTTTAGCCCATATCCTATATAAATCTAATGTTCCACTTAGAGCAATATTGACTAATTTGATTTGTTCTCGAATTTGCATAATAGCCTCCTTTTTATAGTACGGATTCGTACCTTTATATATTAGTACGAATCCGTACTAATGTCAACGGTCATTTAAAATTTGCTTCACGATCTCTTGATTTACTATTAACTTTTTCAAGTTAGACACAAAAAAGCATTGTTACAATAAAATAACTCATAACAATGTTACAATATTTTAAATATATGATTTAAAAATTTATATACTGCTATGCACCATCAAATGCTGATACGTTCATTTTTGAATATCAAGCTATTCAGAAACAGTCATATCTAAACCTATCGCAAGTTTATTATTTATGATTTTTCTTCACATAATTCTTTATAATAGTTTCTGAATATATAAGATGAAATATCCTTTACCTCGTGTATGGTTAATTTTAGTATATATCATTTATAAATGCGATAGTATCCGTACCCAATTGGCAAAGAACGCAAAAAGTTGTAACTAATGGGGTATCTTTAAAAGCATGAAATTAGCGATAAAAGCTTTTTATTTCTCCACCGGATATAAAGCTTTATTTACATAAGAAGCAGAATAGCTTCAATAAATATTCGAAAAGCTATATCCATTATGGCACGGTCATCAGAATAATTTGAAACTGCTTTTCAAATGCGTCAACAGGCATTGTACTGTAAGAGGCAATATCCTGTTAAATTGATTCTGCTTTAATGCCCAAAAAGGCTTCACTGTTAGCAAAATAAGTGTATATTAATTGCTGCGAATCACTTCAAAAATACATATGCATACTATTTAATGCCATATCTAATCTAATTCTGCTATGCCAGTTGTCATAGCCGCATCCTCGTTTTCTCATTCATGGTATAGATGTTGCGAAGTCATCATCATGTAAATATTATATCTTTTCTATGAACAAAACAAAAAGTAAAAAATTCATAGGATGATGAACCTTTGATAAAATCATGGTTAATATGACAGGATGTTGTCCTATATGACATTGTATAATATATAGGTAAGATGTCTATCGATGGAATGTGAAAACTTATAAAGCATAAGTTAAGACATGAAATAATAACCAATTTTTTATGTGTACGGATAGCTTACAGTGATATCATAATTAAAAAAATAGGGTATCCTATCAAAAAGGTAGTGTGATAAAAGATAAAAACCAACAAGCATATTGTACTTTATATTGTGTTGCTTTGTGATTATGATACAATAAAATAACCTATTCGCTTTTCATATGTGGATGGTTAAACAAACAGGGAACGATGATTGACGTTAGCAAAGGACAATTTCTGGTAATAAAGAAGCTGAAATGGCGATTTTTACTGTTAAAATATGTATATCACATTGTGCAACGTCTGCATATGCAGATATTTATGGTAAGGCGAATCGTCGTTTAAGAAAATAAAGGAGGAATGTTTATTATGACTGTTTCAACAATAAAAAAAGTATTTCCATATCCCATACAACAAGTATGGAATTTGATGACGTCATTGGACACGTATGCTTGGCGCAGTGATATAAGTGAAATAAAAGTTTTGGATGATCAAAAGTTTCAAGAAAGATCTTTGGATGGTATCACAACCACCTTTACCATTACTAAGAAAGAACCTTATCGGGTATATGCGTTTTCTATTGAGAATAAGAATATGAGTGGCTCTTGGGAAGGTTGTCTTTATGATACAGATGCTGGGACACAAGTGATATTTACAGAAGAAGTAAGGGTGAAAAAATTTTATATGAAACCATTTATAAAAGGCTTTCTACAAAAACAACAGGAAACTTATATGCAGGATCTAGCAAATGCCCTAGATAAACAAGGATAAGATAGGCGTATGGAAAAACCTGAGCTCAGCAAATTTATGAATGCCGAAACCTTTTCTTCCTACTATTATTTAAAAGAGGAGTTAGTGGCTTTTTGTAAGGAACTTGGACTTCCTACATCAGGCAATAAACAAGAATTGACGAAACGGATTGCTTATTTCTTAGAGACTGGTTGTTGTTTACAGCCAAGCAAACGGGTAATAAAAAAAGCCATCCACGAAGATCTTTATTTGACGACGCTTATTGAACCTAATATTATTTGCAGTGAGAAACATCGGACTTTTTTTAAACAACATATAGGATCGTCATTTACCTTTTGTGTTACCTTTCAGAAATGGTTGAAACATCATGCGGGAAAGACTTATGCCGATGCTATCGCAGCATATCACCAGCTTTTACAAGATAAGTCAACGCAGGATTCAAAGATTGGCGAGCAATTTGCGTATAATGCGTATATACGTGCTTATTTTGCTGATCATAAAAATGGCCGTTTACAGGATGCCATAGCTTGCTGGAACTATAAAAAGCAATTAAAAGGGAAGCCTGTCTATGAAAGAGAGGATGAAATTGCAGTGGGCATTCATAACAGCCATTAAATAATCAGATAACGTGATAGAAGGATAAAATGAACATGATACGATCCAAGAAAAAACTAGTTTCTAAAAAAGTATTTGCCAAGCAAATAAAAATATGCTATCATATTTAAGCAATGCGGGCGTGGTGAAATTGGCAGACACGCTAGACTTAGGAGCTTGTTCGGAATTGTTAGTTCTGTTTTATATGCATCTCGTGAATTTTAGAAAAACTTAATAAGGAATACATTATGCGGGCGTGGTGAAATTGGCAGACACGCTAGACTTAGGATCTAGTTCCATCGGAGTGCAGGTTCGATTCCTGTCGCCCGCACCAGTTGTTAAGTACTCTCAAGTCCTTTATTTATAAGGGTTTTGAGAGTTTTTTCTTTTTATAGCCAAAATTGACAGAAAATTAATATTTTAATTTTTTTGATAGAAAATAGAGTTTTAAAATTGCCTCCGTAAATTTTCAATTAAAAATAAAATAACAACTTGCTTGTTAATTCATTAAAAACTCATAATACCTCCTAAATGGTTCTTTTTAACTTTTGTTATTTTTTTGCCTCCACACGATTTTGCCAACGCATGATATTTAAAATTATTTAACCCTAAATAATATATTTATTAATACTAATATTTTACCTCTGAAATGACTAAATAAGACTATCAGGTAAAATATCTAGCATCAAATTTGCTGATTCTACTTTTGATAAAACATCTAAATGTGCATAAGTATTTGCAGTCGTAGTAATACTAGAGTGTCCCAACCATTTTTGAACTTTAACTAGATTTTCTCCTTTGATACACATTCTTGTTGCACAAGTATGCCTTAAATCATGGAAACGGATATGTCTAAGGTTGTTCTTTTTTAATACTAATGCAAAATGTTGTGTTATATATCCTGGTTTTATACGATTTCCTAACTTGTCAACATAAATATAATCTTGATATTTGTAGTTATACGATCTTCCAGCTAATCGCTTATTTGTGGCTTGATCGTTTTTTAATTTAAGAAGTAGTTCCTCAAATAACTGTGGAAGTGGATAAACTCTAAAACTAGCTTTGTTTTTTGCTCTATCTTTTTCCACTTCTTCAAGTTTACCATTGATATTAGTTATCGTTACTGTCGTACCAATCTTAATTGTCTTTGCATCAAAATCAATAGCATTCCATTTTATGCCCACCACTTCTTCACGTCGTAAACCAAAGAATGCTGCTAAATAGATTCCTAATTCAAGAGGATCATTCTTTGCAACTTGAAATAACTTATCTAATTCATCTTGTGAATAGGCACTGCCAGTGAATTGAACCTTCTTTGGTTTAGATACTTTTTTAGATGGGTTTTCACTGATAAGTTTATTTTGTACTGCATAATCAAGTGCTTTATGAATATTTGCATGCCATTTTAGTACAGTATTTGCCGAAACTTTTTTTGTTTCAAAAGCATATGAATAGAAGTCCTGAATATCAAATGAAGTTAAATCACTTAATAAAATCTCTTGTTCTTTAAAATATGGTGCAATACTTGAATTGATTTGCATTAAATATGTTCCATATGTGCTTCTTTCATAATTATATTGAGTTGCATTGATCCAGTAAATCATGAAATCTGAAAACAGCATATTCTTATGAACTTTAATTCTTTTATTATTTGAATTTTTATTAATTTTTACAACTTTTTTAGATGTAGCATCTTTAACTTGCAATTTTTTTTGAAGCATATCTTTTGTGAAGTAAGATTTAAGATTTGCTTTTTTACTTCCAGTCGGTACTTCAAATGCATTGATAAGATATTTAAGCATAGCATTGGCTTGTTTCTTGTTTCCTCTAACTGGTAATTTAGTCGTGATTGAGGGAGTTTTTCTTTTCCCATTCTCATCATAATAATTTAATACTAAATGATAAATGCCCTTTACTTCTTTAAGATGACCAGATACTTTTTTCTCTTTCATTGTTTCCTCCTTGTTCTTGTGTTCCACTGGTCAACAGTAGTTTAACAAGAGTAAAGTATATTTACAAATGTACGATTTAATTATTTTCGTTATTAATTTGTAAATAGGAAAGAAGATGAAATTTAGTAACATAAAATGCTCTACCAATCTTAAAGAATTTAATTTTGTTCTCTTTAAGAAGTTTATACCCTGTCTTTGTGCTAATACCACCAAGCATCTTGCACATAGTTTTTACATCAACAACATCTGGATATTCGCTAAACATTTTTTCATAATATGTTAATAAGTCATTTTTCACTATCGCTAAACCTCCTACAAATTATATTTGTTAATACCAAGACTAATAATCAGTTTACTTTCAATTTGTTTCAAATCATGATGGCTGATACTGCCAACATAGTCTCTTAAACGAGCCTTATCTATTGTTCTGATTTGTTCAAGAAGCACAATAGAATCGTTTTTTAAGCCCACTGAGGCAGGTATTCTATGATGAGTAGGAAGATTCTGTTTACTATGAATTCGTGCTGTAATAGCTACTATAATCGTAGTAGGGCTATACTTATTACCCATATCGTTTTGGATAATTAGTACAGGTCGTATTCCACCTTGTTCTGAGCCAAAACTAGGTTCTAAATCTGCATAATAGATTTGTCCTCTATATATCTGGTTATACACATGTTTACCTCCTTCCACATCCTAAATAGGTATGTAAAAGCTGGATAAAACTACCCAGCTTTTTTAAATCGTTAATTTATTTGTTTTCTATTTTTCCTTGTACCCGAAAACATAGGGATGCCATTAAACGAACATTAGCAATGTTCTCATGGGAATTTCACCCTTGCGTGGAACTCACGCAACTGCCATCAATGCCTGCGACGGTTATTATCTCGCTCGGACTATGAATTGACAGAAGTATCCCCCTGTTAAATATCATCGCAAATAGTTGCTAACTATTTTCTCCATCTCAATAGGGATCGCTCAAATAATAGATATTATTGTCATGGCGTATTGACTGGCTGGCTCATTTAACAGGAACGTAATAATGGCTGTTATTCAGTTGTCAAAGAACTATATTTAGGGAGTCTTTATTTGCCCCTACACAATATAGGCAGTTTGAACAGCCGATTTTGGACACTTTTTTAAAATTATTTTAGTTTTTTTCTTAAACGATGAATTTTCTTATAAATTGATGAAAGACTTAAGCCTAATATTTTAGATATTTCATGAGTTGAATACCCAAATATTTTTAAGAGAATGATAGTCGATGTTTCTTTATCTATTGTGGATACATAATTAAATAATGCTTCATTTTCTAATTGGCTTAATAAATCATCAATTGTATTAATTTCTTTTTGATCATAAAAAGGAATATTATTTAAAACAGTATTTATAGTTGTGTTTTGTCGCCCTCTAAATCTACGTTCTGATTTAAACATTTCCCAATCGTAATCATGCAACTGCCTGATGATGTTTTCATCAACATTCAAAGATCTAAGCAGCTCTTCTTCTTGCGATTTCCATTTATTCCATTTGATTAATTCTTTTTGATAATTAAAACCCATATTTTGCTCCTTTCTTGTTTTTTAAGAAAAGAACAGGTGGGGCTCTAATTGGATAAAGACAATAACTATCAGCAATTAGAAAACAAGTTGGATATTGTATTTTCAATATCCTTTAGACTGATAATTAAAACATTGTGTACTTTGCAAAGCATTTCAAATTCTTCATACAAGTCATCATAAATAGATATTCTTTTCTTGCTTGTAACAAGAATAAGATCAATATCATTTCTCTTGATATGTGTGATTAATGACTTCATATCATATGAATTAAAGTTTTTACCGTTAGATATACTCTTGGTCACTCCAACAATCGAGAGATCGTTGTCATCAGCAAGTTCAGTTAATACTTCTTCCTGATAATTCAATAAATTTCTTGATGATTCAGCTAATACTCTACAGTGAATCCATACTCTTTGTTTCTTCATTTCTTTTCCTCCTTGGAAGAACACTTGTTCTTCATCCATATAGGGGAAAGTTATTGAGATAGTGAGCAAAGATTTTTAATTTTTTCTTGAATTATTTTTCTAATCACTTTTTTCCGATATGTAACAGTAGTTTGTGGTAATCTAAGTGTCCTTGCAGTTTCTTTATCTGATAGTTCTTTTATAAAAATACAGATTGCTATTTTTTTATCTTTTTCAGGTAGCAAAAGAATTTCATGCTTAATTGCTTTTGCTATATCTTTTAAATAGATGTGTTCAACAACATCAAAATGAATTTCTTTATTCACAACAAAAAAAGTAGCTTGATCAATATCTTCAAAATTTAATATAGATCTAGCTACTTTATTTTTTTCTGTATTTCTTATTTTGTCATAACTGCTTTTACATACTTTATATACTTTCTCGTTTACCTCAATATATTCTCTATCAACTTTTAAATAATACTTTTTAAATCCCTTAGAATCTTCTTTAACAAAGAAACTATTTTTTCCATAATCATATTTAAAATTTATCATTTTTCTCCTCCTAATATTTTTTAATGCAAAATATTAGGAGGAGGTGCTCTTATTGTAATCATAATAATCAAACCCTTTCCCTAAATAAATTTTTACACATTTATTAAGAGAAGAATGTCGATGTGTGTTAGAGTTTATCAAATAAATGTGAAAATAAACGAATTTTCTTGATAATGTAGATATTTTGATATTTGTAATGAATATTATATAAATATTGTTTTATATATTTTTAGATGGATATAATTATATAACTATTGATTAAGAGTAAAAAAAAACAAGATATTAATAAATCAATGTCATTAAGTTAAGAAGATAAGAAAGAAGTCATAAGTATAGAATATAAAAAATCTATGCTAATGGCTTTATTTTATGTACACAAAAAAGTACAGTCTTGAAACTGCTTTTCCAAAGGTATATAATAGTCGTGTGTTAGTCAAACCTATAGTTGAAACATACGACTTTTTTGGCAGAAACATGACGTGTGCTTGTTCTTCCTGGTCGGACAGGAAGTATTTCTTTGGCTATCAGGTTCTCAACGGGTGATTTTTTACCCGTTTTTTTGTTTAGAAACCTTCTTATGATATGCGATGCCCTTGTAAAATTAATTTGATATGTATACTTTGTCTTCTTTTTTATTATCTTTATATCCTGTACAATTCTTTGACAAAAGTTATAAAGTAATAATCTTGCATATATCTCCTGTTTGATAAGTTTTCTTTTCTTTGAATGTAATGCATGCAGTCCTATCGCATATTTGACCTGCCTGAATGAAGTTTCTATTCCCCATCTTTTATTATAGAGTTCCTTTATATCCTCAATAGAAAACTCATCTCTGTCAAGATTAGTTATGATGCATTCATATGTATCTTCAGTTATTTTTATTCTTACTGTTCTACATCGAAAATCATAGAATGGTTTTTCTTTGCTTAGATAATCAAAAGTGTGATTAGATGGTATAAATCTATATATTTGTGGATTTGCCTTGATTTCATTTGTTTGTTTGATTGTTAGTATTCTTGAAACATCTATATCAAATTCATCAGTATCGGGATATGGACCAAAACTCTTCATTATACTCTTGCTGGAAGTTATATCTCTAACTCGTATAAGATATTTATTTCCAGAATTGACGACATGTTCAAAATTATTATAGGATTCATAACCTCTGTCAGCTATGAATATGGCTTTATGACCTTTGTATCTATCCACAAGTTCATTGAAAGCACTATTTTCGTTAAAGACTGCTTCACCCTGAATAATAATATCATCATAAGTGCATTCTAAAAGATCATAGCCTGCATTGATATGAAAAGCTGAATATGTCAAATCCTTTATACCTTTTTTCAGAAGAGTTGTTTCCTTGTCATAAAAAGTATTGTCAATAGATTCTTCACTGCCATCAACAGCTAAAAGACGATAACCTTTATAAGTTTTCAGTTTTGAAGTCTTTTTATTAAAATTATCAAAAAGAGATTTAAAAGCATCAATCTTAATTTTATTTCTGGCCTGTACAAAAGCAGAAGCAGTAGGAGTATCAATAGAATAGTCATTAAGCTTCAATAATTCATCTTTCAAAGAACCAGCTTCCAAACAAATGATATTATTAATGACAGTAGAGAAATCAAGTTTACGATTACGGATAAAATCAGTATTAGGATTCTCAACGAAAAGAGAACGAGAATTATTCAAAATCTTAATGCAGTGATTCAAATTTTTTCTAAGAGAGTTAAAATTGTTCATAAGTCATACCTCCAAAAGTTCATACCTATAAACAATAGGCTTATTATTCATAAAAAATATGAATAATAAGCCTCACAAACTCATTTAAATGTCAACACTTTTTTATAAAAAAAAGAGGATACCAATATTTTTATATCGATATCCTCAATATCATTTCCTTAACTTAATGACATTGATTAATAAATATCCTGTCATAGTATTTTTTGATTACAATATTTTAAAGCTTAAACGCTTGATTCATTTTATTTAAAGAAGAATTGATAGTGTTTATAGATTCATTTATTTTCTTTAATTCATTAGCAAATTGGATATCCTTTTCATAAACACTTGAAAAAATCTTGTTTATTTGGTTTTTGCTGACACCCTGAACATCAATCAATTTTCTATAATATTGGTTTAATTCATTTGCGTTTGATGGAAAATCAAGCCTTCCGAATAAACCTTCTACACGATAAAATACATCCCATTTAGATATATCATACCAATCTTCATCATCAACTTCTTCAACAATAGATAATAAATTCTTTTTCACATCATCTGAAAAGTCTCTGATTTGTAAAGCATAACTTTCACTTTCTATCTTATGATACATAAACCATATCTTTAATGAATTATTCATGCCAAAAATTAGACTTAATATACCGAATACCTCAATAAAATCAAAACCTTTATTCTTTTCAGCGTACCCTTTTGTAAGTGAAAGCATTCTTTCAATAAATCCATTGGGCATTGTATATTTATCCCCATATGCATTATCATCATTAATCATTATATTCATAATACTGTAAATTACAAACCTAAAGTCTTCTTCTTCCATATATGTTGCATAATATCCAAATAAATCATGTATTTCTTTCATTAAATCACTTTGTTCTACATAGTCATTTAATTTTAGATTTCCATTTTTTAATGTAAACATAGAGTATGGAGAATGCCAACCACCAAATTTATGCATAATTGCATTTCCACCAATACCAAGTACAAGGTCTTTGAAATTTTTTGGCATTTTACCTTTATCAAAAGCAAATGAACTCCCATCCAATATTCCTAGTGTCGTAGATGATCTAATATATCTTCGATCTCCTGCAACAGGAAAAAGTAAAATATTTACAAAATCAAATTCATTACTGATATTGGTGATTTTATTTTTATTTTTATCAATCAAATTTTTATATTTTGTTAAAAATGCTTGCCCAAATCCTTGTCCATCAAAAGCATAGATGTGCTCAATTTCATCACCTTTTAAAACACCTACATATTGTGCTTTATTACCACCTTTTGAATGACCAGTAACATAAATTTTTTGCCCATTGCTTGCAAATTCTTTTGTCATTTTTTCATAATAATCTAATGCTTTTTTCTGCTGGTTAGTATCTGTAATATCAGAATAAGCACCTTCTCCATTATCACGCCATTCTAAATCACCACCAGTTCCTTTATATACAATAATTGTGTTATTTCCATAGGAAATGGTTGCATTTGTTACATGCTGAGTTCCTTTTTTATTTGCTGGTTCGTTCTCAACATTTCTGACTTTCATAGCTTTATATACTGAGGGGTTCTTTTTTATTGTATCAATAATATTGGAAAATTCTTCCCTTGAAATTTCAGCAGGTTTATTAGAATCATCTATTGAATTTTTATTAAATTGCTTTGCCCAATTGTATATATTATCCCCTTTATTAGTTTGATAATAGTTAGTAAACGAGGCATCATAAATAATAGAGTTTAGTATAAGTAATTCTTCTTCTGTTGGTGTAGCCATAATTAATCATTCTCCTTATACTCATAATTGAAATCAATTTCTCCCCAATCATCATCAATTTCAACTTTTAATCCATTAGTAGAATAAGATGAATGTGTTTCTATTGAATTATAAGGATCATTAATAACATATGTTTCAAATTCTTTTGCCGAATAACCTAGAAAATGAAGATTTCCAATAGAATTAATCTTTTGTAAATCTTTTTTTAATAAATTTCTTTTTTCTAGATCAATATCTTCTTCCTTTTCAGCTACTAAATATATAGATACTGACATTGTTATTTGCTTATTTGCAAACTTTTTAAACTCATTAATATCCATATTTGGTCTAAAACATTCTGGAATAGGTCCACTATTCATTATTCCCAAATTAACCACTGCATCTGGGAAATAGTGATTAACAGCATTAAAAACTTTTTCTTCATACTTTTTTTGCATTATAAAGCGTACATAATCATCAGTGATATCACCTTTACTTTTACGTTCTACAAAAAAATAATTATATGATTCTTTACCTTTAGGGTAAGCACGCATAATTTCTTTTCCACCATTATCCCATGAACCATATTCAATGTCATATATCTCAAATTCTTCATTATATTTATTTTCAATATAATCTAACATTTCTTGTTTTACTTCTTCTCTTGTCATTACTTTTTCTTCTTCCATATTTTTGCATCCTCCTAATAGTAGACTTAAACTGAAAATCAATAATATCTTGATTTTTGTTTTTTTCATATCAGTGCCTCATTTCTTTTGTTATATATTGGATTTAGAAAATCTTGATAATATTTTTAAAATATCGAAATCTTACAAAGTACCTTTAAACTATAAACTTTATTTCCATTTTAAGTTAAATTAAAATTAGTAGCTTGGTTTTGATCAATTTCCTTGAAATCTTCATCGATCATATTTATATATGCGCTTGTCTGCTTAAGTATAGAAGAAATTGTATTAGCTGATGTATTTAAACTAGATAAAAGATCTTCAAACGCTTTAGTTGACTCACCACTACTTGTTGAAAAAATTTCCTCCTTAATATATCCATCTATAAAAGATGATAATTCATCACTTAAACTATCAATTTTTTGTTTTTTACTATCCAATGAACCTGAATTTATTAAAAGTGTACCAGCCACTCCATTGATTTTATCCATTTTTCATTTCCCCTTTTTCTAATAAATAAATTTATCTATCTCATCTATTTCATTAATAAATTTTTTTGATTTTCCATCTAATGTTGATTGTATATTTTGTAATTCCATTAAAATATCTTTCATACCATCACATAAGAGTATTAACTCTGAGTTAATTAATTCATCAAATAAAGACTCATTTGGAATAGTTGAAACTATTTTTATATAAGAATTAGATATCTCAATCAGTTTTTCTAAATATGCATCTATAATTTTCTCTGCAAATATAAATTCTTGATCACTTATTTTTAAATTACCCATTATTCATTCTTTCCTTTCTCAATAA
>OFML01001508.1_pt1 | contig 12814 bp, 12 predicted proteins | sample 1541831 | NCBI WGS metagenome assembly OFML01 (sample SAMN04209237, study PRJEB22552) | human gut metagenome | biome: gut; material: feces | host: Homo sapiens | place: USA: Oklahoma | reverse complement strand
TGCCTGATGGGTGATTCGACAGCGCTTGCCTCAGCAATTGTGCGGTGCTGCCCTAGATAAAAGCATTTCCGCAATGATTGCTGCAATCGAAGTATATAACAAACCCGATTTCTTGTACCGTGGTGAAACTTTTTCGATATTAGCAATTAATAGCTGGGAATTACTTCTTAAGGCTAAGCACCTTAAAGATAATCACAATAAAATGCGTTCGCTTTATGTTATGGAGCCTGTAATAAATAAAGATGGTAGCAAGTCCAAGAAAAAGAAGGTCAAACTAACTAGAAGCGGTAACCCATTTACGCATTCAATCGATTTTATAGCTAAGAAACTTATTGAAAAAGGCGAAATGGATCAAATCGTTTTTAATAATATAATGGCACTAATTGAGCTTCGTGATTCTGCTATACACTTTTATAATTACTCGCTTAAATTCAATGTTCGAATTCAGGAAATAGGAACCGCATCTTTGAAAAATTATGTGTCTTTATACAAAAAATGGTTTAACAAAGATTTATCAGAATTTAATTTCTATTTAATGCCGTTATCCTTTGTACAAGCACGAAAAGAATCGGATGTTTTGCTCTTGAATGCAGAGGAAAAGAACTTTTTCAAGTATGTGGATGAACTTGAAGAAAGCTCTTCATCGGATAGTGAATACAGCATAGCACTAAATATTGATGTTAAGTTTTCGAAATCCACATCAAAGGATGCAATTAAAGTTGCCCTCTCCAAAGACACAGATGCTATAAAGGTTACATTAACAGAAGAACAGTTAAAAGCCAAGTATCCTATGGATTATGGTGAACTTACCGCCAAATGTAAAGAACGTTATAGTAATTTCATACTAAACGGTGATTATCATGCAAATAGACGTTTATATGAAAGTGATGATAAGTGTGCCTACATAAGATATCTTGATCCCGACAAAAAGAAAAGCGGTAAAAAAGTATTTTATAGTGAGGCTATGCTTTCAAAGTTAGATAATCACTATACACGAAAATAGTATAAGGTCTTAGTCTAATAATACAACCCCTTAACTTCCGATAATTTTTATTATCAGGAAGTTGCAAACGACAAAGCGCTTATAGGAGGATAACACTATGTTACCTGAAGAAAAAGCAAGAGTTAAAATAGATAAACAACTAAATAATGCCGGATGGGATATTGTTGACAGAAAGGATTATCTGCCAAACTATGCTATGGCGGTAAAGGAAGCATTAATGCAGGGCGGAAAAGAAAGCGATTACTTGCTTTTTGTTGATAATAAAGCCATTGGGGTTGTTGAGGCAAAGAAGGAATCGGATAGTCTCGGCCCGAAAGTTGCCTCACAGGCTGAACACTATGCAAAAACTCCGCAGAATTGGTATGGTCTTTGGTTTCAGGGACTAATACCGCTTGTATATCTTGCAAACGGCAATAAGATATATTTCAAAAATATGCTTACTGACTCTGACGGAGATTATGTTGAACTTGGTGAAATGCATTCTCCAAAAAAGATGTTGCAGCTTATCGGCAAAAAATCGGAATACGGTGCTTTGCCGCGAATTGAGAAAAGGGGACTGCGTGACTGCCAGTATGATGCAGAAGTTAATTTAGAAAAATCTCTCAAGCAAGGCAAAAAGAAAGCCCTTGCAGTTCTCGCAACAGGCTCCGGTAAAACATATCTTGCTTGCCTTGCTTCATATCGTTTACTCAATTACACATCTACTAAAAGGGTCTTGTTCCTTGTTGACAGAAATAATCTTGCACGACAAACAGAAACAGAATTCAGCCTGTTTGACCGTACAGAAAATCAACAGCCTATGAGTTCTTTGTATCAAATCAACCGATTGAAAAACAAAGACGATATTGGCGGTGACATAGTAATTTCTACAATTTACGGCAATAAAGCGGACTTTCTGCATGGGAAAGTAACGCTCGATATAGTAGCCTGTGTCTATGACATTTCGCCCCAGGCGGGAGAGGTCCTTTACAATGACGCAGTTGATAAGACCCGCTTCAATATCGGAGAGCATCTGCTGGAAGCCGGGGCGGTGGAAGTTCGTACCCGTTGCGCCATTGTCAATGTAGGTCTGTACCACAATAATCTCCGGGTTCTGCTCCAGATACCGGGCGATAATCAGCTGCTGGGTTTCGATAGAAACGGTGTGGGTATGCTTATCCTCAACGGAAAGCCGCACATAAACTCCAGCGCGGCAAGAGGGATCTATCTCCGGTGCAGGGAGCACCACAGTTTCCTTTCTGCTTTTTCTTGCCACAAATCATCCCACCTTTCTTTGGCTTGTTTGCTCTGCCAGCTGGATCAGCTGGATCGCTTTCTGGTATTCGTCCTGGTATGTAAAGGTGATCTCCAATTCCTTTTTTCCAATCACCTTGATACTCTGTATCATGTGAACCACAGCTTTGCGGTCCAGGGTCTCCATCGTAGAAAACTGTGTGAAGTGGGAAATCCAGCGGTTCCGTTCACTCCGGTTCTCCAGAACATCAGCCAGCTTTTCCTTTAAGACCCGAATACTCTCTTTCGCGTTTTCCGCAATCCTCGTGTATCTGGCCTTATAGTCGGTATATTCCTCTTTGCTGATGGTGCCGGTAATCAGGCTTTCATACAGTCGGGCCTTAAATTCAAGCGCCTGTTCCACCTGCTGCTCATTGGCGGCGATGTGGGAGGCGTATTCATTGGCAAGTGCTTGGTTGATGCTGCTCTGGTCGATGCCGTCCAAGATGGCTTGCAGGCAGCTTACATTGTCGATGTAGCCTTTCAGACTGTCCTTGACGCACTCTACAAGATCGCTTTCCTTGAGCATTACCGGGTTGGTGCAGCCATGCTTTTTCCCGGTGGGGCAATAATAATAGTGATATTCCTTGCCCTTGACCCGGTTTGTTTTTCGCGTCATGCGGCTCCCACAGCACCCGCAGATCAAGACGCCGGAAAACAGATACACTGTATCCTGCTTGGGAGAAGTCCGGGTATCCAGTCTGCGGATACGCTGGACCAGTTCAAAATCCTGCTTGGCAATCAGCGGCTCATGGGCATCAGGAACGCGAATCCATTCAGAGGATGGCCGCTGCTCCATCTGCTTGATTTTATAGTGCGGGGTGCCTTGCTTCCCCTGTACTAATGTGCCAATGTAGGTTTCATCCTGCAAAATACGAATAATCGTTGTAGCAGACCACTTGCAATCCTCTTTGTCGGCATAGCCGTGTTTGGCATAGGGAAAACCATTGTTTTTCTTATAGGCCAGTGGGGAGAGGACGCCCATTTCGTTCAGCACGGTAGCGATCCGCAGGGCGCTTGTCCCATCCAGACGCATACGGAAGATGTCGCGGACAACGCGGGAAGCATACGGGTCAGGTACAAGCAGATTTTTGTTTTCCTCGGATTTCATATAGCCGTAAACGGGAAAGGCTCCAACAAAATCTCCGTTGCGCCGCTTTATATCCAAAGAGGTACGGGTCTTGATGGAAATGTCCCGGCAGTAGGCTTCGTTCATAATGTTCTTGACGGATACGGTCAGATCGTCACCGCTGCCTTCATGGGCGGTATCGATGTTATCCGTGATGGCAATAAAACGAACCCCATAAGTGGGGAACACCCGGCGCAGATAGCGTCCGGTTTCGATGTACTCCCGTCCCAGACGGGAGAGGTCCTTTACAATGACGCAGTTGATCTTGCCATCGGTGATGTCCTGCATCATTTCCTTAAACGCCGGACGGTCAAAAATGATACCGCTGTAACCATCGTCGATTTTTTCGGATACGATTTGAATGTCCGGGTTTCGTTCAATGAAGTTCTCAATCAGCTTCCGCTGGTTGGTAACGCTGTCGCTCTCGCTGGAGCGATCATCGGTGTAAGACAGACGAATGTAAGCTGTTGCCTGATATTTTGGCATGAAAAAGCACTCCTTTCCTCCTGGAAGCTCCCGCAAGAAAAGAGTGGATTTCGAGGTTTTCAGTTTTCATCCTTTTCCATACACATCGTAGCACGCTTTTGGAAAAAGAGCGAGGATGTCGATCACCTTAAAATCCCTTGCAGGCATTCCTCCAATGTGACCCCGTTGCTGGCAAATACACGACATTTTTTGGCGATTTATAAACGGGGGAAAGTCGTTTGTTTATAAATTGTTTACAATTAGAAGCTTATCGGGTTATCATCACAATAAAAATGAAAAAGGCTTTATTAAAGTAATGAGGGCATCCCTCGGCTAAGGGATACCCTCAAAATCACTCTTGCTTTTCTTGTTTACATAACTTTAGCTGCGCTTGATTTCACGCTTTTGCGTTTCATTTTCCATCCATACGAAAACCTTGTGAATGTTAGCGTAGAAATCTTCTCCCGATTGGTTTTTCTGCGAGATGATGGGATCAACACGCCTTTTCAAGCCTCCGTCGAAATAACCGTGTGCCAGTTCGTAAACCGTTTTGGGGTCGTAGATTTTTTGGTTGCCCCCAACGCAGAAATGCTCAATTCGCGCAAGGTACAAGCTAATCGTTTTATATTCCGGCGCGTGGGCATCTTTTGCGATTTCTTTCATTTGGGCAGGTGTGTACATGTTGATGTGGTCAAGCGCCTGCTCCTGCAAGCGGTTATACTTCGCAGTGGAACGGCGTTGTATCTCCGGTCTCGCGATGCAGGAATTTCCCGATTTTTGGGATATTCTGTGTTTCAAGCGTATAACGCCTGGCACCGAAAAGATCGAGCGCCTGACCGTTCATGAAGAAGATTGCTTCCTGCGATTCATGCACGATTAGCTGCGTAAGACTGTTAAAATCCTCGCAGGGATGTTTCCAGATAAATGTACTGTTGTCGCCTTCATATTTAATGACTTCAACGGTTTGTGCCATGGAGATATTCCTCCTATTCAGGTTTGTAATGGTGTACTTTTTCAAAATTAAATATTCATCTTACTTTGTTCACATTATACAGCTAAAAGCTACAAATCTCAACTGATTTTGAGAAATTGTTTTACATTTTGAAAAATTTGAAAAAGTACACCTTTTCAAAATTTGAGAATAGAATTTTTAAGTAGTGTTTTCAAGTTTAAGGACTTTGCTGTAAAATGTTCCGACGGGCATATTACAGGCTGCAGCGGCTTGTTTTAATGTCAGATTTTTCATTCGCCATGCTTTATGCACTGCATGAAAGTTATCCGGCAGCGGAAAAGGCGGTCTGCCGAATTTGACGCCTTTGGCTTTTGCTGCAACAATTCCCTCGGATTGACGCTTGCGAATGTACTCGTGCTCATTCTGTGCTACAAATGATAGGATTTGCAGTACAAGATCGGCAATAAAGGTACCCATTAAATCTTTTCCCTGACGAGTATCTGGTGACATAAAGTCGCAATGACTGTGAATTGTGGAACTGCTTTTTCTCTCAAAATGAGAGAAAAGCTAATTATTTAATTTTGATCCGGTATCTAGAAATGAAGTGATAAAATAATGGTAGACACAAAAGTGCCTACCATTATTTTTATGCTATTATAGACATGGAGGTGGCAATATGGCTGGTAAATACACGATGCGAAGCAAAGAAGAAAAGTTAGCTATTGTAAAGAGGAATTTAGCAGGAGAAACTTCAAGGTCGCTCGAAAGAGAAACAGGATGCAGTCATCGGTTAATACAAGAGTGGACCAGAAAGTATCTAGCAGAAGGTGAAGCCGGGCTGGAAGTTAAGAAGAAACCCGGGAATCCTTTATCTCGTTATGAGCGCCGGAAGGAACTGACCTACGAGGAGCAGCTGCAATACCAGATCGAACTGCTGAAGCGAGAGCTGGTTAAGAAAGAGGCGGAGGTACTTCGTTTAAAAAAACGGAACGAACGAAAAGGGGGCGATGCCCGAAAAAGATGATCCGAGAGATGTATGCTGAGATTCAAAAGCAGACAGACAAACATTCTGTCAGCGAACTTTGCGAAATCTACGGTGTTTCTCGCAGCGGCTACTACAAGTGGTTGAAGCGAGCAGGACAGTTAAACCGGTATGAGAAAACACATAAAATACTGGATAGTTATGTCCTGGACATCCATTCCCACCACCCAATGATGGGATACCGCCAGATCAGGGATAAGCTGTACCTTGAATTCGGTTGGATCGTCAGTGATCCTACTGTTTGGAAGTCAATGAAGCGACTGAGAATTCACGGATACACCAGGCGCAGGAAAGCTGCGGCCACAGGAACCAACTTAGAACACATCCGCTATGCCAACGTACTGAACAGAAAATTCAAAGCAGAGAAGCCGATGCAGAAGATTGTGACGGATGTTACTTATATCAAACATAACGGCAAGTGGTATTATCTTGCAGGCTATTTGGATCTGTTCAACAACGAGATTCTGGAATGGGAACTCAGCGATACTTTTGACAATTTCCTCGTTATGAAGCCGGCAGAGCGCCTGGGCAAGGCCACCGGAATGCCCATGATCGTGGGCGAATGGCACATTGGCGCCGCCGACAGCGGTCTGGATTTTGGCGCGCTGTATTATGCGGAGACGCAGGCGCTTCGCGCGCAAGCCATTCGATATTACCTGGAGCAGAGCACGCAGGCAGAGCACCTGGTGGGCATCCATTATTTCGAATACAACGACCAGCCATACCTGGGACGATTCGACGGAGAATGCTACAACATCGGGCTTATCGACGTGTGCAACCGTCCCTACCCCTTGGTTGTGCGGGAATTTGAAGATTTTGCCCGGCACATGTATCCTCTGCTGGAAGGGTTGGAACAGCCCACATGCCAGCCGGTTCCCATTTGGGACATGTCCAGAAAACAAATCTGAACCAAGGAGCCAAATGTATGCTATATTACACGCAGCCCACTCCATCCCGGTTCTATCACGACCTGCGAAACGCGCAGGACGACCGAACCGTACTTACCAATCCCCATAAGGGGTGGTATTTCCACTACATTGACAACGGCATGCGCGCGCCAAAGTATCGCAACACCTTGAAACCGGGCGATGACCTGAAGGCCTATCCTGGCCTGAATCACATGTATCTGCGCTTCGATTGGAGCGACATTGAGGAAGAAGAAGGCGTCTATCACTGGGAAAAGCTGGACGATATTCTGGAAACGTGGGGAAAGCGCGGCTATCGGTTTTCCATGCGGATGTGCACCTTCGAGGCCAACCGTCCGATGATTCCCTACGCAACGCCGAAATACGTATTTGACGCAGGCGCTGCCGGCACACAATTTACCTGCATGGAACCCGATTATGGCGATCCGATCTATTTGGAAAAACTGGAACGCTTCATGGCGGCCTATGGCGAACATTACAACGGGCATCCCCTCTTGGATTTCATTGACGTGGGCACTTTCGGCACCTGGGGCGAAGGTCACACGACCTCCGGGTCCTGCCGTTCATACAGCCTGGAGGTGCTGAAACGCCATATTGATCTGCATCTGAAAAATTTCCCGGACACATACGTCCTGGTAAACGACGACATGATCAACCACATGGCCGCGACAAATCCTCAGGACGCCGCATATTTGTTGGAATACTGCGCAGGCAAGGGCATGGGCATGCGGGATGATTCGCTGTATGTACACGGATATTGCGTAAATTACGGTTGCGACATGCTGCAAAATCCCACCGGATTCGATTGGCTTTGGCGCAGTGGCCCGGTAGATTTGGAATCCGCGCATCAATCCATGCAGCGGGCGGACGACATGGACGGTGGGTTTCGCTTTCTGGAGGCGATGCGGCGTACGCATGCCACCTATGCCGGTTTTCACGGAGACATCTATGCGTGGTATGAGAACAACAAAGCGTTTCACGACTTCTGCGCCAATCGTTTGGGCTACTGGTATTTCCTGGAAGGATACGAATTGCCCGATCTATGCTGCGGAACCGACGCGGTGCTCACCCTGCACATCAGCAACCGGGGATTCGCGCCCGCATATCACCTTTATGAAACGCGCATCATCGCCAGAGACCAGGACGGCCACGAATTCCGGCTGAACCGGGAAAGCCCGGACAATCGCCGCTGGATGAACGGCGAGACCGTGCAGGAACGAATCCGCCTGCGCACCCGGGATTTGCCCGCCGGCGCATACACATTGCATCTCGGGCTCTTTGACCAAGAAAGGCCGGTGCTTTTTGCCATGCGAAGCGACTTCCGGGACAAGCAAGGCTATCACTGCCTGGGGGAAATGCGAATTCGGGAATAACCAAAAAAATTTGCAAAAGAACGCGGCATCGACGGAATGCCGCGTTCTTCTTCGCTGCGGAATGCAGATCAATTTCTGTCTCTTTCGAAATTGCTTTGCCGAAAGCGCGAAGGGGTAAGCCCCGTGATGCGTTTGAAAATTGCCGCAAAGGAGGCACTGTCCTGAAATCCGGCCATATAGCATGTTTCCGTAACGGAAGCACCCCGGACAAGGCAATTGCGCGCATATGCCATGCGACGGGAAAGCAAATACGCATGCGGCGTACAGTGCAGGTATTTTCGAAACAGCCGGTTCAGATAGGATGGGCTAACCGCCGCCACCCCGCTGATCGTTGCATTGGTAATGCTCTCCTGGAAATGACCGTTGATGTAATCCAGCGCGGCCATCAGCGGCGTCGGATAAAAGGAGGCACTTTGCAGCGGCGCGGCGTATTCACGACAGGCATGGATGGCACACAGGATTTCCAGCAGCATGGATAGCGCCATCAAATTGCCATGGGCAGGATTCTTCCGCAGACAGTTCAGCAGACGATAGAAGCTTTCGTTCAGCGATTTCAACCGTTCCGCATCCGGTCGAAGAAGCACGATGGGCTGCTGTTCCGGGACACGTTCGGCAAACAGGCGAACCAGCGCATCTCCGCCCGTCAGACAGGCCAACGCCGCAGGTTCAAACAACAATTCAAAGTATTCAATCATCTGTTCATAGGGAATATCGCCGTAATGAATGTCATGCGGACGGTACAGCAGGATATCTCCCGCATTCGCCACATGGGATTTTCCATTGATGATGATGTAGCTGTGTCCCTCCACAAACAGATTGATTTTGCATTGACTCAAATTCACCTCGCTTCTCCAGCTGTTGACGGAATGCATGCCCTTGATATAAATCAGCCGGACTTCCGGCGCGTCCGGTACCGCATGAATACAATATTGCTCCATCGTAAAGTCTCCTCAAACGCGTTCGTTGTTCATAAATCAAATGATTTCTGCGCGAAAATCCCTATCAATCTCATCTTTTCTGCACTATACTCTATTATAGACGGGAAGCACGACACCGTCAAGCGCTGAAAATCCGCACACACACCCAAGGAGGTTTGCGAAATGAAATATCCGCCCATCGCAATGACATGGAGAACACAAAAAATTCGGGAAGAATATCTTAAGATGCCCGTGCCGCAGGAAGACAATCCCTATCTTGACAAAAAATACAAACATTTCTGCACGGGAGACCGCTGGATCACGTTGGGCTTTTTGGAAGGCTGGCTTGCGCACGTAGACGCTCCCACCACCCGCAGGCGCCGTTCTTATGCCGAAGCGGCGGAATTATACGCGGCGCAACCCATCATTACGGAACACGAACTGCTGACAGGGCATCTGTATCTGCCGGAATACACGCCGGAAGAGCAGAAGCGTTACGATCAACTATGCGAAATGTTCCGCATGTCCTCCGTTACGCTTTTGGAACGCGGACCGCGCATTGATCACTTGTCGCTGGATTTGGAAAAGCTTCTGCGCATCGGCATTTCCGGGATCGTGGCGGAAATTCATGCGCGCATGGCCGAATTAAACCTGCAAGACAGAAATGTATATCCGGAATTTGAAGTCATGAAACAATATGATTTCTACGAATGCTGTCTGTTGGAACTGGAGGCGTTGAAGGATCTGCAAAAGCGCTACGCCCAAAAGGCCCGGGAGATGGCGGAAACCGCTCCGGAACCGCGCAAGTCTGAACTGTCGCAAATGGCCGAAATCCTGGAATGGGTGCCGGAACATCCCGCCCGCAATTTCCGCGAGGCGCTGCAGAGCGTGCAGTTTTTCCTGGGCACACTGTTTGGGCTGTATCCTCTGAACCGGCCGGACCGCTATTTGTATCCATATTACGCTGAAGACGTGCGCGCCGGCGTCCTTACAAGGGACGAGGCGCAGGAACTGATCGACAATTTTTGTCTGCACGTTTCCACGCGAGTATTCAGCCGGGCAGCCTGCGGTTTCATCGTAGGCGGTCAGGATGCCCAGGGAAATCTGGTGGAAAACGAATTGACATATATGTTTTTAACGGCGCTGGAGCACATCCGCATGCCCGACCCCAACGGCGCGCTGGCGGTAAACGACCAGACCAGCGACGATATTTTGCATTATTCCGTGGAAATTCTTTCCAAAGGAATTACCCATCCCGCATTCTACAACGATTCGGCAATCGTTGAATCCCTGATGCGATACGGCTGCAGCCGGGAAGACGCGGTAAACTACATTCACACCACCTGCGCGGAAATCTCCGTGGTTGGAAAGACGAAATCTCACACCACGCCGTTCATGGTGGCGCTGCCCAAGACGTTAAAAGAAACGGTTCGCGCCTGCGGCAAGGAAACCACCTTCGCGCAGCTCCAAAGCGCCTATATAGAGCAGATTTCCATGCAACTGTCGAAGGACTGTTTCCGTTATGTCATGCGCATGTTGGAAGCCAGTCGCAACGGGAACGAACCCATGCGCGTGTGCTGTCTGGTGGAGGATTGCATTTCCCGGGGGCGCAGTATTTTCGAGGGCGGCGAACGGTACAGCTTCCTGCAACCAATTCTGGTTGGGTTTTCCACGGCGGTAGATTCCCTGATTGCCTTAAAAACCCTGGTATTCGAAGAAAAGCGTTTGACGCTTTCCGAATTTATCCAGACCGTAGATCAGGATTTTGCGGGAAATGAAGCTTTGCGCCAATATATCATCCACAAACTGCCTCATTACGGCAACGACAACCAGGAGGCTGACGCCATGGCGGCATGGCTTGCGGAAAACATTTTGCACATCTTCCAGGATTCTCCCATGTTGGCCGGACGCATTATGATGCCGGGAACATTTTCATACGTCAACCATGCCGGATTGGGCGCACAGGACGGCGCCAGCTTCGATGGCAGGCGGGCACATTTTTCTTATTCGGATGGCTGCGGTCCTGTGCAAGGCCGGGACGTCAACGGACCTACCGCCATGATGCTTTCCCTGACCAGTTGGGAACAATCCGCATACTTGGGAGGCATGGTGGTAAACGTGAAATTCGCGCCCAAGCACCTGACCCCGGAACACGCGGATTCCTTTATCGCCATGCTGCGGGCATTTCTCCAACGGGGAGGCATCGAAATGCAGGTGAATGTCGTGGACAGAGAAACGCTGCTGGACGCGCGCAAGCACCCGGAAAATCATCGGGATTTGATCGTTCGCATCGGCGGATACAGCGATTATTACGTGCGCCTGAGCGACGCGTTGCAGGAGGAAATTCTTGAAAGGAGGGAATATTGAACAACTCCGTTTGTGAACGCGGCAATGCGCGGGAGTGCTTTCTTCGCACATTGGCAAGACATTTCGGAATTGTTCCGGCACGATGGATGAATTGATTTGTGGAAACGTGTTCAACATTCAGCGCTATTCCCTGGACGATGGGAAAGGAATTCGAACCTGTGTGTTTTTGAAGGGATGTCCCTTGCGATGCCGTTGGTGCCATAATGCGGAATCCCAGTGCTTTGCACAAGAACTGGCCTATCACGACGGCGATTGTATTGGTTGCGGGGCGTGCGTCCGCGCATGCCCCAGGAAATGTCACGAAATCCACGGCGGCGTTCATCTTTTCAACCGGGAAAACTGCACGCTGTGCGGCCAATGTGCCGACGCCTGTCCCAGCGGAGCCTTGGAACGCATCGGCAAATCCATGTCCGTGGAAGATGTCATGAAAACCGTCCTGCGGGACAAACTCTTTTATGCCAACGGCGGCGGCGTTACCCTGACCGGCGGCGAACCGATGGCCCAATTTCCCTTTGCGCTGGCGCTTGCAAAAGCTGCAAAGGAAGTGGGCATATCCGTGGTTCTCGAAACCAGCGGATATGCTCAAACGGAATGTTTTTTGAAAATGACGCCGTTTTGCGATTGCTTTTACTTTGACTGCAAAGCGGATCCTGCTCTGCACAGCGCCTGCACAGGCGTGGAAGACACGTTGATTTTGCAAAACTTGGACGCAATTCTCCGGATGGATGCAGCCGTGGTTCTGCGCTGTCCCATCGTGCCGGGCGCAAATCTTACCGAGGCATACCTGGACAAAATCGTCGCGCTGGCCCAAAAATACCCGAACATGCGGGGAATTTCTCTGTTGCCGTACCATAAGGCAGGCGCGAGCAAGTCCATCCGCATCGGAAAATGCGCGCAAACGGTTTTTGCTCCGCCCAGTCCGCAGGAGATGGCGCAAATCCGGCACGAAATTCGCCAGCGCGTCGCCATTCCCGTATTCTGACGCATTTTTTGAGAACGCCGCTTCATGCGGCGTTCAAATCCTTCCGGCGAAAGCCTAGATACGCCAACGCCAAGAACAAAGCGGAAAACAGCAGCAGCGAGATAAGATATCCGGCGTGCAGATGACCTTCCAACAATTCTCCGGCCCGAAAATACCGAAACAACGTCACAGGGCGCAGGCATTCCAACCGTTCGTCCATGTCAAACGCCACCGACAACCCATAGGACAGCAGCACAGTTCCATATGCAACCTGCACGGCCCGTTCTCCGCGTTTCATGACCACGGAAATCCATGCGCCCATGGAAAAGAACAACAGCCCGACCCAAAACACTGAAGTGATAAAATAATGGTAGACACAAAAGTGCCTACCATTATTTTTATGCTAT
>OFML01001505.1_pt1 | contig 12854 bp, 20 predicted proteins | sample 1541831 | NCBI WGS metagenome assembly OFML01 (sample SAMN04209237, study PRJEB22552) | human gut metagenome | biome: gut; material: feces | host: Homo sapiens | place: USA: Oklahoma | reverse complement strand
CATAATCCCCTGTAGCAGATGAGGCTCCACAATTCCCTGTAGCAGATGAGGCTCCTTTATACCCTGTAGCAGATGCAAAACCGTGTCGCTCGTCTGATCCTGCCTCTTTGTTTACCTTACTCATAGTAAAATCAATAGCCATCTTTACAAGTCCTGCAATAGATAATCTAGCTCCGATCTTAATATCAGTAGCACATACCTTAGTATTATCTCCGCTCTTATCCATCTCTCCAGATAACTCTACCTCATGGTATACGCTATGTGCTGGATCATAATATCCAAAACAATCTAACGGATACTCGCAAGCGTGAAAACCTGTATCACAGCACTCCGCTCTTTCTGTGTGAAATTCCTTACCCTCCTCATACTGATAGCTTTTATCATCCTGCTCCTCCTGTACCTGCATATCCTGTAATCTGGTTAGTAATCTACTGGTATCCTTAATGGCTAACTCCAGATCCATAGGATCCATCTTTCCATTAAGCCTCTGCTCCAGATCTGTTACCCAGCTATCGTTATCCCACCATCTCCACGGTAAAATACCAGCCTTATCTAAGACTTTCTTAACACTTTTCCACGCCTGTAGCTCTTTCTCTACACTCTGGAGGCTTTTTAACTTCTTTTCTGCCTCCTCTAAATCCTTTGCTAACTTTGTGCCTAATCTCTGCCCTATGGCACTCTTTACTACCTTATCCTCCAGATAATCCTTACAGTACTCCGCCCTGTCATTGTAAAAAGGGATCCTATCCTCCTCAAGCCGACTAAAGATAATGTACTTATACACTCCTACAGGCTCCTCTATCTGCCTGTACAATGCCTTTTTAACAGTTCTCAAACCCTTAGTATCTGGATTAAAATAGATAAGCCCTACATGATCTGGGAGCTCCTCTTTCTTTACCAGCCCCTTAGGTACTACAAAATAAAACTCATTACAGTACTGTAGGTATAAATGCCACTTATTATCCTGTAGAAAATCATTTCTACTCACTTTGATCTCATAGCCGATAATATTAGGCTTTGTATAGCTCTTTGTGATAGCCAGCCCATCAAACTTAAGTAGCCCCTGTGGATCTGGAAAATAAGTACTACAGGTTTTACACTCTGTTATAAAATAACTGGGCTTTCCATTATGAAACTCTTTAAGAGCCAGCTTTATATCTGTACTGGTTACTTTCTGTGCCACTCTGTTTACCTCCTTTGTTGTGATACTTAACTTAATCACAATCGGTAAGTATTTTTAGACAAAAAAAAAGAGGATCCTAAGATCCTCTTAATTTCTCCTATTTGAGTAAATCTTTTACCCCTACTGTGGTTTTCTTATACACAGCATTTTTTACAGCTCTCTTAGGGTTCTTTGCCAGCCCTACACCCTTTTTACCATACAGAGGATTAACTGCTTTCTTTACCGCTCTTTTAGCCTTACCTGTAGTACTTGCTTTGATAGCCTTTTTAAGGCTAGGTTTTCTTACTCCGATTTTCATATAATCCGCCTCCTACTCTATAAATCCATAGATACTCATATACTCTATATTTCCATTAAATTTACTGGTTTCTGTACTAAATCCATCAAACTCTATAACCCTTGTATCATCTGCTAAAACCTGCTCCCAGCATTTCTCTATATCAGTATCACTAAAAGGCTTTACAAATCTCAGAAACGCCTCCTTATACTGCTCCAGATCCTTATATTCTAAATATACTGTTACCTTAGTTCCTGTAGCTGATATAGTAGTTTCCTCTGTTTTGAATTTTATTTGATTTTTATGTACACTACCATGATGCTTATATGGCTCAAACTGATCCGCTGTTATCTCCTGCCCCACATTAGCCTCATTATACCTATTCAGATATAAATTGATCTCCTCATCGTCTGCATAGATTACAGATAGCTCCTCCGCCTCCTCTGTAGCTGTTTCTGGCTCCTCTGTTACCTCTGGAGTACTTTCTATAGCCTCCGTTACTTTCTCCGCCTCTATGGGCTCATTTACCTTAGCTGTATTTCCACAGGCTGATAAGGATAGTGCAATACCTAAAGCTATTATTACGCTCAATCTCTTTATCATGTAACCACCTACCTTTTTATATAGTGGTTATATTATAACTCATTTATGAGGCTAACTCAATAACCATCCTAGCCCACGCTCTGGCATCATCCTCCCCATACATCCTATACATACAATCCTTATAAGGGATCCTATAATCCGCCTTAGGATCATCCTCTACCAGTAAATACTTATACTGTGGCTCCCTTGCCTTATTTTGTAAGTGGTGCCTAAATTGATGGAGAAAACCCTCTAAGGAGGGCTCCCCTAAGAAAATCTCCTTTGTAGAGTGTACATAGTTATCATCCCTTACCCACGCTGTAATAACAGGTATCTCTACACTGTATACCTCCGCCAGCTCTGTATCTAACTCTCTGATTATCTCTAATCTCTGGAGAGGTGTAGCGGATTTATAACCCTTTGCCAGAGCCGTACTAACAGGCTCCAGAGCTTTACACTCCTTAAATAACACTTTATAGCTTTCTACTCTTTCTATTAGATCCATATGCTCCTCCTACTCTACCCACTCTAAACCGCCTGTATATCTGCCTCTGTGGGTTATTAACTTATCTGGATACACTCTCTTTAGATACGCTATATCCGTTCTAAGCGTTCTCCTAGATACTCCTAACTCCTCTTGTAGCTCCGCTGTATTTGTACACTTAGCCTCCTTAAGGATACTTATTATCTGGAGCTGTCTAGCATTTACTCCGTGTATACTCATCTCTTAGCCCTCCTTATGGAGGAGTTAATTAACTCCTCCCTTCTGATAATGGCTATATCTACTCCGCCTCCCTCATTAGGGCTAAAAAGTACAATCCCATCATCGCACTTAAAAGCTGTTTCTCCAGAGATCTCTACTCCGTTCTCCTCCAGATATGCTAAAAACTTATCTAACTTTTCCTCCACTTCTTCTGTGCCTCCTTAAAATATTTCTACACTGTACATAGAGATCATCATCTATATTTCTGAGCTCGTGGAGATCTCTATGTAACTGGCTCTTACTGATACAAAACTCTCTAGCCACTTTACGGATACTGTCCTTAGGATTATCAATTAGCCACTGTGCCTCCTGCTTACATCTATCCTCTATTGCTTGCCTCCTAAAGTACTCATAAGCCCATCGCTCCATAGGCTTAATCCTCCATAGGATCCTCTGGCTCTCTGGTATATTTATCCTTGCTAAATCTATCCAGATCTACCTCTGCTATCCTCTTTGAGAGAGATTTCTTTAATCCGCTGTAGATCTTCTCAGCCATCTCTAACTTAACTTTGAGGCTGTTATAAGCTCTGCGATAAATAGCCTCTACTAAGGCTTTATCCTCCGTAAGCTGTTCTACTCTGGCTTTTTTCTCCTGCACAGTACCAGATACTTTTACCATCGCCTCATTTTGAGCACTTTTCTTAGCATTAGAGGCTAAATCTACCTGCATACCCAGCTCCTCTACTCTCTGCCCTGCATAATACATAAGGGCTGGGATCTTAACACAGTAGTACTCTATCTGGCTATCTGGTATATCTTCTATAGAGTTTTCTCCGATACTCTCCATAATCATATCCAGCTCTGAGATAGCACTATCCAGCTCCTTACTAAAATCTGCTATCAACTCATTTGAGAGGGTTATTACAGGGGAGCTCTCCTCTTTTACCTCTGCTATGATTTTCTTTAATTTATCACTCTGTACCATCCCTCAACGCCTCCTGCAACAACTCTACAGCCTGCTCATATACATCTATCTTAGTATCATCTCTTGTATTGTTAGATCTAATAACAAGCTCATTTATTACCTGTTCAATTCTACTTACTTTTATATACTTATCTGCCATAGTACCTCCTTAACCAGCTCTCCAGATCGTAGCTGTATCTCACTCTTTTCTTTTTCTGCTCTATCTTTATTCCGTGATCCCTGCACCACTCTACAGGTATGCTCTTTCTCTCCTCTGTCTGAGTAAACTGGATCACATCCTGTACGGTTATGTAATATGTTTCCTCCAGCTCTCTAAAGTTGATTAAAAAGCCTCCATACACTCCCTCATACTGAGTAGCTTTCTCCATTCCCTGTATCTGGTTAGGTCTGATTTTTGCTATCGGTATGCTCTTTCCCTTATGAGTTTTAAGCTCTACCAGAAAGAGATAAGGAGATCTAAACAGGATATAATCACAGGGATTAGATACTCCATAAAATCCGCTTGTATCATCCTTTAGGCGGTACAGGTAATAATCTGGAGGTACACACTCCTTAAACTCCTGCTCAAAGGTTTTACCGATGTTATTACTTGCCATCCTGTACCCCCTTAAATCTGCTAGGAGTAAACTTACATTTCTTTCTGCGATCTACATACATAGATCCCTCTCTATCAATGCCACAGTAGTAAGCTCCTAGCTCTCTACCACAATGCTCACAGTTACCACATACCGCTCTCAACGCTGTATTTTGCCCTGTAGAGGCTTTTTTCTTTTTGCCTGTAGACTTATTAGCCTTTTTTCTGTTTGTATCTTTCTGGGCTGTCTTAGGCTTTTCTGGAGGGTTAGGATGTACCCACTTACCAGCATCCACTAAAGCACACTCATTTTTATATCTACAGTAAGTACACTTGCTATCATCTTTCTCTGGAGGGATCCCTGTCTTACAAGCATTGTTTACAGTTCGTATCTTGTTAAGTACTGCCTGTTTCATCTCATCGGTTATTTTCCAGAGGTACGGTTTCTTTTTACAGAAATTCCTATCCTCATAAAAGAAAAGGATATAATCTATACCCAGCCCCATACCGTAACAAGTAGCTTGCCACTTATGATCCGCCTTAGGCTCATACCTGTTACTAAACTGGTAAGTACTCTCTGTTTTAATCTCTAAGATCACATCCTTACCATTAAATCTAATAACTCCGTCTGGCTGGAAATAAATAGAGAGCTCATCATTTTTACACCTGCCCTCTGTGTGATCCTCATTCCAGCCTACAAACTCGGTTTTAATACCTTTAGCCTGTGCCTCTTTTACCATCTCCTCCAGATCTAAGCACTCTACGCCCTCCATACGCTCTACTATGTGCTGTATATCTAAGTGCCTATCTGTACCACTCTGGCATATCTCAATAAGATTTACCTCACTCTGCTCTCCGTTCTGGGAGCCTCCATGTACTCGCTGGAAAAATAACATACGCTCACAGCCATACATAGAGGATGGGCGGATATACTCAGAGGGTGCTACCTGCCTCTCCTCCAGCTCCTTAGCCTTTACAGCCTCCTCATAATTTTTAAGAAACTTATCCTCAAAGGATACGCTCTCTGCATTTTTTCCTTGTGCTACTGCTATTAAGCTCTTTAATCCCATTAGTGACCTCCTAACATAACTCCGATGATATAGAGCTCAAATAAGAATACAAAAATACTTAAAGCTCCAACAAAATCTCCTACCAGCTCACATCCCTCTCTGTGAGTTCTGTAAAATCTTCTCCATTTTCTTTTAATCCGTCTTACCATCCTTGATCCTCCTGTTTTGATTGATAAGTAACCTAATCACAAACGGTAAGTAAATTTAGATAAAAAAAAGAGGAGGCTTTTACACCTCCTACAATTCTTATACCTCATTTCCCCAGCAATCCCAGCCATCTATACTCTGTCTTGCAAAGAGCTCTATTTTAGGTAGCCCCCCCCCTGCCATTAACTTTACAATCCTATCTCTCGTTTCCGCTGGTTTCTTACTATGCTCCTCTATATGGCTCATAATTACACTGTGTACTCCTGCATCCATTCTCTTAGGCTTTCCTCTTACACCTAATAAACATAACTCCGCATTAGCTCTAGTCCAGTTACCCATACCCCAAAAGAGAGTATCTGCTTTCTTATTCTGCTTTATCCATGTAAAAGCACAGGTTTTATACTCAAATCCCCATGATCTCATCACATCAAAAGCCTCCTCTAAAAATGGCATCGTAACCCACATAAAAAGCACACTATCATCATCTGCCAGTTTTTCCACAGGGAGAGCCTTTATATCCTCTAAGCTGGTTACTGTATAATGACATCCAGCCCCTCTCCCTCCTGCTACCGCCTTATCCCTGTATAACCATGCTGGATCTGCATAGATTATCTTATATTTGTTTTCTGTGTTAAAAATATCTACTTTCAATAGAAAAACCTCCTTTATGTTTTGATCGATCCTAATCACATAGAGGAGATTTCCTTAGATACTAATTTTATGAATTTTTCAAACCTGCTACCAGAGTATATACCTGCTCTGCCTCCTCATAAGAGAGTTTTGTATAATCAAACTCCTTAAGCCAGCCTACCATACACTTTCTCTTATTTTCCTGTATAACCTGCCTACCTCTTTCCTCAGTATAAGGCTCTAAATAAAGTGAGGTTCTACCGTATCCAGAGGATCTATGATACTCATATCCGTTACTCTTAAATCTCTCTTTTTTACCATTCCCCCACTCTATATCTAAGAGCCCTGTAGGAGTTCTTTTTACCACAGTACCTACATAATAAGATTTACTGCTAAAGTGGATCGCATACACTATTACCTTATCTCCAACCTGTAAATTTTCTCCGTTAAAATCAAACACTCTTTAACTCCTCCAATACTCTAAAATGATGTACCTCTCTGGTATCTCCCTTTTTAACCTGCACTCTCCTTACAAATCCTACCTCTAAAGGAGTTACACACTCCTCCAGAGTTCTCTCTTTCTTATCTTCCTCATCGTATACTTTATATCTCACTGTTTACCTCCTACATCATACTTTTTAAGGCACTCATTACAGATAGTTTTCTTTACATATCTATCTAACCAGTTATGCCACACATCAGCCCTCCTATAAGGCTCCATCCAGATATACCTATGGCAATCGTGACACATCACAGGAAATACAGCAAAACGGTTATATCTAATTTTCATCCTGTGCCTTAGCCTCCTGCTCCTTCCTCTTTTCGTGCATCTTCTTACGCTCCTCATACTCCTCTGGAGAGATCTCTATAAAGCTCTTTTCTCCCTCCTTAAAGTACCTGTTTACCTCTACCTTTTCTCCGTTAAATCTCTGGATAAATAATACCGCTAAGGTATCAAAATCTCCGTTTTTACGATCTGTGAGGAGCTCATCACATACAATCACATCCGATTTATTAGATGGCATATAAGGCATAGTAAGAGGAAACATCTCATTATAAATTCTACCAATAAACCCATTATGCCAGCACAGGTTAGGATCATCCCATTTAATACAATAATATCTATCGTTATCGTGATATTTTACTGTACCATCTGGGTATACATCCTTAAACAGGCTACTCATACGCTTACACTGGTATGTAACTACTCCGCCATTTTCTCCTCTACTACATACATTCCATACATCCTCTGTATCTTCAATCGGAGTAAGAGGTTTTCCCTCTATCAATCTGTTAAGGATCCCCTTTGTAATACCTATACTAAAACCACTGTGACCATCTCCACAAAGGCTCTCAAAAGCCTTAAGAGCACTATCATAACAAGCACAGCCATAATCCCACTCACTCTCTGGCTTATCTCCTCTTTCTCTCTTAGATGCTATCTCTACCTCTCTTTTAGCCCATTCCATCATGCTCATAATAATTATCCTCCTAATAAAATAATTGCCATCCTACCTCTATATGGTTAGGATCCTGTATATTATTTAACTCTACTAACCTGTAATACTCTGCTCCAGATCCGTACAGATTTTTAGCTATATTCCAGAGGCAATCTCCCTCTTTTACAATATAGATCTTTCCATTAAACAGATCTCTTACTCTATTATGTGGAGCTTTCTTCTTTTTAGGCTCCTGTGCCTTTTCTGCTACAGGGTAGTACCAGCTCTCCGCCTTACTGCCACAATAGGTACATCTCTCCCCTATTGTTACCTCAGCTCCACAGTATTTACATTTTGCCATCTGGTTTCTCCTTTAATCCCATTACATAATCCATTGATAATCCCAAAAGGCTACAGATCTTAGCAAGCCTCATACTGCTAAGATCTGTACCGTTATATAAAAAGGCGTATATTGTGGATCTGCTTATCCCTGTTTTATCGGAGATAGTCTGGAGAGGTATATCCAGCTCCCAGATCCTCTCCATTACTCTCTCTCCAGCACTCATTATAGAGTAGGTTTTTCTCTGTGCCTTTTCGTGCTCTACTCTGATATGAGAGGGCTTTGTTAAGCCCTCATAATCTCTTATACCTCTGCTATATCTATGCTGTACGGTATCCAGCCTTATACCGCTCTCCTTAGCTATCTGATTTAGAGTTTTACCATCTACAAAGATCCTGTTAGGCTTACCCTTTAGCTCTGGTAAAGGAAAATATCCCATAGGCTTACTCCTCCTCTAAATACTCATCCGCTAAGTTTTCTCCGTACCAGTAATCATTTACCTCAGCATCTACGCTCATAGGGAGATCTATAAGGCTGTGTCCTACTCTTTTCATAGTGTTTACTAAGAGATCTGCTCCCTCCTTAATATGATCCTCTGGTACCTCCATAATTAACTCATCATGTACGGTTATTACCATGTGGCAATCAAGAGCCTTATACTGAGGATCGTTGTAAATAGCGATCATAGCTAATTTCATAATATCCGCACTGGATCCCTGTATTACAGCGTTAAGGCTCTGCCTGTGAGCCTCTTGATAGCGGTAATCATCGTGATCTGGTAACTGCATCTCTGGTAATCTTCTCTTTCTGCCCTGTATGGTAGTTACATATCCGTACTCCTCCGCCATCTTCTCTACCTTAAGGCGGAGCTGTTGGATCTTAGGAAAACTCTTATAAAAATCATCAATAAGTTTCTGAGCCCACTCTGCGGATCTATCAAACTGCTCTCCGATGGCTTTAGCTCCACGCTCGTACATAATACCTAAGAGTACACTTTTCATAGTTGTACGCCTGTGTTTACCCTCAGCATTTACCGTACCATCTGGATAAAATTCTCTACAATCCTCATAAGGCACACCGTACACCTTAGATCCCATAATGGCATATAGATCTTTACCCTCTCTGTATGCCTCCTGCATCGCCTCATCTCCAGACACATAAGAGAGTACTCGTGGCTCAATCTGGCTAAAATCTCCGCCTACAAACTTATAACCATCTCTGGCTCTAAAGATCTTACGGATGCTTTTCTCATGGCTAGGAATGTTCTGGAGGTTGATCTTAGTAACTGTATCACTACTTGAAAATCTACCTGTTTTTGCTCCGTACTGGTTATATGTGGTATGTACTGCATTAGTCTTAGCACACTTAACCTCTGGGATCTTGTCTATGTAAGTTCCTAAGAGCTTTCCGCACTCCTTATATCTCTGGTAGTTATCTAAAAACTGGATAAACTCCTCTCCCTTTTTAGTACCTGCCTTTTTAGCCTTGTTTCTGTGTTGCTGTACAATCTTATCTCCTGTACCTCTCGGCTCTTTTCTGGATACGCTTTTCAGTTTGAAAATATCATAAAATAAACAAGCCACCTGCTGAGGGCTGTTATAATTGATCTTCTTAGTACCCTTAGTTAATCTCATAAGAGTAGGATTTTCCTCTATGTACTTATCAAACTTAGCTACATACTCATCACAGAGCTTTTCTTTCTCCGCCATCTCCTCATTGAATTTTACAGAGAGCTCCTTAGCGTAATCCTCACGGATCTCTACACCTCTGAGCTCCATATCCATACAAACATCAATAAGAGGCATCTCAATATCTCTAAACACATGATAGAGCTTTCTATAGTCTGCTCTCGGATGATCCTCTCTAAGATACTTTTTCTGAAATTGATACAGAGCCCATGTTTTAAAACCATCGTTAGCACCATAAATAGCAAAAATATCAATAGGGATATAGTTACATGGGATACCCTCAAAGAGATCTCCAAAATCCTCATCTGAGCCCTCCCCATTGAGGATATACTTGTTATACATCGGTTTTAATCCGTGTTTCTCATTCTCATTGAGTACCCATCCAGCTATATTAGTATCCCACCATACATTAGCGATCCTCTGCCCCCACTGGAAAGTAACTACTTTATCATCAAACTTAATATTATGATTGATGCACTTAAGGGATCCGTTAGCCAGATAAGGGAGCATAACCGCCTTACACTCCTCCTCTGTCATTTGCCCCTCAACTCTTTTATTCTGGAGATCCGTATGATTAAACGGTACATAGAAACTAGGGAGATCTGGATTATATAAACAGATACCTACTAAAATATCGTTATACACATCCAGCCCTGTAGTTTCCACATCCAGTACATACTCACTTACTCCAGTTAAGTAGGTTTCCATTACCTCCTTAAGCCTCTCTGGAGTACGGATAATCTCATACTCTCCCTCAGCATGGAGCCTACCGCTCTTTACCAGCTCATTTATTACCTCCAGCCCTTTAAGTAAGGTATTCTGGTTTCTTTTCAAATTTATATTACATACTTTTTTATGAGCTAATCGGCTACTAAGATCCTCCAGATCCACGCTCTCTCTACTCATATCTACCTGTATCTCTCTTGCCATCCTGTATCCTCCTGTTTAATAAAAGAGGGAGGTTTTTAGCCTCCCTCCCTGCCTTAAAATACTCTTGTAGCCCTCAAAATTAAGGACAAAAAAAAAGAGGAGAGCTGTTACACTCTCCTCATACTTAGGGCTACTTTTTAAGTTTTGCTTTTCTCGGTAATGAGGCATAAGCCTTTATAGCCTCCAGATCCTCCTCATACCAGTATCTATAGCCTCCCTCATCTCTTACGCTGGCTGGAATAGCTCCAGCATCTTCCCAGAGGCGGATAGATTGAGTAGAGGCTCCTACCAGATCCGCTACCTCTTTTCTTGTATATACTCTTTTTCCTGTATCTGCATCTATTGTTATCGCTCTCATTATATACCTCCATTTTGAGTTATTATACCACACCTGTATATTAAATGCTAAGTAATTTGTTAAGGATGGTTTTAATATCCTGCTTAGATCCTTTACCGTCTACTACTCGATCAATAAGATCTTTATTTTCTAACAGATAATCCTCTACTGCCTCATCTATTGTACCCTTAGCCACCATAGAGATTACATTTACAGCCCCTACTGTACCTATTCTGTGGGCTCTATCCTCAGCCTGTGCATTATCTCCGCTATTCCATGCTTTATCCATAAAAAATACATAAGAGGCTTTATTTAGAGTTAATCCAGTACCCATAGCTCCGATAGTTCCTATAGCTACTTTACAGTGTGGGTTAGTCTGGAAATTGTCTACTAATCTCTGCCTCTGCTCTGGAGGTACCTCTCCTGTAATTACAATCGGATCATATTCACTAAGCTCTATCCCCAGATCCTTAGCTATCGTGCTCCACTGAGAAAATATGATAGCCTTGTGACCGTTAGGGATAATCTCCTCCTCCAGCATCTCCTTAATACGATCCAGCTTAGGGCTATCATCTGTTAAGTTAGGATTACCGCTGGTAAGCTGTCTGAGGCGGAGAGTACAGTTAAGAGGATTAACAGAGGCTAAGATATTCTCCATATCCGCTACAATGCCATTTTTAATATCCCTGTACTGTTTTTTCTGAGCTGTGGTAAGTTCTACATACTCAGTACTGTATAGCTTAGGAGGGAGATCTAGTACCTCCTCTTTCTTTCTTCTAAGCATTACAGTATTTAACTCAGCATTGAGGCTATCTAAGTTTTTATATCCGATTACTTTATAGCCTCCGAAACCTCCCATAGTACAATAGGCATTTCTAAAACTATAAAAGGATCTCCTCTCTACTCCCAGCCATGTAAGGATATTCCACAGATCCTCCGCTTTATTCATTGGAGTACCAGATAATCCTATCTTAACTGGAGCTTTCAAAAATCTAAGAGCTTTTCCCTGTTGAGAGCCTCCGTTTTTAGCCTTGTGGATCTCATCCACAATAATAGCCCCTATATATCCATCCTTAATCCCCAGATAGAGAGCATCCTGTATTTTCTCATTTCTGAGGCTCTCAATATTGATAACCCCAAAATAAGAGGAGCCTCTGTACCAGTCATTTAGCTGTTGTACTCTAACATCCATTGTCTTACCGTCTACCATTACACAGCCCTCGTTAGAGTGGATCTGGATCTCTTTCTCCCAGTTATATTTTACAGAGTTTACTCCGCATACAATAAGGGTTTTAATGAGCTCTTTCTTTCTGGCTACACAAATATCAATACTCTCCTTTGTTTTGCCTAAGCCCTGCTCATCTCCGATAAGTAAAGAGTTTTTCTCCATTCCATAATTAAAAGCCTCGATCTGATGAGGGAGGGGAGCTGTCTTAAAATCAAAATCTCTTACAGGCTTAATACCCTTTAGCCTCTCCTGTGTAGCCTCCCTTTTATCCTCGATCTCCTTAGTATTGAGAGCTTGTACTACAGCCTCCTCACTTTTGATATTGCTAAGCCCTACTTTCTCTATGAGAGCTGGTAGCTCATGTGCTGGGATCTCCCACGCTCTATCCTCTGGTAAATATCTCCGCTCTGCCAGCTCTTTTACCTTAGCTACAGTAGTGGGATCGTATCTAAATGAGATTTTAAAAGCATCATCAAAATAAGTACCTTTTTCCAGTTTTTCTACTGTTATCATAAAAATAAACCTCCTGTGATTTAGTCTTTATATAACTTAATCACAGGAGGTAAATATATTTAGATAACCCCTATATAATTTATGCTACTAACTGCACATAAAGCCCCAGCTTTCTAGTACAGTACATATAATCCTCTAAGTAGTGGATCATGCTTTCAGTATGTATCTTGGAACATTCGGTCCAAGCAGTCCATAAATCTGTCCCTTTTCGATATTAAGTGAAACATT
>OFML01001501.1_pt1 | contig 12887 bp, 16 predicted proteins | sample 1541831 | NCBI WGS metagenome assembly OFML01 (sample SAMN04209237, study PRJEB22552) | human gut metagenome | biome: gut; material: feces | host: Homo sapiens | place: USA: Oklahoma | reverse complement strand
ATTGAAGGCCGCGGTTATTCCATTGTAGAAGTGCTTTCCACCTGTCCCACCAACTGGGGCTTGACACCCAATGAAGCCCTTCAGTGGCTGCGGGACAATATGATTCCCTACTACCCCTTGGGCGTGTACAAGGACGTTACAGCGGAAGGGGGCAGCGACCATGAGTAAGAGTTTCAACATGCTGCTGGCCGGATTTGGCGGCCAGGGAATTCTGTTTGCCGGTAAGGTCATCGCCTACGCCGGATTGATGGACGGCCAAGAGGTTTCCTGGCTGCCGTCTTACGGACCGGAGATGCGCGGCGGTACGGCCAACTGTAGCGTCTGTCTATCGAATGAACCCATCGGTTCCCCTCAAGTTCTGACCCCGGACGTACTGGTAGCTATGAACCAGCCGTCTTTGGAGAAGTTTGTAAATGACGCCGTTCCCGGTGCCGTCATCTTGGTGGACAGCTCCCTTATTGATAAGAAGGTAGAGCGCGAAGATGTCAAGACTTTCTACATTCCTGCCACTGCCTTGGCGGAGGAGAATAATCTTAAGGGCCTTGCCAATATCATTCTCATCGGTAAGCTGTTTAAAGAAACCGGATTTTGTGGAGAAGAGGCCCTAGACAAGGCTTTGGATAAGTGTATCCCTCCCCGCAAAGCCCATCTGAAGGAACCCAACATGAAAGCCATTCAGCTGGGTATGTCCCTGTAAATACGACAATCGGATGATTGTGAAACAAAAATCCTCTGTCCTCTTTGATGGGCAGGGGATTTTTGTTTCCGGATCGGGAAGGCGCTTTGAAAAACATTCTCCCATTTGAGAGAAATTGTGCTATAATAGAATGCATCCGGCTGTGAGGGGATCCTAAGAGCAGCCGATTGCTTTATGGACGGCTACCTGATCGGACAGGGAAGCCGTAAGCATTAACTTGTCAGGAACGAGGGATGGCATTGAACAAACAGCAGCTCGCAAAATTTGATCAAATCGCGCCGCTTATTTCCAATACGCCGCTTTTGGAGATCGGGTTTACCTATCGGGGTGAAGCTCGGCGCATTTTTGCAAAAGCTGAACACTATAATTTAACCGGCAGCATTAAGGACCGTGTAGCCTATCATGTACTGCGCAAAGCCTATTTGGAAGATGCTATTAAGCCGGAGGATATCATTGTCGAAGCCACCAGCGGAAACACGGGCATCGCTTTTTCGGCTTTGGGAAGCTATCTGGGACATCAGGTTATCATCTATATGCCCGATTGGATGAGCGCCGAACGGGTCAATTTGATGAAGAGCTACGGCGCTCAGGTGCGTTCGGTCTCCCGGGAAGAAGGGGGATTCCTAGGCTCCATCCGCATGACGGAGGAGCTGGCGGAAAAAGGCGGCGTATTTTTGCCCCGACAGTTCTCCAATGAGGACAATGTGGAGACCCATTATCTCACCACCGGAGAAGAGATTGTCCGCCAGCTGGGTGCCATTGGCCTCAAGGCCGACGGAGTGGTGGCAGGCGTGGGGACAGGCGGGACTATCATGGGTATCGCCAAACGTCTGCAAGAGGAGAATCCTTCCTGCAAAGCGTACCCGTTGGAGCCCGCTAATTCGCCTACACTTTCCACCGGATATAAGGTAGGGCATCACCGCATCCAGGGCATCTCGGACGAATTTGTACCCAGCATCATTAAGCTGGATGAGCTGGACGATGTGGTGTCGGTGGACGACGGAGATTCCATTGCCATGGCCCGCATGCTGTCGGCAAAACTGGGGATTGGCGTAGGGGTATCGTCGGGCGCTAATTTCTTGGGATGCCTCATGGCCCAGGAGAAGATGGGAAAGGACAGCGTAGTGGTAACGGTGTTTGCCGACGACAATAAAAAGTACCTGTCCACCGACTATTCCGAACCTGTCCAAATAGAAGCTCATTATCTCACCAAGGACATTGAATTAACAAGCCTCAAAGCGCACCGATCATAGCGGAAGTTTGTTTTAAGACCTAGGAGACAAAAATCCTGGGTCTTTTTTGTGGGATAAAAAAGGAAACGATGGGGTATCTTGTGGACATTCTGTGGTATAATGATGGAAAGCAGATGTATTTGTAGTGCATAAGAAATGGTATGTAACTTGTGCCGGACGAGGGGGAGAAAAGCATGGACAATCGTATTGTAGAGGATTACCTACAGGGGGCTTCCCTCAACGCCTATGACTTTTTTGGAGCGCACCTCACACGGGAGTGGGATCAGGATGGGGCACGTTTCTCTGTGTATGCCCCTCATGCATCCCAGGTGTCTCTGGTAGGGAGCTTTAACGATTGGCAGGGTACTGCTATGCAAAGGACGCCTGAAGGCGTATGGAGCCTATTTGTGCAGGGTGTGAGGGAGATGGATCTTTATAAGTACCGCATCACCACAGCCGATGGGGAGACCTACGACCGCGCCGATCCTTTTGCATTCTACAGCGAACGCCGGCCCAATACGGCATCGGTGGTGTTTGACATCGATGGGTTCCCCTGGGAAGATCAGGCGTGGATGAATTCCAGGGAAAAAAATTACACAAAGCCCATGAACGTCTATGAGATGCATCTGGGATCCTGGCGCATGCAGCCGGGAGAGGGGGATGAACGTCTCCCCAATTATGCCAGGATCAAAAGCCAGCTCATTCCGTATCTCAAGGAGATGGGATATACCCATGTGGAATTTTTGCCACTGACCGAATATCCCTTTGACGGATCCTGGGGCTACCAGGTAACGGGATATTTCAGTGCCACCAGCCGGTATGGAGATCCCCGCCAGCTGATGGATCTCATTAACTGCTGCCACCAAAATGAAATCGGCGTTATTTTGGATTTTGTGCCGGTACATTTTGTACGGGATTTTTATGCACTCCATCAGTACGACGGTTCTTTCCTCTACGAAAGTGAGAATGAAGATCAGCGGTACAGCCAGTGGGGGACGGCGCTGTTTGATTTCTCAAAACCCCACGTACTCAGTTTTATGAAATCGGCTCTGCACTTTTGGATCTCTTATTTCCATATCGACGGAATCCGGTATGATGCCGTCAGCAATTTGATTTACCGCCATGGCGAGCAGCACTTGGGCACCAATGAACCGGGGATCTGGTTTCTCAAAAATGTAAATTATGCGCTGCAAAAGAAGCATCCTGACGTCATGCTGATCGCAGAGGATTCCTCCCAATATCTCAAGGTGACGGCTCCTGTGGAATACGGAGGCCTGGGGTTTGACTACAAGTGGGATCTGGGCTGGATGCATGACACATTTGATTATTTGGAATTGCCGCCGTCCAGCCGGGGTAAAAAGCATAATCTGATCACATTTTCCATGAGTTATTTTTATCAGGAGATCTTCATCCTGCCGTTTTCTCATGACGAGGTAGTTCACGGGAAGAAGACCGTCATCGATAAGCTCTACGGAACCTATGAAGAGAAGTTCGCCCAGCTGAGGAGCCTGTATCTTTATATGTTTACCCATCCGGGAAAGAAGCTCAATTTTATGGGAAATGAGCTGGCTGAATTCAAGGAATGGGATGAGGACAAAGAGTTGGGATGGAATGTACTGGAATACGACCAGCACCGTAATTTCCACGAATATCTTAAATTTCTGCACCATCTTTACCGCAAAGAGACGGCCCTTTTTGCCGCTGATTATCATTCCGAAGGGTTTGAGTGGCTGGATGTAGACAATACGGAACAATCGGTATATTCTTATCGCCGGGATGATTTAAACGGGCAGGAGGTGTTTGTGGTCATCAATTTCTCATCCAAGAACTATGCCCACTATGATCTGCCTGTGCGGGAAGAGGGCAATTATGTAGAGCTCATCCACACCGACGCCGAAGGCTTTGGCGGGAAGGGGAGATGCAACAGCGGCGTCTTACGGACAGCTTGTAAGGACGGCAAGACGTTGTTGCGTCTTAAGCTGGCGCCGTACTCGGCATTGATGGTCAAAAAGACCGATAAAACAGAATGACGGTTTAGAGCAAATATTTTTGATGGGAAAAGCGTACCGTTCATAGAGTTGTGAACGGTACGCTTTTTGTTTGGACGGTTTAGTTTTTAAATTTCATCAAATTCTCAGCGCATTGACGAAGTTCTTCCTGGGTAGTGATCTGAGCGCCGCTTTGTTTGATGGTCTCCTGGATATAAGTGGGCAGCGACATAAAATATTGCTGCATAGCGGAATTCTCGCATTGGACGTTTCCAAACGTGCTGTTGGACATACGAATCACCTCCCATGTTATTTTTCGCTTTGAGGTGAAAAATACCGGTGGAAAATGCTGGAAGGGAAATGATAACAATCAGATCCACGCATCTTTCAGGAGGGCAACCGATTGATTGAGTTCTTCTTGGGATAGCCCGGCATATCCCAACACCAAAGTAGAAGGCGGACATCCATCCAAATCCCCGCGGAAATATCGAGACAGCCCGTTTATCTTAACGCCCTGATGAGAAGCACGCTGGATCAGTTCACGTTCCTCCATGCCGTTTTTGATCTGGATGAGGAAATGAAGTCCGGCATTGTCGCCTTGGATGGATATCTTACTTTCAAAAGCACGGTGAAGTTGCCCGATGATATAATCCTTGCGCTGTTTGTAGAGATTACCCACTCGATTTAGGTGACGGGAAAACAGGCCGCTGTCCAAGAAGCGGCAAAGGGTATGCTGTTCAAAGCGGGAGACGGTGGAGGAAGAAAACGTAAATTTTTTCAAATACCGGTTTAAAAGAGCCGGCGGCAATACAAGATAGGCCACGCGGATGGAGGGCGCAATGCTGCGGGAGAAGGTACCGACATAAATCACCTTACTGTGAAGATTAAGTCCCTGCATGGCCGGGATAGGGCGGATGTTAAAACGGAATTCACTGTCATAATCGTCCTCGATGATGTAACGGTCTGGGGACTCGCTGGCCCATTTGAGCAGTTGGGTACGCCGGCCGATGGGCATCGTAACCCCCATCGGAAACTGATGGGAAGGGGTGACATAGGCTACCGTCGCATTGGATTGAGATAAAGCGCCGACGTCCATGCCATCCTTGTCCAGGGGGATATCCACCACCAGACGGCTGTTGTTTCGGATGATATGATAGGTGGTATCGTAGCCGGGATTTTCCAAAGCGAAAACAGCATCCTGATCCAAAAGCTGAATGACCAAATCAAGCAGATATTCTATGCCAGCGCCCACCACGATCTGATCGGGACTGCAATGGACGCCCCGATATTCGCGCAAAAATTTACAAAGCGATTGCCGAAGACAGTTGTCCCCTTGTGGGTCACCGCGCTGCAACAGATCCGGATTCTGATACATTACCTCCTTGTGCAGCTTGGCCCAGGAGGCGTAGGGAAATGCACTGGTATCCACCGCACTGGTGGAGAAGTAAAAACGATAGGGTTGTTCTGATTGCTTCGCTTTCGTGATAGCGGGAGGCGGAGAACATTCCGATGGTTCTAGTCTCTCCAACTGGCAGACATAGTATCCGCTTCGGGGGATCGAGCGGATGTATCCCTATGCAAGCAACATGTCGTATGCCGTTTCCACCGTGCTCTGGCTGATGCCCAGATGGGCGCACAGGGCTTTCTTAGATGGCAGACGTTCCCCTACTTTTAAATTATCGGTTCGGATTTCCTCCACTAGAAGGGAGTACAATTGGAGATAAAGGGGATGTTTTCTTTTAAAATCCAGTTTACAACAAAAAGCATTCATGAGAAACTTCTCCTATCTGACCCTATAAAAAAGATTAAAATTGACATTTTAAAAGAAGTCAGTTACCGAGTATAATCATAGCCAACGTCAATAAACTTGTCAAGTAAGGGGGATATCATCATGAATCAGAAACAAAACGAGCTCAACCGGAATTTAGCGCAGATGCTCAAAGGCGGCGTCATTATGGACGTCACCACTCCAGAACAGGCCAAAATTGCAGAAGAGGCCGGTGCAGTGGCCGTCATGGCGCTGGAACGCGTGCCGTCGGATATCCGTAAGCAGGGCGGCGTGGCCCGTATGAGCGATCCTAAGATGATCAAGGGGATCCAGGAATCGGTGTCCATTCCCGTGATGGCCAAGGCGCGTATCGGCCATATCGCTGAGGCGCAGATCCTGGAGGCGCTGGGCATCGACTACATCGATGAAAGCGAAGTACTCACCCCGGCCGACGACTGCTATCATCTGGACAAAAGCGCGTTTCGAGTTCCCTTTGTATGCGGCGCCCGCAATTTGGGAGAAGCTTTACGTCGGATCGGCGAAGGGGCATCCATGATCCGCACCAAAGGGGAAGCCGGAACCGGCAATGTGGTGGAAGCTGTACGTCATATGCGCACCATGATGGCCGACATCCGACGTCTGACCAATCTTCCAAAAGAAGAGTGGATGACCTTTGCCAAAGAGAACGGGGCGCCCTATGAACTGGTGGCAGAGGTGGCGCGAAACGGAAGACTTCCCGTGGTCAATTTTGCAGCCGGAGGCATTGCTACACCTGCCGATGCCGCCTTGATGATGCAGCTGGGCAGCGACGGTATTTTTGTAGGCTCTGGAATTTTTAAGTCCTCTGATCCAGAGAAGATGGCCAAAGCCATTGTAAAAGCCACTGCACATTATCAGGATCCCGATATTTTAGCCCAGGTCAGCGAAGGATTGGGTGAAGCTATGCGCGGCATCGAGATTGGGGACATCACTCCAGAGCACAGGATGGCGGACCGAGGATGGTAAAAAAAGAAGTTACGATTGGTGTTCTCTCCTATCAAGGATCTGTAGAGGAACATCTTTGGATGCTTCATCGTCTGAAAGGGGTCCGGCCAGTGCCGGTAAAGACCGAGAGGCAGCTCAATGAGATAGACGGACTGATTCTCCCAGGAGGGGAGAGCACTACCATAGCTCATCTTTTGCGGGTATTTGGGATGCTGGAGCCGTTAAAACGACGCATCCAGCAGGGGATGCCTGTATGGGGGACCTGTGCAGGGCTGATCCTGTTGGCCAAGGACATCCAAGGGGAACATCCCCATCTAGGCGTAATGGATATCGTGGTGAAGCGAAATGCCTATGGAAGGCAAATCGACAGCTTTGAAGATACAGCTGTTGTTCCACAGGTATCACCCGATCCCATTCCGCTTGTATTTATCCGCGCTCCATGGATCGAGAGGGCAGAGGGAAATACACAAGTTTTACTTCAGCTCAAGGGTCATATTGTAGCCGCTTTGGAGGACAATATGCTGGTGACATCCTTCCATCCCGAACTAACGCAATGCACTGCTTTTCACCGTTATTTTGCCGATCTTGTCCGAGCACATTTGGAATAAATCTGCTCTAGTGAGACAATTCCCTAAATTTCCAATTTAGTATGGTTATGCAGAAACAGAAAAAACCGCTGCTCATGATGAGCAGCGGTTTTAATCTCTTTGCTGAATCAAGGAATTATTTCTTTGAACGGCTTTTTTTCGAAAGCTCTATCATATCCAAGGTTACGTTGTAGAATTTTGCGATTTCCAAAAGAGTTTCTACCCTAGGAAGAGATTCGCCATTCTCCCACTTAGAAACAGTGGTTTGGTCCACTTCCAATGCATTGGCAACATAGCCTTGTGTGAAACCACTCTCTTTTCTCAGCTCTTTTAAAGTCTTGCGCAAATGCCTCACCTCCCATATAGGCGTTATGCATGGTCTTTACCTAGGTGCTGGTGTGAAACGCGCTGTGCCTGATAGGGATCAATCATTTTATTGCCACGCGTTTTTACAATGATGTCTAACCACAATTGAAAAGCCTACAAAGCATGGATTTATATACCATTGCTATTATATCATCTTTCCAGCTCAACCGCAACAGTTTTTCATGTTTTTCATACTGAATCTAGCCGGTAAAACCTAGAAAATTGAGAATGTGAAATAAGATCTTAAAATAGGAGTCCAGTTTCAAATTAGCAGAAAATTAAGGTAAATTATATGGATTATTGGTGTTTTCCGATTCCGATAAGATCCTGGATTACTTGACCGGCTAAAATGAGTCCGGCCACGGAAGGGACGTAAGAAATGCTGCCGGGAATGCGATCCAAAGAAGGGTCGCAATGTTGACGGGCAACTGGAGGTTCTGTGGAATATACGACCTTTAGTTTATCCACATGACGGCGTCTTAATTCGCGGCGCATGACGCGACAGAGAGGACAAACAGATGTTTCATAAATATCAGCCAATACAAAACGAGTGGGATCCAACTTGTTTCCCGCACCCATGCAGCTGATAATTGGAATGTTCATACAATTTGCCTCCACTGCCAAGGCCAATTTCGCACTGACAGTATCGATGGCGTCCACCAAATAATCCGTATCTTTATTCATCCATTTTGATACATTATCCGGTGTACACATTTCCTGATAAATCTGCACATGACAGAGAGGATTGATGTCCAAAATACGTTCTTTCATGACCTCCACTTTTGGACAGCCAACGGTACTGTGCAGAGCCAGAAGCTGACGGTTGATATTACTGATCGATACAACATCGCTGTCCACAAGCGTGATGGAACCGATGCCGGCCCGGGCGAGAGCCTCCACAGCGAAGGATCCCACACCGCCAACACCGAATACCACCACTTTGGCATCCATAAGGCGTTGGACAGCTTGAGCACCCAACAACATTTGAGTGCGAGAAAATTCCTCTATCACGCGAAAATCCTCCTTTGGATAGGATGAAACTGCTGTAATGATATTGGTCAGGATAATGGAGACCATGTTATTTGTCAAGTTACAAATGCTTACAAAGAAGAAACAAAAAGCAAATTTATGCATCAAAAAGAGCACGGATACGACAAAAATGAAATTAATTTTTATTCATGTATTGACATATTTATTCCGGCGTGATATACTATCTACGGTAGGCGTTAAATTCAATACAATTTATTTGAATTTCCATATATGGAAGAAAGATGTGAACATTTTTCAACTAAAATAATATGATTTTTTACGAAGTCTATTTTATATCCTGTTTTCAGAAGAATAATTCTGAGTGAATCGGAAAAAAACCTGGATTCTTTTAAGCCGATTGTTTCTTACTGAACGAATTTAATGCATGATATGAAACGAGTCAGACTTGCTATTGCGGATAAAAACTTTGAAAAAACGAGGGATACTGGTTTGTTCGGCAGGAACAAAAAAACCCAGAATTGTACAAGATAGGAAATAGAATATTTTTATATTCTTAGAAAAGAGTATTTTTCTGTGAAAAACACAATACGTTCTATTTTCTTAAAAATAACCTCTAGTTTTTCTGATTATCCAGGATTTAAAGATGGTAAAAATGTTGCATCTATTCGCACTTTTTTGCCCTTTTCCTATTGAGAAGTATGCCATCGAGATAAAAATCGATGTCCTGTTTAAATATTTCTGTTTTGCTATTGTTATCCCCTATTATTTTGGCGTTGACTCGGATAGCGGTTTGAGTTGAGCGTCCCCCATGCTTGGCAGCCGACTATCCGGGCCATACGTCAAAAACTTGTTATAAAAAAGGATTCTGTAGGCAACGATTAGAAAAGTTGGCCTATGGAATCCTTTTTTTGTAAAGGAAAAGATCAACGCGGTTGCGGTATGATAAAAGAGTATGGTATACTATTCCAATCAATGGCAATTGCTATAGAGGAGATGAGAAATGGTAGAAGACAAATCGATGCTGTAAAATTTACTGAAAACCAATCAAGTCAAATGATAGAGAAATTACTTAGGGAGGAAATACAACGATGGTAATATGGGACTTTATCAAGGCGGTGATTTTGGGAATCATTGAAGGCATTACAGAATGGTTGCCCATCAGCAGTACCGGACACATGATTTTAGCCGATGAATTTATTCAATTGAACGTTACTCCGGAATTCAAAGAGATGTTTTTAGTGGTGATCCAGCTGGGGGCTATCCTGGCGGTGGTAGTGCTCTATTTTCATAAACTCAATCCATTTTCTCCAAAGAAGACGTCCATTCAAAAACGTGAAACCTTTCATCTTTGGGGAAAAGTACTGGTAGCCTGTGTGCCGGCTGGAATCATCGGCATTTTATTTGACGATCAGATCAATAGTATTTTTTACAATTACCAAACCGTAGCCGTCACCTTGATTTTATACGGTATTTTGTTTATCGTCATTGAGCAGTACAATCGTCACCGGAAACCGCGCATTGCATCGTTACAGAATTTGACCTATCAAACCGCATTGTTCATTGGTATCTTTCAGGTACTGGCTTTGATCCCCGGGACATCGCGGTCGGGCGCTACCATTGTAGGTGCCATCTTGATTGGTACATCCCGGACAGTAGCGGCAGAATTCACTTTTTTCTTGGCGATCCCCGTCATGTTCGGTGCCAGCTTCATTAAGATCTTAAAGTTCGGATTTGATTTTACTGGTACAGAACTAGGCATTTTGCTGATCGGAATGGTGGTTGCCTTTGCCGTATCGGTGGCGGCGATTAAATTCCTTATGGGCTACATCAAGAAGCACGATTTCAAGGCCTTTGGATACTACCGCATTGTGCTGGGACTTATCGTATTGGGATATTTCATGTTGGCAAAATAACGGAATGATAAAAAAATGGATCGTGATGGCAAATACGTCACGATCCATTTTTCTTACAGAATGAGGATAACAAAGGGGCGAGATAAAAATGAACGATTGGATAAAAGAAGAGATTGTGGGATTCGAGCCTTTTGGACGGCAGGAAGAGGTTGACCGTGTCCGCCTGATCAGGATGCTGGATCTTTTTCACGGAGATGTTTTAACTAGAGAAAATGACGTTGCGCATATGACAAGTTCGGCCATGGTATTTTCCCCCAAGATGGATAAGGTACTGATGGCTTATCACAATATCTATCAAAGCTGGGCCTGGCTGGGAGGCCATGTTGACGGAGAGAAAGATTTCCTTCAAGTGGCCGAACGGGAGGCGAGAGAGGAGTCGGGCATCCAGAACTTAATCCCAATGAGTCCTCACGCTGTGGCGTTGGATATTTTACCCGTTCTGCAGCATTACAAAAGGGGACAATACGTGGGGGCGCATCTTCATCTCAACGTGACATACGCTTTTTGGGCGTCGGAGGAGGAAAATTTAGCGGTGAGGCCAGAAGAAAACAGCGCCGTAGGATGGATTCCCCTTTGTCAGCTGGAACAAAAGGTAACCGAACCGGATATGATTCCAATTTATCAAAAGATCATCCAACGGTGCAAGAGGGACTTTGATCCTGTGGATTTAGAGTAGTAAGAAACCGGAAGACAGTGCGTCTTCCGGTTTTGGTATGAAGATGAAAACTTCAAATAGAATAGTTGACATATGCCAGTAATAAGGATATAATAAAGGTATATTTTTGGCATATGTCAGAAAAGAGGGATGCCATGCCGAGACCATGTAAGAGAAGAAGGATCTGCGCATTGCCGGCATGCCGCCGGTTTGGATCATTGGACCGGCGCTTGGATGCGCATCCGCCCACTGTTATGACGTTGGATGAATTTGAAACCATCCGCCTGATCGATGGGGAAGGATTGAGCCAACAGCAGTGTGCCCAGCGAATGGAGGTAGCCCGTACTACTGTGCAGTCCATTTACGCCGAGGCACGCAAAAAGCTGGCAAAATGCCTTGTGGAGGGTCAGGAGCTGCTCATCGAAGGAGGAGATTATATCCTCTGCGATGGAGAGAATAGGAGCTGTTCTTGCCATAAATGCTGTGGCAAACGGCTTTGATTGTGGGGCAACAAAGTTTATTATTTTATCGAAGAAAGGATAGAGATTCATGAAGATTGCAGTAACCTATGAAAACGGAGAAGTATTCCAGCATTTTGGGCATTCGGAACAGTTCAAGCTTTACGAAGCTAACAACGGAACCGTGACGCATGCGGAGGTAGTGGATACCAACGGGAGCGGACATGGAGCGTTGGCTGGATTCCTGAAGGGCCATGGCGTAGATGTTCTGATCTGCGGAGGGATTGGGGGCGGAGCAAAGAATGCGTTGGCTCAAGCCGGGATCCAATTGTTTGGAGGCGTCCAGGGTGACGCGGATCAAGCGGTACAAAATTTCCTTGCCGGACGGCTGCAATTTAATCCAGATGTGGCCTGTAGCCACCACGGATCACATCATGAGGGAGACCACCAGTGCGGGGGACACGATCACAATTGCGGAGGCTCTTGTCACTCCTAATAAGACGAGAACTTAACAGAAAAAGTCAGAACATTCTATTTTAGAATGTTCTGACTTTTTTGTTTGCCCTATGGTACGATAATCTGGGAAGAAATCAACATTGTGCTTCGGCAAGATACTGATGAAAGATTTCCAAATGGACTTTTTCATCCAGTATGATGCGCTGGAGAATGGCGACGATATTGGGATCATCGATGCATTTGATCTGACGTTGGTAGGTCTCGATGGCGAATTCCTCTGCGGCAATGTTTTCTTTCATCATCTGGGCGAGGGAATCGTGGCAATAGGTTACCATCCCGCCGTCCCAGATGATCTGTCGTCCCTGCTGCCGGCAAGAGAAGGTGGGATTGCCTCCCAGCAGAACGATCAATTGTCCCAGCATATCCAGATGATGCATCTCCACCATGGCGACATGGCGCATGGTGTTGCTGACCTGGGATAGCTTCGGATCCAGTTGCCAGCTCTGATAGACGTACTGGGTTACAGCAGTCAATTCGCTTTGCGGACAAGCCAGATCAATCTTGAGCATCTGAGCGTACTTTTTGTTTGGCCCGCATACCTGGATGGGCGGATAGGGTTCCGGAGCGGCATAACGGGGAGTATTGTCCGGACGGCCTGGTTGACGACTTAGCATAAGGGGTCCCTCCACATCATGTGATAACCATGCATATGCGGAGGGAAAAAGGATTATGCGGATCAGACGGTGATATCGCCGGTTTGGACGTAGCCGATTACGCCGTTGTAATCGATGAG
>OFML01001500.1_pt1 | contig 12898 bp, 10 predicted proteins | sample 1541831 | NCBI WGS metagenome assembly OFML01 (sample SAMN04209237, study PRJEB22552) | human gut metagenome | biome: gut; material: feces | host: Homo sapiens | place: USA: Oklahoma | reverse complement strand
CTACGCTGACCCGCGAGGATCTCGCCAGCCGCGAATTAAAAATAAGTGAGCTTGCCTACGGTACGGAGAAGGCAAAATCCCTATTCCGTGACATGATGCAGCAGGCCAATTTTGAATTTGGCTTTGAAGCCGAAGACATCCCTCTGATGATCGAGGCCATCCCGCTGAATGCGGACTGCATCGTGCTGATCATTACCAAAGTAGAAGACCCGGATGAACTGGATACCCGTTTTTCCCGTTTTGCTCCTTCCGTTACGGAAGAAAGTGATGAGGACAGTGATGAGAGCACTGCAGACGAGGTTTTGGATCTGTTCCGCCGTATCCAGAGCGAAGACAATACCGCAAGCGCTCCTGAAGCTCCTTCCGCGTCCGCTCCCGAGGAGAGTGACAGTGTACGTTCCCGCCTGTTCCGTATGGAATCTCTGAAACAGGTGATCAATGCGGCAGTAATAGCCGGAAGCCATTATCATGGGCTCAGCACTCTGTATCACGAAGAGGGCACCGACGGGTATTATCTGATCCTGACGCAGGGCGAAGAAGATCGCGAGGTCTTCGACCGTGTCTGCAATGTCATCTCTGAATACGGTATTCCCAAGCGTTCCACACCGGCAAGCCTTACTTTTCTTGAGGAACATTGTTCCACACTGATCGCCGAACATGCTTTACAGCGTCTTTCTAATACTTCAATGTAACAACAGATTGTAACATTCAGGAGAGTTCCCACTCTGTGGGGACTTTCTTATTTTTATGGTTGTTTTATACCTGTCTCTCCCAGCGAGAGTCTGTAGAAAAGAAGCTGGGAAACGCGTAACTTGAAAATATAGTCTTATTCGCATATAATAAAATTTAATACATGAATTGCTCCGTTGCAATGTAGCTTACGCAATTCCATACACATTCGGAATTACAAAGGGTCAAAACGCCGGTTACAGTGGAAAGGATGTACACGATATGATTTCCGACGAAGAATTATACCGACAATATTTAAGCGGCGATGAAACAGGGCTGGAAGAATTGATAAGAAAATACGACAATCCACTGACCTTATACATCAACGGCTATCTGCATGACATTCACGAGGCGGAGGACCTGATGATAGAAGTATTTTCCTACCTGTTCGCCAAAAGGCCCCCTATCCGGGATGGCGGATTCAGGGCTTACCTGTATAAAGCGGCGCGGCACATGGCTTTGCGCCACAAAAGCATCCGGCGACATCACTTCTGTCTTGATGATCTGACCAAAGAGCCGGAAGGCGGGAAACTGGTGGATGAGGTGATCCGGACAAAAGAACGGAATCAGATCCTGCATTTATGTATGGGTGAGTTGCATCCGGATTATAGAGAGGCTCTTTATCTGACCTATTTTGAGGGTATGAGTTACCGGCAGGTTGCTGAAGTTATGGGGAAAAGCGTGAAGCAGATCACTAATATAATGTACCGGGGAAAAGAGCGTCTGCGAGGATTATTGGAACGGGAGGGAATTACAAATGCGGAGTCATGAGGAACGGATCGCAGAAGTCCGACGAAGGATTACGGAAAAAGAACGACAAAAAAGACGAAAACAGCGGCGGATCGTTGCTATTTCCTGCATAGCGGCATGCCTTGCTGTGATCTTCGGGGCTTCCTTTGTCATGTCCGGGATTTCCGGGCAAATGGTGCCGGGGAACTCCTCCGGATATGAAACGGCGGCAACGATCCTCGGCGGAGGTGCTGCACCTGAATATATCATAATAGGGGTGCTTTCATTTCTTCTCGGCGTATGCGTGACGATCCTGTGTTTTCGTGTCCATCTGCTGGACAAAGAAGATCAGGCAGAGCAGAGGGGGGACCACGCCAATGGAATTGATCATTAATCTTTTGCAATTTTTCGTCACCCTGCTGGGCTTCTGTCTGAGCGGCATTCGTTATCTGAGACATCGGACACTGTCATATTTTCTGCTGATTTGCTTTTATGGCTGTTTTGCACTGGGCTCCCTGTACTGGACATTGTATCTGTTATTGTTTTCCGAAACACCACGGATCTTTTATGTATCGGAATTCGGCTGGGTCTCCAGCGTTATTTTTCTCTGTCTCCTACAATATACTCTCTCCTCCCCGGAGGAAAGAAGCTTTTCCTGTCGGAAATCCCTGCTGGCTCCGCTGATCGGAGTTCCGTTGTGCGCATTTTACTGTACCTTTGGTGACATTCTCTCCAACCTGCTCTGGTGCGGCATGATGATCCTTGTCTCCTATCGTTCCATCCACGGTCTTGTCTACGCAGAGACACAGACGGGAAAAGGACGGAACCTGCGGTATTTTCACATCGGAATCCTCTGCTATGTTGCGGTAGAATACGCTCTGTGGACCTCCGGCTGCTTCTGGCCGGGCGACTCTATCTTCAGTCCCTATTGCTGGTGTGATCTTCTGCTGACGTTCTGCCTTTTCGGACTGCTGCCTGCCACAGGAAAGGCGGTGCGGACATGACCTATATTGAAAATGTATTTATCTGTATGGCCTCACCCCTGTTGATTGCCGCCCTGTGCATGGGTAGGCGGCAGGCCAAATTCTTTCTATGCTGTCTTGCAGGAATGGGGGCATGCCTGCTCTCCGCTTACATCAATACCTTCTTTGCCGCTCTTTACGCAGCAGATACGATTGCCGCCACCGCAGAGATCGCACCTGTGGTAGAAGAAGTGATGAAACTCCTGCCGTTGCTCTTTTATCTTCTTGTATTTGAGCCTGAACCGGTGCCGATAAAAAATGCTGCCATCATCGTTGCACTTTCCTTTGCCACCTTTGAAAATGTCTGCTATCTGATTCAAAACGGAGCCGGACATTTTTCCTTTATCTTTTTCCGGGGCATTGGAACGGGTGCCATGCACGTGATCTGTGGTGCCATCGTCGGCGGTGGACTGGCGTATGTATGGCAGCGCACCTGGCTGAAGATCGCCGGAACCTGCGGTCTGCTCGGGGCAGCCATCACTTTTCATGCAATTTATAATCTTCTGATCGCCTATGGCGGTGCGATACAGTATATCGCATACATTCTGCCTGTGCTGATCCTGACGGCAGGGAAACTGATCACCCGCCGCCTTACCCAGAATCACAACTGAATCCTGTCTTTTGCGGAGCTGCTGTCGGCAGCTCCTGTTTTTTGAAGAACTTTTTTTGAAAAAATTGAATTTCAGGTGAGAGTTTTTTCGTTTTTTTGTACCTAATTAGATGAAGGACATATGTATTTTATGACTTTACTTTCCGAAGGGAGGTTTTCAACGATATGTATGATACAGAAAAGCGGGTCGAACTGGTGAAAAAACGGGTGCATGAAAAATATCGCCGGAAGAAGCGTCGCTGGATCTGCCGGCTGTCTGCCCTGTGCACAGCATTGTCTGCGTTCCTTGTGGGAACGGTGCACACAGCAGCCGGCCAGACGCAGATCACCGCCCGGGGAATGTACGGTTCTATCCTGCTGCATGAAGACGCCGGCGGTTATGTGCTGGTTGGGGTAATTTCTTTCTCCACAGCAGTCATGATCACTGTGCTGTGTATCAGACTCCGGGAAAGAGAACACCGCGGACAAGGCACGGGAAAAGGAAACGCATCACAACAATGGGAGGAAAAAAATTCATGAAAAAGCAAAAAATTCGGTTCTATGCGGCGCTGCTTTGCAGTTCCATGGTATTTTCTCTGGTCTCCACGCCGGTATCGGCAGCAGAAACCGGACAGCTGACGAATCCCCCGACATCCACAGAGGGTCCGGGTTCCCCGGAAAGCGCATCGGGAAATGAAGCTGCAGCGATTCTGAACGGACTGTCCGTGTCTGCGTTGACCGCAAACCGTGTGGCAGAGGTGACGACAGCGGAGCATCTGACTGACATGCTGGCAGACAGCAGTGTTGTCAAAATCACACTGGCAGAAAATATTTATATCGGCAGCACCCTGACGGTCAACCGCGCTGTGACGCTGGATTTGAACGGTAATGTACTGAAAATGAACGGCAGCGGCAGCGTAATCAAGGTGGAATCAGGCGGCAATCTGACAATTCAGGACAGCAACACATCCACACCACACAAATTTACCCCGGGCGGTGACGGCTTATGGGGGTTGGACGAAACCGGCGGCTCGGAAATTGTCTACGGCGGCATTATCACCGGTGGTAATACCCCGAATGGCGGCGGCGTGTATGTGGCCACCGGCTGCCAGCTGACCATGACCGGTGGAAATATCGTCGGCTGTCTGGCAACCTACGAGGGTGGTGGCGTATACATTGACGGACTGCGTGGCTCAAGTGATCAAACTGTCTTTACAATGACTGGCGGCAGCATCACAGGATGTCAGGCAAACGGCACAGACGGTGGCGGTGGTGTGAATGTTACAAAAGGTACATTCACCATGAAGGGCGGCAGCATCATTGCATGTACCGTCATCGAGCCCGTCTACAATACCACCGTTTGCGGCGGTGGTGTACATATCCGGAACGGAGGCAGCTTCACCATGTCCTCCGGTACGATCAGGGACTGCAGGTGCATCGGCAATGGCGGCGGCGTGTATGTTGGAACCGGTCAATTTACCATGGAAGGCGGAAACATCACAGGATGTCAGGCGCTCAGTGGTAGCTTTGGCCGGGGCGGCGGCGTTTATAATTTGGGTACGTTCACGATGATCGGCGGCATCATTGAAGACGACTGCACAGCAAGCGGCAGCGGCGGCGGCGTGTACAACGCAAAAGTCCTGTTCGCCAACGGCGGCGAAATTGCCGGCAATGTAATGAACGGTGATAGGTATCCCTCCGGCACGATCACAGGCAGCGGCGGCACCAGGTTTTCCGGCAAAGTAATCAACAACAAAAATGAAGACGGTAATAAAAGCATCATCGAATGCGGTACATTCACTGGAGAGGTAAGCAATGAAGGTGAAATTTTAGGCGGTGATTTCAGTCAGGCCAATCTGAGCGGTACGCTCGTGATCACCTTTGACCCGGACAATGGAGATCAGAGCAGTACCAAGGAAGTGCATTTAGGCAGTGACGGAGCGGCACTCACCCCGCCGGATCCCACTCCCACCAAAGAGGGCTATACACTTGACGGATGGTATTGGTATTACAATAACAACGGTGCGGAAACAAAATGGAACTTTGACACGGATAAAGCCAGATACACCATGACCCTCAAGGCAAAATGGACAAAGAACACGACTCCCATCATTCCCGGCAACGGCACCAACAATATCGTAGAGCAGTATAAGACTGACGACAGCAACTCCGGAGAACAGACCGACCGTGAAGTTCCCTCTCCTGTCGTGAAAAACACCTCCTATATGACCTATACCGTACAGGTGGGTGACACTCTCTGGGCAATCGCCAGAAAATACAACTGCTCCATAACCGAGATCATGGCAGCCAACAGTGACCGGATCAAGAACCCGAACCGGATCCACGCCGGCTGGCAGCTTAAGATTCCCCAAAGCGGAGCGCCTATCACAGGCGGCACTCCCGATGCTGTTCTGCCTGAGAATAAGAAAAGTGGGATATACATCGTCAGACAGGGCGACACCCTCTGGAAAATCGCCAGAAAGTACGGTTGCTCCGTGGCCGAGATCATTTCCCTGAACCGGGAACTGATCCGCAACCCTGCTCTGATTTATTCAGGCTGGGAACTGAAAATACCACAGGATTGATTTAAGAAACGGAGGAAAAAATAAGTGAGAAAACAAAGAAAACGTCTCTATGCGGCGCTGCTTTGCAGTTCCATGGTACTTTCTCTGGTCTCCACGCCGGTATCGGCAGCAGAAACCGGGCAGCTGACGAATCCCCCGACATCCACAGAGGGTCCAGGTTCCCCGGAAAGCGCATCGGGAAATGAAGCTGCAGCGGTTCTGAACGGACTGTCTGTGCTGGCCGCAAACGGTGAGGCAGAGGTGACGACAGCATCGGAATTGACTGGGGCACTGGCAGATAGCAGTATTTCCAGAATCACACTAACGGGGGATATCGATATCGGCTCTACACTGACGGTCAACCGTACTGTGACACTGGATTTGAACGGTTGTGTACTGAAGATGACCGGCAGCGACAGCGTAATCAAGGTGGCGGCGGACGGCGATCTGACGATTCAGGACAGGAACACAACCACACAACACAAATTTAACCCGCACTGTAAATATCTGACCTGGTACATTGACATGTGGGAACTGGACAACGGTGGCTCGGAAATTGTCTCCGGTGGAGTTATTACAGGCGGTGGCGGTGATCAAAGTGACGGCGGCGGTGTGCTTGTTGCCGGCGGTACACTGGTCATGGCCGGTGGCAACATCGTCGGATGTTCGGCAACGAGTCGAGGCGGCGGTGTATACCTTGGCAAAGACTCTGACACCGGAAAGAACGGCACATTCATCATGACGAGCGGAAGCATTATCGGCTGTGCTGCTCAGCTAGGCGGCGGCGTGTATGTCGCCACAGGGTGCACATTCGCCATGGCTACCAGCTCTAATATCCACAACTGCATTGCAAATAACGATGGTGGCGGTGTAATAAACCACGGCACCTTTAGAATGTACGGTGGAACAATCAGTGCATGCACGACAGTAGCATTTGGGGGCGGCGGTGTTTGCAACAAGGGAACCTTTATTATGTCAGACGGTATGATTAAAGGCTGCACCAGCCCCGACGGTCAGTATGCTTCAGGTGGCGGAGTGCGGAACAGTAATCAGTTCACCATGACAGGGGGCACGATCGGTGATCCTGATAATCCGAATGATGCAAGCTCTGTATACAATACTTCCAGTCAGGAGACTACTCTTACTATAAGCAACAATGCAAAAATCAACACAGATGTAACAAACGTTGGCATCCTGAATGCTGACGGCGGCGAAATAGCCGGCACAATGACGAACGATACCAACGAGTACGGCAGCGGCACGATCACCGGCAGTGCAGGTGCCGCCGGCAGCACTGAGTTCCATGGCAAAGTGACCAACACCGGCACCATCCGGAAGGGCACATTCACAAATGCGGTCATAAATGAGAGCAGCGGTGCCATTAACGGCGGCACATTTACCGGCACAGTTGAGAACAAGGACGGAACAATTTCAGGCGGTGATTTCAGCAAAGCCACCCTGAACGGTATGCTCGTGATCACCTTTGACCCGGACAATGGAGATCAGAGCATCACCCAGGAAGTAAATTGGAGCAAGGACGGAGCGACACTCACCGCACCGGATCCCGTTCCCACCAAAGAGGGGCATGGTATTAAAGGCTGGTATTATGATAACAACGGTACGGAAACAAAATGGAACTTTGACACGGATACAGTCAAATGCACTATGACCCTCAAGGCAAAATGGGAACTCTCCACCTATTCCGTAACGCTGCAGATGAACGGCGGTACGATTGCCAGTGGAAAAGAGGTAACCGGCTACACTTACGGCACCGGGGCAGTTCTTCCGACCGCCGATGATATCACCCGCGAGGGATATCGCTTTGACGGCTGGTACGCAGACAGCAGTTTTTCCGGTTCGCCCGTCACAGAGATCACAGGTACCGATACGGGAGACAAGGTATTCTACGCAAAGTGGATGCGGAACACGACTCCCATCGTTCCCGGCAACAACACCAGCAATATCGTAGAGCAGTATAAGACTGACGACAGCAGCTCAGGAGAACAGACCGACCGTGAAGTTCCCTCTCCTGTCGTGAAAAACACCTCCTATATGACCTATACCGTACAGGTGGGTGACACTCTCTGGGCAATCGCCAGAAAATACAACTGCTCCATAACCGAGATCATGGCAGCCAACAGTGACCGGATCAAGAACCCGAACCGGATCCACGCCGGCTGGCAGCTTAAGATTCCCCAAAGCGGAGCGCCTATCACAGGCGGCACTCCCGATGCTGTTCTGCCTGAGAATAAGAAAAGTGGGATATACATCGTCAGACAGGGCGACACCCTCTGGAAAATCGCCAGAAAGTACGGTTGCTCCGTGGCCGAGATCATTTCCCTGAACCGGGAACTGATCCGCAACCCTGCTCTGATTTATTCAGGCTGGGAACTGAAAGTACCACAGAATTAGCCTCCCCTGAAAGAATCTACCGGGCCAGTCATACTTCATAATGTCGGATCAGATAATATATCTAAGGGAAAAAGGTAAAAAAAGACGGCCAGAGGCCGATGATCTGAGTTCCTTGAATTCTTTAGATTTCTCAAATCCGCGCAATCGGCGGACACATTTCGATTGCGCGGAAATCTGAGCTATGAAATTCCATAAATACTTTGTTTCACCTGTGTGCCCCGGTCAGGTGATGTTTCCAAAACAGACATACAAAGCTTACAGCTCCTCGATCACTTTCATAAGCTCATCTACATCAATGCCATGTACCATAGCTGCCTCTTCCAGGGTCTCTCCCTGTGAAGCAGGGCATCCCAGGCAATGCATTCCTGCATCGAGGAGTACGGGAGCTACTTCAGGATTGGCACGTAAGATCTCGCCAATGGTCATGTCTTTTGTTACTCCGGTCATATCGGTCTCCTTTCTGCCGTATAAGGCTTTTTTAGTATAATACTTTCCCCAAAAGATTACAAGAATATTCTTGTGCATCAGCATTTGCTTCACAAATGGCGCCGCTTCGTAGCTCACATTTATTTCATGTTGGTGCGCTTTGTCCATGAAAAAGAGGTTTTCGTGCTTTGTGTGCAAGCACCCACACACGGCAATCTCTTTTTCATGTCAGAGCTGATGTACAAAAGCGCGTACATTACCTAAAACTGTTGACACTTACCCTTGTCAGGTAGTACACTTTTATCGTAAAGAAACAGCTTGGGATGCCAGCGCAACTGGTACTCTCAGTTGATAATATTAATTGTTTTTACTAGAAGGAGGTAAATTTTCATGGCAGAAGCATGGAGAGGCTTTAAAAGAGATGGCCACTGGGATGTAGACGTCAATGTACGTAACTTCATCCAGACCAACTACACTCCGTATGATGGAGATGAGAGCTTCCTGGAGGGACCTACCGAAGCAACTGATAAGCTTTGGGGCAGACTTCAGGAGTTACAGAAGGAAGAGCGTGAGCATAACGGCGTTCTGGAATGCGAAACAGAGATCGTATCCAGTCTGACCGCTTATGGCCCTGGCTATATTGATGAATCTATGAAGGATCTGGAGCAGATCGTTGGTCTGCAGACAGACAAGCCTTTAAAGAGAGCATTCATGCCTTATGGTGGTATCAAGATGGCTCAGCAGGCTGCAAGCACCTATGGCTACGAAGTAAATGAAAAGTATGACAAGATCTTCAACGAGTATCACAAGACTCACAACCAGGCAGTATTTGATGCTTATACCGATGAGATGAAGGTTGCACGTCATACTCATATCGTTACCGGTCTTCCCGATACCTATGGTCGTGGACGTATCGTAGGCGACTACAGAAGAGTTGCTCTGTACGGTATTGATTTCCTTATCGAGGAGAAGAAGAAGGATAAGAAGAACTGCGGTACCGGCGTTATGACCGAGGATATCATTCGTCTGAGAGAAGAGATCGCTGATCAGATCAAGGCTCTGCAGGGAATGAAGGAAATGGCTAAGATCTACGGTTACGATATTTCCGGTCCCGCTACCAACGCTAAGGAAGCTATTCAGTGGTTATACTTCGGTTATCTGGCAGCTATCAAGACCCAGAACGGTGCAGCTATGTCCGTTGGACGTATCTCTACTTTCCTGGACATCTATATTGAAAGAGACTTAAAGGAAGGCACCCTGACCGAGAAGGAAGCTCAGGAGCTGATCGACCATATGACCATGAAGTTCCGTATGGTTAAGTTCGCTCGTATTCCTTCTTACAACCAGCTGTTCTCCGGTGACCCCGTATGGGCTACTCTGGAAGTTGGTGGTATCGGCATGGACGGTCGTCATATGGTTACCAAGAACGACTATCGTTTCCTGCATACTCTGGAGAACATGGGACCCAGCCCCGAGCCGAACCTGACTGTTCTGTACTCCAGCGCTCTGCCTGATAACTTTAAGAAGTACGCAGCTAAGATTTCTGTGAATACTTCTTCCATCCAGTACGAGAACGATGACGTTATGAAGCCTATCTGGGGTGATGACTACAGCATCTGCTGCTGCGTATCCGCTACTCAGACCGGTAAGGAGATCCAGTTCTTCGGTGCTCGTGCTAACCTGGCTAAGTGCTTACTGTACGCTATCAACGGCGGTAAGGATGAGAAGCATCTGGACAAGGACGGCAAACATATGCAGTGTGGTCCTGAAATCGCTCCTATCACTTCCGAGTACCTTGATTTCGACGAAGTTATGCATAAATATGACATCATGCTTGACTGGTGTGCATCTCTGTATGTTAACATCCTGAACCTGATCCACTACATGCATGATAAGTACTACTACGAAGCAGCTGAGATGGCTCTGATCGATACCGATGTAAGAAGAACCTTCGCAACCGGTATTGCAGGTCTGTCCCATGTAGCTGACTCCCTGTCCGCTATCAAGTATGCTAAGGTTAAGGTTATCCGTGATGACCAGGGTTGTGCTGTAGACTTCAAGATCGAAGGCGACTTCCCTAAGTACGGTAACGATGATCCCAGAGCTGATGAATTCGCTGTATGGCTGCTGAAGACCTTCATGGAGAAGATCAAGAAGAACCACACCTACAGAAATTCTGAGCCTACCACTTCCGTACTGACCATTACCTCTAACGTTGTATATGGTAAGGCTACCGGTGCTCTGCCCGATGGTAGAGCAGCTTACACACCGTTCGCTCCCGGTGCATCACCTTCCTACGGTGCTGAGAAGAGTGGTCTGCTGGCTTCTCTGAACTCTGTAGCTAAGCTGCCTTATGAGTATGCTCTGGATGGTATCTCCAATACCCAGACCATGGCTCCTTCCGCTCTTGGTCACAACCTTGACGAGCAGAAAGAAACTCTGGTACGTGTAATGGATGGTTACTTCGATCGTGGTGCTCATCACCTCAACGTTAACGTATTCGGTACCGAGAAGCTGTTAGATGCACAGGCTCATCCTGAGAAGCCTGAGTACGCTAACTTCACCATCCGTGTATCCGGTTATGCTGTTAAGTTCATCAGCCTGACCAAGGAGCAGCAGGATGATGTTATCGCAAGAACCTGCCATAAGAGTCTGTAATTCTTACAGGTTTTGAGATAATTGATGTATATGGGGCCGGGCAGTAATGTCCGGTCCCTTTTTGGATACACTATTCAGAACCATTAAATATTTTCGGATGCTCTTCGAATGCTTGCATTCGCAAGAGTATTTGAAAATATTTATTTGGCGAAGCCATCTCCATGAGCAAAAGGAAAGTTCCGAAGGAACGATTTTGCGAATGGAGTTCTGAATAGTGTTAACTACACTCACCCCTCAGCTGCCTGCATGGCAGAGAATGGAGATTATTACAATGATCAAAGGCAGAATTCACTCATTAGAATCCTTCGGCGCAGTAGACGGACCCGGAATCCGCTATCTTATCTTCCTCAAGGGCTGCAATATGCGTTGTCAATATTGCCACAATGTAGATACCTGGAATCCCGACACTGACAATCTGATGACAGCAGACGAGCTTCTGGATAAGGCAGAGCGTTTCCGCAGCTACTGGGGCAAAGAAGGCGGCATCACCGTCAGCGGCGGCGAAGCTTTATTACAGATTGATTTTCTCATCGATCTCTTCCGTAAGGCTCACGAGAGAGGCATCAACACCGACCTTGATACTTCCGGACAGCCTTTTACCAGAGAAGAGCCCTTCTTCTCCAAATTCAACGAATTACTGAAATATACCGATCTTGTCATGTTGGACATCAAGCATATTGATGATGAGGAGCACAAAAAACTCACCGGCCATACCAACAAAAACATTCTGGACTGCGCAAGATACCTCTCCGAACAGGGTATCCCCATGTGGATCCGTCATGTGCTGGTACCCGGAATCACTGACAATGACGAATATCTGAAGAAAACAAGAGAATTCATTGACACTCTGGATACCGTTATGAAGGTAGAAGTTCTTCCCTATCACACATTAGGGGCATACAAATGGAAAGAGCTGGGAATTCCCTATAAGCTGGAAGGTGTGGAGCCCCCCACCGAGGAGAGAATTCAGAATGCGAAGAAGATCCTGGAGTTCAATAAATATAAATAAACAACTGTAACTAATGATAAAAAATACTAAATAAGACTTGTATTCAAGCCATATTTATATTACAATACTAATAGTTATATTGATAAATTTGTATCAAACAATATGATTTGATACACGCAAAATAGGAGGAAAAGATTATGGCATTTGTTATTGGTGATGCTTGTGTAGCATGTGGAGCTTGTGAAGCACAGTGCCCCGTTGGCGCTATCAGCATGGGCGACGGAAAGTTCGAAATCGATGCAGATAAGTGCATCAGCTGCGGTTCCTGCGCAGGTCAGTGCCCTGTTGGTGCTATCGCAGAGGATTAATTTCCGACTTAAAATGCAACCTTGGAGAGGCATTTCAGAAAATGAAATGCCTTTTCTTTTTTTCTGCTTTATTTTTATCATTCTCTTTTGGATTCACGGGTGTATCTTTTGGCTGTTTTTGCAACCGTCCTTTGGTCTTTTTCCGTAACAGCTCGTCCATCTTCTGATAATATTCTTCGCTGCGCTGTTCCAGCCTACGATCCCGCTCTTCCTCACGCTCTTCTCTGCTGCGGAACTGATAATCCAGTTCTTTGACCATGCTCTCCTTTAATTCCCGACATAGCTCCTGATTATTTTCTTTTACGGCTTCACGGATCATCTGCTGCAGAATCCACTGTAGTCTTTTAACCTTCTCCTCCCGGTTTTCGCCTGTCAGCGAGGTCTCCTGCACCGGTGATGGTACTGTTTTCTTCACTGTCTCATCTACAATTTCAATTGCCATACGCGGTGCG
>OFML01001499.1_pt1 | contig 12903 bp, 13 predicted proteins | sample 1541831 | NCBI WGS metagenome assembly OFML01 (sample SAMN04209237, study PRJEB22552) | human gut metagenome | biome: gut; material: feces | host: Homo sapiens | place: USA: Oklahoma | reverse complement strand
TATGGTCCGGTTCCGAAAGCTGAAAAACTTTTGCAGGGGTGAGAACCGAACCATCCGATTTGCGGATGAACCGAATGCCCACTACACCGGAACACTGGAAGCCATTGAGCCCCCGGATGAGGGCCAGCTCAATATCATGGGGGAGATGCGTTTTTACTGCGCGGACCCTTATCTGGTTTCGGATCTGATTACAAGCGTGGCGGCACGGACGGAAGGCGGAAAACTGGCAGCACATATTGACAATGACGGCAGCGGCGAGGTTTATCCGTTATATCGAATCAAACACAAAGCTGAAAATGGTTATATCGGTATCGTACATACCGGAGGGGCTTTTGAGATGGGGAATATTGAGGAGGCGGATACCACGCCCTATGAACAGTCTGAGACGCTTTTTAATACGGAGACAGACGGATTTGATGCGTTTAAGCCTTACACGGGGGCTTATCCTCAAAATCCGAGCATTATATGCAACGGTTCTTTATCGGTCGGCGGTGTGCACAAAGTCGACCCGTCTACAGAAGATTACGACGCTTTGTATCTGGACGCCCGCGGCACAGGCGGCGGGGGAATCTTCGGTGGGTGCCGGCGCATGGAACTGCCCCCAGACAGCGAGGGCGAGGTCGGCGCTAAGAACTTCTATCTGTGGTTTCAACCGCAGTTTATGACTGGAGCTCTAGGTCAGACTGGCCTGATACAAGTCATACTGGCCGATGAAAACAACGAATTTATCGCTGGTTTTGGCATTACCAAAACGGACGCTACAGGAAATACGGCACAGGTTGTTTTTTGGACTGGAAAGAGCACAGAACCCAATGGTGGCGAGTACAAAAAATTTGATCTTCTGCCAACGGTCTATTTTGAACATAACCCGTTCAGGCATCGCGGCTATGAGGATCTTCTCAAAGAGGGCGGTAAAATCCAATTTTATTATTGGGGAGCCTATTACGCGGTCGATATACCGGCCATTAAAGATAAGAAAGTACGGTTTGTGTATGTTTTTATCGGCCAGTATGCTGGGCGGTCAAATTATGTGACGGTCATGAATGTCGGGAAGATCCTCGGGGTTAAGAATCGTGTTGAGAAGCAGCGGGATGTACCAAACCGGTATTCTGCCGGAAGCGAGGTGGTGGTTGACTGCGAAAGCGACAGCATCACGGTTCGCGGACTGCCCAGAAACGAGGAGATGGTGACCGGGAGTGCTTTTTATCCGCTGCCGCCTGGGGAAACCGACATTGAATTTTACACTTCAAGCTGGTGCAAAGAACTGCCTGAAATCACGGTTGAGTATAGAAAGAGGTGGTTGTAGGCTATGTTAATCAGCATTCATGATAAGACGCTTCGGCGCGTTGCCTTTATTGACAACGAGAAGCCGGAGACGCTCCACTTTTTTGATGATGTCTGGCACCGGTATCTGACGGAAGCCACCAGCACGTTTGATTTTTCGGTTCCGAAGACAGGGAACGCTGCGCACAGGTATTTAACGGAAAAAAACTATGTCTCTTTTCGGTATGGAGGTCAGGACTACCTTTTTAACATCATGCGGACAGAGGAAACGGAAACGGAGCTGGCCTGTTACTGCGAAAACCTCAGCATGGAGCTGCTCAACGAGATATCTCCGGCTTTTAAATCCGGCGGGGCTCAAACTTTTGAGTGGTATTTTAACAACAGCGACCTGGTCGGAGGACAGAACTTCAGCGACCTGGTTTTGGGGATCAATGAAGTTTCGGATTACAGCCGTTCCCTTGAATGGGAAGGGACGGACACAAAGCTGGCAAGGCTTCTATCGCTGGTAAATAAATTTGATGCAGAATGTGAGTTTGTCACGGAGCTTAACCGTGACGGCACACTCAAAAGAATCGTGCTGAATGTCTACAAAGCTAATGATGAGGAGCATCAGGGCGTTGGCACAAGGCGGCAGAATGTCACTCTGTACTATGGAAAATCCATTGATGGCATTCGCCGGACCGTGGATAAAACGGAGCTTTACAGTGCGATTTATCCGCTTGGCAAAGACGGTTTGAATGTTTCAGCCCTTGACAAAACAGAATACGATGCGGATGGGAATGTCCTTTATTATACCCATGCCGGGCAGCCCTTTATTTACGCGCCTCAGACGGCCGAGGATTACCCGGCTCAGGTTTCAACCAATGACGACCCGTGGATTTTATACCGCTGGGATTATGAGACTGAGAATATCAATGTGCTCTATGGTCAGGCGCTGTCCAGACTCAAGAAAATCAGCCAGCCTGCCATTACTTATGAAGTTGAGGGTGCTTTTGAGCTGAATATTGGCGACACGGTTACGATTCACGATGATAAGTTTACACCAGCCTTGCTGTTGGAGGCAAGGGTCAGCGAACAGGAGGTCTCCTTTTGTGACCCGACAAAGAACAGGAATGTGTTCTCCAACTTCAAGGCTCTGGAAAATAAGCTTTCGACGGATATTACGGAACGCCTGGAGGAACTCATCCAAAGCGCAAAGCCTTACACCCTGGAAATTCTTTCGGACAATGGCATTGTTTTTAAGAACGGTACAGGTACCACGACCCTGACTGCCCGGGTGATGCGCGGCGGCACGGATGTGACTCACCGGTTAGCCCTTCAGTGGACGGAGCGGGGCGTGAACATTGCCACGCGGCCGTTTTTGACGGTAACGGCGGATCAGGTGCCTGAAAAGACGGTCTTCAGGGTGGCGGCTAAAAGCGCCGACGGCAGTGAGCTCTGTTTTGCAGAAGTGACGCTGATCAACGTTCTTGACGGGGATGATGGTATCGGCATTGACCGGGTGGATCTGGAGTACTGCCAGACCACATCACCAGTAACGGCGCCGGAAGGCCCCTGGACGGAGACAGCGCCTGTGTGGGCAGAAGGAAAGCATATCTGGCAGCGGACAGTGGTTCGGTACTCTGATGGGACCGAAAAAGCTACGAAGCCGGTCTGTATTACCGGGGATAAAGGCGCTGCGGGTGTTTCGGCCACGGAGATTATGGAGGAATACTACCTTTCGACCAGCAATAAAATTTTGCTTGGTGGCGCGTGGTCTGAGACCTGCCCGGCCTGGGAAAAAGGCAAATATATCTGGACCAGAAGCCGATGTTCCTGGAGTGATGGCACAACGACTTATACCACGCCGGTTTTTGCCGGAGGACTCAACAGTGCCAATGACAAGGCTGACGCGGCCATGGGGGCTGTGGACGCAGTTGAGATCAAGGTTAATCGTCTGGAAGCTGAGAACGTCACGATTTATGGGAAACTGACGGCCAGCGAGGCGGAGATTAATGATCTTAAAGCCCAGGACGTGACCATCTCAGGGAAGCTTGAAGCCGCCCAGGGTAATATTGAGACCTTGACAGCTGGACAGGTAACGATCACGGGCAAGCTCACAGCAGCAGAGGCTGATATTGAAAAGCTGACGGTTGATCAAGCGACGATTACCGGCAAGCTTACTGTGGCAGAAGCGGATATTGTGAAGCTGAAGGCAGATGTTGCCGAGGTAGGCGATTTATCAGCTATTACTGCGGATATTGGAAAGCTGAAAGCGGACGTTGCGGACATTGACTCGGCCATGATCGGCAAAGCGGACATTGACCTTGCCAACATTAAGAATGGTTGTATTACTACCGCTATGATTGGTACAGGTGTTATTGGCACTACGCAGATTGCAGACGGCAGTATTACCGATGCGAAGATTGTGGGGTTGACGGCTAATAAGATCACCGCCGGGAGGCTTGATGCTGCCCAGATCGAGGTTGTGAACCTGAACGCGGCGAATATCACGGTCGGCACCATCAACGGAGTGCAGATCGCACCCGGGGCCATTGATCTGGATAAATTGTCCGGTACGGTGTCTGGAATGATCAATGGGGCGGTGGATAGTGCTAATAGTGCACTGACCACAGCTGATGGTAAGAACACCGTCTTTTATCAGACCGGACAGCCATCGATTGAGAAAAGAAAAACTGGAGATACTTGGTTTGATACGGATGATGGGAACAGGGTTTACCGTTGGGACGGCAGCAAGTGGACGGCGGCTCAGTTTGGAACAAATGCCATTGCAAATGCGGCTGTTACGAATGCACAGATTGCGGATGCGACGATTCAGAGTGCCAAAATTGCGGCTTTAGATGCGGGTAAAATTACGTCAGGTTACATTGACGCTGCAAGAATTCAGGCTGGAAGTATTGTTATTGGAAAACTCGATAGCAGTACGCAGGGAAGTATCAATACGGCAAAAAGTAATGCCCAAAGCGCTTTGAATCAACTGACGGTCAACGCACAGACGAAATTGAATGGCGTAGAACTGTTTGACCAGACCTACAATGGTGATTTAGCCTGCAGACCATTTGCCACTGGAACTTATACCATTATTCCGGCAACAGAAGTGACAGGAGGCAATGCCAATTCCGGAAACCTCATTAAAACTGTCAACGCTCAATTTTTATATACGGAGTATATTCCTGTAAATGTGGATAATCCTTTTTATTGGTGTATGGATGTTTACAATGCAGCGACGACAACGGGTACCTTCTATATTCAAATTTGTTTTTATGATAAAAATAAAGTGGAAATGACAGGCAATGAAGCCGCCCTTAATATTCTCAGCGGTCTTACTACATCCGCCGCAAATCAATGGCAAACCTTTGAAGGATGGAGCATGGTTCCGACATTGACGGATATACGAAAAAAGGCATATTATGCCCGAATCCGTTACCTGCCGCGTTACAGCGGACAAACTGGCACGACTTATATTCGGAATATTCATTGGAAACAGTTAGGTTCCAATCAGATTGCGCAGATTGCTTCGATCGATTCTGTTCTTGCCGCATGGTGTTATAACAATAACAAAACCTATATCAATGGCGGGAAAATTTATACTGGAACTGTAACGGCGTCTCAGATTGCAGCAAGCACCATCACAGGGAGTAAGATCGCTGCTGCAACCATCGCTGCGGGAAACCTAGCGGCGGGCAGCGTCACATCGGATAAAATCGTGGCAGGCGCGGTCACGGCTGGGAAAATTGCAACCGGAGCTGTGACTGCCAATGAACTGGCAGCAAACTGTATTACGGCAACGAATGGAAAAATTGCCAGCATTGATGCGGGTAAAATTACGACTGGATATCTGGACGCAGGCAGAATTCGAGCTGGAAGTATTACGGTAACGCTTTTAGGGAATGACGTTACGGGCTCCATTGACACAGCGAATCATAATGCGGTATCTGCTCAGGACGCTGCAAAGGAAGCCGGCGAACGTGCAGAAGAAGCGGCGGTTGTTGCCAATAATAATAAATCGCAGATAAAAGACTGGCAATATGAGGATAAAACAACTATTAACGGTGGTGCTATCCAGGCCAGAACGATTGATGCGGAGAAATTAAATGTCCAGAGCCTGTCGGCTCTGTCTGCAAATTTAGGGACGGTTACAGCCGGAACCATTCAGAGTGCAGATGGCAATCTTGTGTTAAATCTGAACACGGGCGATGGGCTGAGGATCAAAAACAGTAAAAAAGCGACGGAGCTGATTGCGGATGGTGATGGGACGCGGGTAGTCGATACTGGCGGAAATAAAATCGCGGAATTTACCTCGTATGGAACGGAGACCAAACAGATTAAGGTCACTGGAAAGAGCGAGCTTTCGGGACTTTTATTTGAAAAGGTTGGAACTGAAATCTGGATCAGCAAAATTGCATAAGGAGGCACCATGGCTTTTACAAGAATCTGTCAGGCAAATTACGCAGGGAGTTATGCGGGGCAGCTGACATATATTGAATATGAAATTCTATCGAACACATCGACAACTTATACTGTCAGGCTCCAATATGTGGGCTATTCTGGTTCTGGGGGATCCTCCTGGAATGCGGACAATGATACGACATTCGGGTTTACTGTTAATGGAAGTGCAATTGATAACGGGACAGTCGCGACGTTTGATTACCGGCCCGCGGGGGTCTATCGGGTGTTCCGCACCTATGACGTGACACTTGCTCATGGGAGGAGTTACGGTGTATCCGCCTGGCATTCTTCCGGCATTTCTTTGGGAACATCGTCGTGTTCAGGGAGTTTCAATCTGCCGACGCTTGCGACCAACTCCACGGTGACATCCATGCCGGCGACCTGGAATGACGACAGCTCGTACACGTATTCTTTTACAATACCATCCAGCGGACGGAGTGCTAAGTTAATTTTAACATCTGATAAGGCGTCGAATTTTGCGAGCTTTAGCCTGTCCACCAGCCCTTCAACCATTGCTTTAACGGCTGATTCCAAAAACAGGCTTTGGGCGGCGTATCCAAGCAACAAAAGTGTGACGGTAACATTTGCACACTGTACTTACGAGGGAAACACGCAAGTCAATATTGATTGGCGGTCTGTTACCATCAGCTGTCAAAATGCCAATCCAACGGCGCCGGTGATTGCAGTGACGGATACGAATGCGGCAACGGCTGGATTTACCGGGTCAAGCACTACCAAAATGGTAAAAAACTATTCCACGTTACAATGCGCGATCAGCACAAAATCGACGGGGAAGAAATCCGCGACGATCAGCAAGTATGTCTTTACGTGTGGTGGCGTTACGAAGGAGGTTGCCGCAGGTGCCAGCAGTTTATCGGTTTCCTTTACGGCAGCAAAGTCTGGAACAGTAACCTGTAAGGCGGTTGACTCCCGAGGGAATGAGACAAGCGTTTCAAAAACATTGACGGAAGTCGCTTATACCCCTGTATCCATCAACACGATTGCTGCAAGCAGAACAAATGGTGGTAAGGGAACGAATGTTACTTTATCATGGACGAAAACCGGAACGCCGACTGGATACAGTTATACCTGGGGGCCTGCCGGAGGAATCCAGTCTGCGGGGACGGTGGCCATCGGAGCTGCGGCAACCAGTGTGGCACTGACCCATACCTTTGACGCCGCTAAATCCTATACGATCACTTTGACCGTAAGAGATAAAATCACAACAGCTTCGGCAGCGGTAACCGTCGGTATTGCGCGGGTTCCACTTAAGTTTACGGAGGACGGAAATATCAAGATAAGGTCGGACGCACTCTTGGAAAACAGTGTTGGGGCGCTGAAAACAATATTGGACGCGGTTTATCCAGTGGGAAGTATTTATATGTCTGTGAATGGCGTAAATCCCTCGGGGTTTCTCGGAGGGACGTGGGTGGAGCTGCAAGGGCGGTTCCTACTTGGACGCAGCGCCAGCTATGGCAATGGGAGTACCGGCGGGGCATCGACGGTGGCGCTTTCCACAGCACAAATGCCATCTCACGGACACCCTTTTAAACATGGATCGCATTCCTGGTTATGGGGCGGTGGGCAAGGCACAACAGTGTTTGCAACGGCAGATGCAGTAGCGGGTCAGCCGCCCTCGAACAATCTGGTCACAAATCAAAACAATTGGAATTCCTCCGATCCAACTGGGGGTAATGGCGCACACGACAATATGCCGCCATACCTTGCTGTTTATATGTGGAAGCGAACCGCATAGAAAGGAACATTTATGAAAATATTAAAGTTAAAAAATGGGACGCTTTATAACGTGCTTTACGCTGAGCCCGGAGAGATTCTTGGACATGGTGAAAGGACTTTGGAAATTGGGGTTTTGCTTGAAAATGAAAAGACGCCACTTGATATCGAAAATGCCTTCAAAAATCATGCTTCCCGTATTGAACTGGGCGGGAAAGGAGTCGATGAGAGGGGGGTGGAAATTCCTTTTGAGACCAATCAAGTATTTGAAGGCTTCTCTCAAATCAGAACCTATACGGTCAATCGACACTTTGTCTATGATATTGATCAGACCGCAGAGGTGGTTCAAATCATTATGCAGGAGCCAGACTTAAAAACAGAAGTGCAAAAAACAAATAATGATATTATGATGGCTTTGACAGAAGTTTATGAAATGATCATTGGGGAGGTTTAAAATGGCTAAAATCTATTACACGCTCATCAAGGAAGGGCGAAAAACGATTGACGATGTCCCACAGAAAATACGGGTGGAAGTGCAAGCATTACTCGATGCTGACAAAAATTAAGCTTTGGATTTTAACAAAACTAGCAGGAAAGGAGGGGAAGGATATGGCAATTATCTACGCAACATTGATTTTGAATGGTAAAAAGAACTTTTCACAGGTACCGGATCGGATTAAAGATCAGGTGCGTCAGGTTTTGAAGGATTTAGAACTGGAAGAATTAATCAACGAAAAATAGACAGTAAAGGATAAAAATAAATGAAACTGAAAAACAAAGAAATTATTGCTGCGATCGACAATTTTGAAAGTTTGAATAAAGTGGGAATCAAGCTTCCCGGGCGTATCGGCTTTACGATCAAACAAAATAAAAAGAAGCTCCTTGCGGAGTATCGGGATTATCTTGAAGAACTGAATGGCATCGAGGCAGAAAAAGACTCACAAGAATGGAAAGAGATCACGAATGAACTGCTTGAAGCCGAAACGGAGGTACCTATTGCGAAGGTTTTTCCAGAGCTGCTCTTTGATCAAGATTATGAGCCAATTCTGTTTGATATTCTGGATTTTATGTTGGAGGAAGTGCCGGAGGTAAAACCGGCGGAGTAGGGAGGACACGGAATGATGCCACCACCAGAGTATTTAATTAATTTAAAGGAATGGGCCGCAGCGATCACGACAATTGCTGCGGTCTTTATATTGGTCTGTACGCCTGTAGGAAGCTGGCTCAGAGGTCTGTTTAAGAAACATGTTCAAGACCCTGAAAGCTTACAAGACAAGCAGATTGCAGAGATGAGAGCGCAATTAGCGGCCTTGGAACGTGCCAGTATGGCGACCTTACGTGATCGGGTCGTTTTTTTGTGTGAAAAATATTTAGAAGCTGGGGAGATCACGCCCCGTCAGTTTGAAGTTTTAACGGGCTTATATGAATCATATCGGGAATTGGGCGGCAACAGCTTTGCTCATGATCTGTATGAGAGTGTAAGAATTTTATTTCAAAACGGAGGGAAAGAATAATGGATTGGAAACAAATAACAACCATAGCGGTGGCCGTACTGACCACCCTCAACATGATTTTAACTGCAAGTGGGCACGCTGTGCTGCCAATCAGTGAGGATCAGGTAACGCTGGTCCTCTCCTGCGTCGGCCAGATTGTCGGTGTAGCACTGGCGGTATGGAAGAACTGCAACTTCACCAAGGCGGCTAAAGAGGGGCAGCGGGTGACTGACGCGCTAAAGGCCGGTGAAGATGTGAACATTAGGATTGGAGGTAAGGAATAGATGGCTTATAAAGTAGTAGACGTAAGCTCCTGGCAGGGTGATATTGACTGGGATGCTGTAAAGGCCTCCGGAGTTGCTGGTGCTATTATCCGTTTTGCGGATGGAATGTACGTACCAAGAGACAGCCAGTTTGATGCGAACATGGTTGGTGTACACGCAGCAGGTTTACATGTTGGGGTCTATATTTTCAGCCGAGCGGCTAATGCTGCTCAAGCTGTCGAAGAAGCAGATCGAACCATTGATGCTGCCCTTCAGTATGGTGTTGATCTTCCGATCTATATTGATATGGAAGACCCGGATTATGCGGGTGTTGCCAACGAAGTCGCTTCGGCATTTCTGAACCGTTGTAATGAACGCAGTGTAAAAGGTGGGATTTATGCGAACCTGAACTGGTTTAACAATTATATTAACGCCAACGCCTTTGCAGATTACCCTTTGTGGATCGCGCAGTATAACGACCGCATCACACACAGCAATCCAGGATTGTTCGGTATGTGGCAGTATACGGATTCGGAATATGTCCCTGGTATTGGAAACTGCGATTGTAATGAATTGTACGTTGAATACTGGAATAACGGAGCAATTGCACCCCCTACCTCAGTTCCTCAGCCTACAGCACCACAGGCATCCGGTTATGTGTGGACAGTCTGGAATATTCAGTGCTGGGCAAACATTTGTAATTATGGTGCGCCTGCGATGGATGACAACGATGGACCGGAGACAGCCCAATGTGTTGCAAATGGTCAGAGAGCCTATGGAATTGCAGCAGACGGATTGTTTGGTGAGGTCACTCAAGCACATGCGGAAGCCCAAGTGCGTGGCTACCAGCAACGATTAAAGGAACTTGGTTTCTATCATGGGGATATGGACGGGATTCCTGGGCCACAGACCTACCAGGCCGTTAAGGATTTCCAGGCATCCGTTGGATTAACGCCAGATGGGATTGTTGGAGATCAGACTTATCAGGCATTGTTTGGTAACGGTACCGCAGGTATGACACCAGAACAGGAACCGGTGACTTTAAAGAATTTCACAGCGGATGAATTCAAATGTAAATGTGGATGCGGTGGAGATATTAAGAATCCTTTGAAGCTTAAAATTCAGCAAGTCAGAGATATTCTCTCAGCTGAAACGGGAAAGGATTGTCAGATCGTCATCACTTCCGGTTTTCGTTGTCCGGATCAGAATGTGCGTGACGGTGGTGTTCCAGACAGCCTGCACTTATCTGGTGATGCGTGTGATTTATACACACCGGGCATGAGCGCTGAAATGGTCGATCGTATTGCGAGGATTGCTCAGTCTGTTGGACTTGGCACGATCCGGTATTATTCTAGCCAGTTCGTGCATGTTCAGTTGTATCCGAGGGATACTGTGGGTGATTAATAATTGTAGATTCAGGCTGTCCTTCGGGGCGGCTGTTTTAAGTTTTGGTTGTGTAAAAACGTTAGAAACCACTTTTTACAATTTATCTATAGCCTTTTTGGTTTAAATCTTCTATAATGTGGATATACAGGTTATTGATTACGTTTATAACGTATTTGATTACAATACGTGTTTTGACGTTACGTATAACGTTTTTTCGTTTGGTAACGTGACTGAAGGAGGAAGAATAAATGGAAAGGGAAAAAATGTCTGCAAAAGATGTAGCTAAATGGTTTTTGGCTTACAATCGTGAGATGATGAACGAAGGTGATGCGGAATACATTTCGAACTTGAAATTGCAGAAACTTTTGTATTATGCACAAGGATGTTTTCTCGCATTAAAAGGTCAAGCGCTTTTTGGTGAACCGATTGTGGCCTGGAAGCATGGCCCTGTTGTAGAAGATGTATATCACCAATACAAAGAGTATGGTGCAAGTGGAATTGTTTTTGATGAAAAATTTGATTTTTCATCGATTAGCAGTGACACTGAGGCAGTCCTCGAAGAGGTCTATGAAGTATTTGGGCAATACTCGGCATGGAAATTAAGGAATATGACACATAATGAGACACCATGGAAATCAACAAAGCAGAACAGTGTCATCCCTGCTGAAGTAATTAGGAATTACTTTTTAGAAGAATACGTTATTTAAAAATGAAAGTTCGAAATCCAAGCAAAAGAAACAAGATCAGCGGAAAAGCGAAAGTCACGCTACCGGAAAAGCAATGCGATCAGTACCCGGCAATATCATACAGATATATGACGACTAACAAACAGTATAGCCTCAAAGATAAGTGCGAACCGATTATGCTAGCACACACTCTGCATAAAAGACTTTTGGAGATAACGCAAAAACCGTGGATTTATTGGTCTCAACAGGATAAGGGGTATGGTTTTGAAACACTGGAATATTCCAGAATCAACATTAACCCTAGTGGATATGAGTTAACTGGAGATGAAAAAATAATTATTTTTAGATTTGATTCTTCTCGTTGTAGAATACTAGGTTTTAGAAAAGATAGTTGTCCGACTCTGTACATTATCGGATTTGATTTAAACTTTTCAGCGTATAATCATGGGAATTAATTTTAACAGACCTGCCCGAGCCAAAACGGCCTATCGGGGGGAACCCCTTACTTCGATGAGGGGGTTTTTTATGTAAACTTTAGGAAACCGTAGTATCATTTTATTCGAGAGGAATCTTCTATAAAGAAACTCTTTACTGGTAAGCCGCTGCCGAACTCCCCTGGTGGCGGCATTTTTATTGTTTAAAACCCACTCAGCGGGGGTATAAATATTCTCGAACACACATACCTCTTGCTTTTTAAAATACAAAAACCTCTCCCCATTAACTTTTCCTTTTTAGAGCTCCCGGTCTTTTGATTAGGGGGCTTTTTCTATTTAAAAAAAATACTTATTTTATTTTTTTATATTGCAAAATTCAAACAAAAGTTCTATAATATAGATACAAATGTTCTTTACTTTAGGTGGAGGTTTACCATGAGGCGCGAGTATAATAATGTGAGAGTTGAGCTTTTGAAGATTAGAGGCAAATATATTCCTTCTGCTTTTTATGTTGATCAAAAACTATATGAGATCGAGGAGATTCTGTCAATTCGTAAGGGGATGGTGCAATGTGGAACACCTGGAATTCGGTATTTTGTTAAGGCACATGGGCAAGAGACGGAACTGCTATTTGACAATGGTGAAAAAAGTTGGAGGGCTATTGTACATGGCCCGACTAAGGCTACAGGTCTGGCCACTGAAAAAGCTGAATAGTAAAAGAATGTATTTAAAATATCTAAATTAGCAAAATGCAAAAGCCGCCCTGAAAAGGACGGCTTGATTTGTGTCTTAAGTGCGTGTCTTGCGCGTGTCTTATTTGTGTCTTATCATGTCATTTTTACTTATTTTTACTCATTCTTAAAATTGTTGAAACCCGCATAGACACGTGATTTAGCTATTTTGAGATTATTTCATAGCTTCCTCGATGGCAACTGCAACCGATACGGTAGCGCCAACCATTGGGTTGTTACCCATGCCGATCAGACCCATCATTTCAACGTGGGCTGGAACGGAGGAGGAACCGGCAAACTGAGCGTCGGAGTGCATACGTCCCATGGTATCGGTCATACCGTAGGAAGCCGGGCCAGCTGCCATGTTATCCGGGTGGAGTGTACGCCCTGTACCGCCGCCGGAAGCAACAGAGAAGTATTTTTTACCCTGTTCAAGGGCTTCT
>OFML01001498.1_pt1 | contig 12906 bp, 9 predicted proteins | sample 1541831 | NCBI WGS metagenome assembly OFML01 (sample SAMN04209237, study PRJEB22552) | human gut metagenome | biome: gut; material: feces | host: Homo sapiens | place: USA: Oklahoma | reverse complement strand
CTTGCCATGCGACCAAATGAAGTGAATACCGAAGTACAATATGACTGTAAGGTGAAACACCAAGCAGTCATATTTTTTATATACGGAGGTACTGAACATGAGAAAGAACTTGACGGAGATTGTATTCATCCTTGATCGCAGCGGCTCTATGAGCGGGCTGGAAGCAGACACCATCGGAGGCTTCAACTCCATGATTGAAAAGCAGAAAAAAGAGAATGGTGAGGCATTGATCTCTACCGTCCTCTTTGACAACGTGAGCGAGGTTATTCATGACCGCGTACCGGTTCAAAAGGTTGAGCCGATGACCGACAAGGACTATTCCGTTCGCGGCTGCACCGCGCTTCTGGATGCTATCGGCGGAGCGATTCATCACATTGGGAATGTCCATAAGTACGCAAGAAATGAAGATGTCCCTGAACATACTCTGTTCGTCATCACAACGGACGGCATGGAGAATGCAAGCCGCCGTTATGACAGCGAGAAGGTCAAGAAAATGATTGAGCGTCAGAAGGAAAAGTACGGCTGGGAGTTTTTGTTCCTCGGTGCAAACATCGACGCAGTTGAGACGGCAAGGCATTTCGGAATTGGTGCAGACCGAGCGGTCAACTACCACTCTGACCATGAGGGAACGCAGCTCAACTATGAAGTTCTGAGCGAAGCGGTTTCTGCTGTCCGATGCAGCGTACCACTGGGTACGAATTGGAAAAAGCGTATTGATGAGGACTTTAATTCCAGAAAGGACGGGAGAAAGCAATGAGAACGATCACCGTAAAAGGGACAGGCAATGTCTCCGCAAGACCGGATTACATCATTCTCTCCCTGAACATTGAAACCTTATCTAAAACCTATGACCGTGCAATGTCGGAAGCTGCCGAGAGAATCGAAAGACTGCAAGGTGCCGCAGTCTGCGTTGGGTATCGCAAAGAAGACCTGAAAACCACGAGCTTTGATGTCCAGACAAGGTACGAGAACGTCAAGGATCGGCAAGGTAATTACAAGCAAGAGTTTGCCGGATATGCTTGCAACTATCGCTTGAAACTTGCCTTTGACTTTGACAGCAAGCAGCTTGCAAAGGTCATTTCTGCGATTGCGGATTGTGGGGCGCAACCAGAACTCAGCATTGCGTTCACCGTGAAAAACCCGGCAAGAGTCAGCGAAGAGCTGCTGATCAATGCGACGGAGAATGCCAAAGCGAAGGCGGAGATTCTTTGCAAAGTATCAGGCAGTACGCTTGGGCAGCTACTCAATATCGACTACAACAGGGGCGAACTCAATGTGTATTCCAGAACAAGCTATGAGGTCGAAGACTGCATTCAGCCTCTTATGGCGATGAGTAAATGCTCTGCGCCAGAGATCGAGCCGGACGATATTGACGTGTCGGACACCGTGGCTTTCACATGGGAAATCCAATGATTTTTTGACTTTTTTGAAATCCGGTACTCAACAAACGCTCTTATTGTGTCCGTTGTAAAGTGAAGGGACATTTCACGGAGGAATCTTCGGGGAATACGATTTTGGGAGATTAGCAAGCACAGCCGGTGTATATACACACGGCGATTTCCGATTAAGGAAACCCTCCCCTTAATCGCAGAAATGCTTGTTGGGAAGTCTCCCAAACCCTCTTCCTTTACGAAAGGACGGAACGCCGATGGCAAACAGAACGCGACCAAATCAGATACTCTTCTTCGTCTCCGACGATGAGAAAAGAATCATCAAGGCAAAGATGGCGCAGCTCGGAACAAAGAACATGGGAGCATATCTCCGGAAGATGGCGATTGACGGCTATATCATCAAGGTGGATTACACGCAGCAGAAGAAACTCGCCGCCGCTGTCAGCCGTGTTGCCTCGAATATCAATCAGATTTGCCGCCGCATAAACTCCACTGGACACTTCTATGCGGACGATATTGCAGAGCTGAAAGAAAGGCAGGGTGAGATATGGCAGTTACTAAAATCAAGCCAATCCGAGGAACTGTAAACAAGGCTCTTGCCTATATTCTCGACCCGCAGAAGACCGACGATGCCTTCTATGTTTCCTCCTATGGGTGCGCTGCAAGCGACGCGGCAGCAAAAGAATTTGAATGGACAAGAAACCTTGCAGTGCAGCAAGGAATGCAGATGCCGAAGGTACTTGCCCGTCATCTGATTCAGTCCTTTGACATCGGTGAAGTGACACCGGAAGAAGCGCACGAAGTCGGGAAACAGCTTGCGGACGAATGGCTCAAGGGCAAGTACGAGTATGTGATTGCAACCCACATTGACAAGGGGCATTGCCATAATCACATCATCTTCAATGCTGTGAATTATGTGGACTTCCATGCCTACCGGAGCAACAAGAGAACCTATCGGGAGCTGCGTCAACTCAGCGATGAAATATGCAAAGAACATGGGCTATCTGTGATCCCTCCGTCGCAGAACAAGGGCATGGACTACAAGGAATACACCGAAGCCAAACGCGGCACGAGCTGGAAACAAAAGCTCAAGCAGACCATCGACCGGCTTGTCATCACTGCGAAGGACTACGATGACTTTCTGCGGCTCATGCAGGAAGCCGGTTATGAAATTAAGACCGGCAAATACATCTCCTTCCGCGCTGAAGGTCAGGAGCGATTTACCCGCTCTAAAACCATTGGAGAGAACTACACCGAGGAACGCATCAAGGAACGGATTGCCGGACGGACACCCCGAAGAAGCCAGAGGCAGACCATGCAGAAGGGCATCTCTCTCATCGGAGATATTCAGGAGCGGATCAGGCTCATCGACAGCAAGGGCTATGAGCATAAAGCCAAGCTCACGATCCTCAAGGAAGCGGCGCGGACACTCAACTATCTTACGGAAAACAACTTGCTCCAATACGCCGATCTTGAGAAGAAGGTTGAGGACGTTCACAGCTCCTATGACCGCACCGGCAAGGAGCTGAAAGACGTTGAGGCACGTCTGCGGGAAGTCCAGCCGCTTATCAAAAACATCTCCAACTACCAGCACCTAAAGCCCGTATATGACGCCTTCCAGAAGGCGAAAGACAAGCCGAGCTTCAAGGCAAAGCACGAAGCAGAGCTTGTGATCTTTGAGGCGGCGCGGAGTACACTGCTTGCCATGCAAGGCGATGAAAAGCTGCCGAGCTTGAAGACGCTCCAAGCGGAACAGCAAAGACTTCTTGAAGAACAGCAGCGGCTCTATGATGAACGTGCGAAGCTCAAAAAGGAAGCTCGGATGATCGACACCTTGAAAGCAAACGTGGATGATTTCCTCAAACCAAACGCAGAGCGCGACCAAGAGCATCAACGCAATTCTCAGCGCGAATAAAGAGAAAAGGCAAGGCAGCTTTCATGAATAACTGCCTTGCCCTTTTTGAAAATCAAAACCATCAAGAACTTGCATCTTTTTTGTGAACTTGTGCATAAGATAATTGCATTCAAAGAGGTTTTCGTGTATAATAGAATGGAAGTCATGATTAGCGGATGAGTAAAGGGGTGCGTATCATGGGAATCAGCTACAAAAAACTTTGGATGCTCCTGTTAGAGCGGGACATAAAGAAGTCCACCTTCCGGCAAGAGCTTAACCTTGCATCCGGAACATGGACGAAACTGAATAAGGGGGAAGAAGTGTCCCTCTCTATTTTGCTGCGCATCTGCGGCTATTTGAATTGCGACATCGGAGATATTTGTGAGGCTGTGCGGACGGACAACTGATAGGTCCTTTTTCCGTGCGGCTTTTTTATATACCAGTGGAGACGAATTAAATGTTTGTGCGTAGCAGGACTGTTACAAAAAAGGAGGATAACAGATGGACATTGGCGTAACGATAAGCAAAGTCCGAAAAGAATACAGAGAATACTTACGGGAAACTCACCCGGACTGGGCTGACACGACTATCAGCACCCATGTTTCCGATGCGTTCTATCTGTATCAAAACACTATTGCGCTGTCCTTCTGGAAGTGTTTTGAAAGTGATGCCTCTATGGAGAAAGCGAAGGGCGAAATCTTCGACTACCTAAAACAAGAAGTAATGTCTGATCGAGCAGACGAACGCACTGCACAGTATTATAGAGATTTGAAGCGGCTGAAAGAATTTATTGATTCTAAGGGCGGCGTCAAGACGTATATCGGTTATGAATATGACTGCGAAGTCATTGTCTACAAATATGCTAAGATGGTTTATGATGGCACAATGGAGATGGATGCTGCTGTAAAAGCCATGTGTCAGGAGGTCCCGTGCTTTGGAGAAACCTCGCACAAGCTGACGATCATGCTCTTTGCGTCCATGATGAAGGGCATAAAATACACTCGCAGGTCCAACACTGAAACTACGGTTTACTTCATCGTCCACATTGGGAAAGACTACGGACAGGAGCAAATGGTCAATGCTCTAAAAGCTACTCAGGAGAACATTAAATATTACTACGAGCAAACCGGCAACAAGTCTAACAGCATTCGTAGAGGATGCAAAAAGATCGTCGAAGAGAACAACATTGATATATCCTTCGACGATGAAATCTTTGATGGAATCATTCCGAAGGAGAACACAGATACAGCTCTTTCATCCGACGCTACTGCAACACACTATTGGCTGTACGCAGCGGGTGATGGCTCCGCAAATTGGGAGAATGATTATGCCGAAGGGATTATGGCTATCGGCTGGTCTGACCTTGGCGATCTAATGGAATATAGCTCCAAGGAAGAAATGCGGGCAAAGATGAAAGAGGTCTACGGGGATACTGGCTCATATAAGAATCAGGTTCTTGCTACATGGCAATTTGCAAACGAGCTGAAACCCGGTGATGTTGTCTTTGTTAAAAAAGGCAGAAAACAGATCCTCGGTCGCGGGTTGGTCGAAGGCGAATATGTTTTTGATCCTGAACGCGGTCAATATGCCAATACCCGAAAGGTACGCTGGACAGATAAGGGCGAGTGGGAATTATCAGATCAGGGTGCTATCAAAACGTTGACGGATATTACGTCCTACACAGATTACGTCAAGAAGCTGCAAAACATAATTGACGGAGACAAGCACGAAGACAGCTTCGACGATGCCGCTGATGAGGAAATCACTTTCGAGCCATACACCGCTGATGATTTTCTGACTGATGTGTATATGGACGAAGATCGGTATAAGGTTCTCAAGTCGCTGCTTCTAACCAAAAAGAATGTAATTCTGCAAGGCGCACCGGGCGTGGGAAAAACCTTCGCAGCAAAGAGACTGGCATTTTCTATCATGGGAGAAAAGGACACCAACCGTGTGAAAATGGTTCAGTTTCATCAGAGTTATAGCTATGAAGATTTCATCATGGGTTTCCGCCCGACGGAGACAGGATTTGAACTGCGAAAGGGCGTATTCTACGAGTTTTGCAGGCAAGCTGCTGAGGATGACCGTCCATACTTTTTCATTATCGACGAGATCAACAGAGGCAATCTCAGCAAGATTTTTGGCGAACTCTTCATGTTGATTGAGAGTGATAAACGAGGTGTCGAATTGCAGCTTCTATATGCAGATGAGCAGTTCTCCATTCCAAGTAACGTCTATATCATTGGCATGATGAACACTGCTGACCGTAGCCTCGCCATGCTGGACTACGCACTTAGACGTCGTTTTGCTTTCTTTGAGCTTGCTCCGGCATTTTCGTCTGCTGGATTCAGAGCATACAGAACGAAAGTCAATAACCCGAAGTTTGACCGGCTCATTGCAACAGTTGAGCAGCTTAACGACGTAATTGCAAACGATGACTCGCTTGGTGAGGGGTTCTGTATCGGACATAGCTATTTCTGTACAAACGCAACCATCAACGATGAATGGATGCGGTCTGTTGTCGAATATGAACTGATACCTCTTTTGAAAGAATACTGGTTTGACGAGGCAGTTAAAGTGAAGGATTGGAGCCGCACATTACGCGAGGTAGTCAAATGATCCGCGTCCAGAACGTTTATTATATGCTGGCTTATGCGTTCCAAGTGCTGCATGAGCAAGGGTATAAAAATGTCGCCACCGAAGAGTTTGATAATGTGGCTGAACTTCTGTCTGCTATTCTCTGCCGTGGAGTATCTGTCCAGATAAAGAGAGGCTTAATCAGACAATACATTTCAAGAGAGGAAGCACTTGCGTCTCCCCGTGGGAAACTTGAAATTGGTGAATCCATAAAGACACAGGTTATTCGCAAGAAACAGCTCATTTGCAATTATGATGAGTTTTCGGTTGATGCCTACCCCAACCGAATCATCAAAACAACAATGGATTTGCTACTTCGTGGAAGTATTTCAAAAGCCAGAAAAAAGGAGATCAGGAAGTTGATGATTTTCTTTGATGGCATCAGCATATTGGACATCCATAGTATCAACTGGGACATTCAATATGATCGCAATAATCAAACATATCGGATGTTGATAGCCGTTTGCCGATTTGTGATAAAAGGGCTTTTGCAAACGACAGCCGATGGCTCAACAAAGATTATGGATTATGCAGATGATCAAACAATGGCGAAGCTATACGAGAAGTTTATTCTCGGATACTATCAGCGTGAGCATCCAGAGTTAAAAGCATACTCTCCACAAATTGCGTGGCAAGTCACAGATGGCTACAGAACGCTCTTGCCGACGATGCAGTCCGACATTGTGATTACGAATAAGGCAGCAAGGAAAACGCTCATCATCGACGCCAAATACTACACGCACAATATGCAAATGAAAGCACCGTACATGACGCAGACGCTTCATTCCGGAAATCTGTATCAGATTTTCACCTATGTGAAGAACTGGTCTGCCGCGCCGGATGAGGTTGTTTCCGGTATGCTTTTATATGCGGGAACAGACGATACGATTCAGCCAAACAATGATTATCAAATGAGCGGGAATCAGATCAGTGTGAAGACATTGGACATGGACTGCGACTTTTCTAAAATTGCAGCGCAGCTCGACAGCATTGCTGATCGGATAAAGTAGAGCGTAGGCACTGGACAGCCGTTCTTCTAATCTCACCGCTTCTTAAACAAGCAGATACGCTCTCCGTGGAAAGGAGCAATCATGAGTATACTTGAAAATCCCATACCGAATGAGGTGTTGGATAATGCAACAAGCCCTCTCACCGATGACAGGGCAGCGTACAAAGACAGCACCTACGAGATCGTTTCAAAGGTGGCTTACCTGATTGGTGTGCCAAAACGCATCTTTGACAACGAACATGAAGCCCCAAAAGTTGAAGTATACAATCGGTTGGACAGCGATAAAACAGCTCGGATTATAAGACATCTTTGCATTGTACGAACTGCGATTGAGCGCAACTTCAAGCGCATCAATGAACGCATGAGATTCCAGTATGAGACCATTCTGAGTATGCCGGAATATGTTCCGCAGGAAAGCATAAACCAGCTAAGTCTTGACGGAGTGAACTTCATCAAAAACACCAGCAAAAAACTGTGCCAACACGTTGTCGAGATTAACAGGTTGATTTGCGATAGAATCAACAACTGCAAGAAGCTCTTTCCCCTCTGGATAAATTGGGATTACATTAAAGCACTTTTCGTCATGCCTGATGGTTTGAAGGAAGATGGTACAAGAGAGGCTGCCGACATTTATTACTCTCATTTGCTTTTTTATCCCTATCAGATGTACATAAACTGGCAGCCGGAGGAAGTCGGCAACATTCTTTACAATGATAAGAAGTTCGTTACCTTGCTGTACAGTTGGAACAACGACTATTTCACCGAATATAGCAAAGTCTCAGATGCGGGGAGCTATATCAAAGGAAGTATTTATGAGTTTATTGAGAGCAGCGAAAAGACTGTTATCGTTGTCGATTGTGAAAACTCTGATCCCTACAAGCTGTGTGCTACCTTAAAAAACCTCGATCACGAGTATACACAAAAAATTGCGTCGATCATTCTCTTTGATGATGTGCATACCGCCTCCGCATGGAGGATATTAGACAGCTTCACCGCAATTCATGTTGAACACATGATGATTGAACGGGTGAAGCAAAGCAAGTCACTCGTTGATGTCATGCTTATTGCCCGAACTTGTCAGGAACACTACAAGAATAACGTCGATTCCTTTATTCTTGTTTCCAGCGACTCCGACTACTGGGGGTTAATCTCGTCTCTGCCGGAAGCACGTTTTTTAGTTATGATTGAACGAGAGAACTGCGGACCGGACTTGAAGAATGCACTTCTGAATGCAGGGATATTTTATTGCTATATTGATGACTTCTACTCTGGGAATGCCGAGGACATCAAGCTCGGCGCACTTTTCAAAGAAATAGAGCGTTATATTGACCAAACCGTCAGGCTCAATATCAACGAGATGTTCAGTGCCGCTTTGAAGGCAACGCGCATTGAGATGAGTTTGTCTGAGAAAAAACAGTTCATCGCAAAGTACCTAAAAACAATGCAAATGGAAATTACAGATGATGGTGACGTGGTTTTGCAGTTGAAACGAAAATAAGTCCGGTATTTGGGACACTTGCTATGATAAAATAGAAATGAGGACAGGCTGGCAACCAACAAATGATCCTCAAGTATTGGAGATGAAGATATGGCATACCAAAGCGAAGCGGCTCTTGAACAGCAGTTTATTGAGCAACTGAACAAGCAGGAATATACCACAGTCGCAATTCCTGATTATGACGCGCTGGTGGAGAACTTCAAAGTTCAGTTTGAAGCCTTCAATGCGCCAAAGCTGGATACGCCTATCACCGATAAAGAGTGGGAGCGTATCTTCAACCTCATGCTCGGAAAGTCTGTTTTCCAGAGCGCAAAAATCTTGAGGGATAAGTTTGTCCTTGAGCGTGAAGATGGTACAAAGGTATATCTGTCCTTCTTTGATCAGGACCACACGAAGAACATTTTCCAAGTCACTCATCAAACAACCGTGGTTGGAAAATACGTCAATCGTTACGACGTTACGATTCTCGTAAACGGCTTGCCCCTGATCCAAGTAGAATTAAAGCGCCGTGGCATTGACATCCGCGAGGCAGTCAATCAGGTCATGCGTTATAAGAAACACTCCTACAACGGGCTGTATCATTTCATTCAGCTCTTCATTGTCTCCAATGGTGTTGACACAAAGTATTTCGCCAATTCCGACAGAGACTTGATGTATAGTCTTGCTTTCTTCTGGACTGATTTCAATAACGTCCGCATCACCAATTTGAAGGACTTTTCGATTTCTTTCCTTGCAAGGGATCACATCATTAAAATGCTGACACGCTACACCATCCTAAATGATACCGATAAGATTTTGATGGTCATGCGTCCCTATCAGGTTTATGCCGTAGAAGCGCTGATCCGTCAAGCAACGCTTACAAACCGGAATGCGTATATCTGGCACACAACCGGCGCGGGCAAGACGCTTACATCCTTTAAGACTGCGCAAATCCTCGCAGCAAATCCGAACATCAAGAAAGTCATTTTCCTTGTTGACCGAAAAGACTTGGATTCTCAGACAACCGAAGAGTTTAACAAGTTTGAGGCTGGCTCCGTTGATGTGACAGATCGCACCGATGTCCTTGTCCGCCAGATGAAGGACAAGAACAGGCAGCTTATCGTCACCACGATGCAGAAGATGGCAAACGCTGTAAAGCGCCCTCAGTACGAGAAAGTAATGGACGCATACAAAGACGAGAAGGTTGTCTTTATCATCGACGAGTGCCACCGCAGCCAGTTTGGGGATATGCACAAGGACATTGTGCGGCATTTCAGAAAGGCACAGTTTTTCGGCTTCACGGGGACACCTCGGTTTGAAGTCAACGGTAAAACTGAGGGTAAAATCACGCAAACAACAGAAATGCTCTTTGGTGAGTGTCTTCACAATTACCTGATTAAAGACGCCATCTTCGATAATAATGTTCTGGGCTTCCACATCGAATACATAAAAACAATGGAGGGTGATTTCGACTGGGATGACCCGACACTCGCGGACGCGATTGATATAGGCGAACTCTATATGTCCGATGAGCGAATGTCTCTGATCGCCAATCACATCATCCAGAACCACAAGGCGAAAACCCGAAATGGACAGTATACGGCTATTTTTGCCGTGTCCTCTATTGATGCCCTTGTTAAGTATTACGACATTTTCAAGAAGATCAAGCATGACCTGAATATCAGCGGCATCTTCTCCTACGGGCAGAATGAGGATGCCGAGGGCAAGGACGAGCATAGCCGTGATTCGTTGGAGCGTATCATCAAGGACTATAACGAGATGTACGGAACCAATTTCTCCACGGATACGTTCTCAGCTTATCACAAGGACATCTCTGACCGAGTAAAGGGAAAGAAAACAAAGTCGCTTGATATTCTCATCGTTGTGAATATGTTCCTGACCGGATTTGACAGCAAGCAGCTCTCTGTCCTTTATGTGGACAAGGACTTGAAGTATCATGATCTGCTGCAAGCCTATTCCCGCACAAACCGCGTTGAGAAGGAAACAAAGCCCTTTGGCATTATCATTTGCTACCGCAACCTCAAAAAACGCACCGATGACGCGCTGACACTCTTCTCTAAGAGTCAAGATACCTCCGGCATTGTTGTTCCGGGGTATCAATACTTCGTGGAGAAGTTCAACGAAATGGTGATGAAGCTCAAGGAAATTGCTCTGTTTCCGGAGTCCGTTGACACAATGCAGAACGAGGACGATCAGAAGAAGTTTGTCGTGACCTTCCGTGAGCTGACAAAGTACCTCCAATCGTTGCAGACCTTTATTGAGTTCAGTTTCGATCAGGATGCTCTTATCATGTCCGAGCAAGAATATCAGGACTATAAGAGCAAATACCTCATGCTCTACTCAAGGCAAAAAACAGACCGCGAGGTTGTCTCCGTCCTGAACGACGTGGACTTCTGCATCGAATTGATGGAGAGTGACAGGATCAATGTCGCATACATCATGAACCTGATCCGTAACATCCACTTCGATGATCCCAAACAAAAGGATTACGATATTAAACACATTAAGGACGAGTTGAGGAGAACTGATAATCCGCAGTTGCTCCGGAAAGTCGAAATCCTGCAAGCATTCTTGGATCGTGTTGTTGTCGGCTTGGAAAGTGCGGATGAAATTGATGCAGCCTATAACGACTTTGAAAATGAAGCAAAGCGCGAAGAGATCGTTGCCTTTGCGAAGACCGAGGATATTGACGCATCCATGCTGACAGATATTATTTCGGAATATGAGTTTTCCGGCACAATGGATGCAGGAAATATCCGAGATCGGATTGAGAAGCCCTTGCCGCTTTTGAAGAAACGCTCCCTTGTAAATCGGATCGTTGATTTCATCCGACAGCACACAGAGAAATACCAATAAGGAGAGAGATAAATGGATAATTCGATTCAGGCTCATCAGAAGGAGCTTTGCAATAAGCTATGGGCAATGGCAAATGCCTTGCGCGGAAACATGGAGGCATATGAGTTCAAGAACTACATCTTGGGCATGATCTTCTACTACTACCTTTCTGACCGGACAGAGAAGTATATGGCGAATCTTCTCAAGGATGACGGTATCGGTTATGAAGAGGCGTGGGCAGACGAAGAGTACAAGACCGCTGTTGTCGAAGAGGCGCTGCGCGATCTCGGCTATGTCATCGAGCCGCAGTATTTGTTCCGCAAGATGGTCAAGATGGTGGAAAACCGCTCCTTTGATATTGAGTTTTTGCAGAGCGCAATCAACGCGCTAATGGAGTCCACAATCGGAAACGATTCTCAGGAAGACTTTGATGGGCTGTTTTCTGATATGCAGCTCGATTCCTCAAAGCTCGGTCATACTGTCAAAGACAGAAGTGCTGTTATGGCAAAGATCATCGCTTCGCTGGACGAAATCAACTTCGGTGTGGATGATACCAAAATTGACGTACTGGGTAACGCCTATGAATATCTGATCGGTCAGTTTGCTGCAACTGCTGGCAAGAAAGCCGGTGAGTTCTATACGCCCTCCGGTCCTGCCGAATTGCTTTGCCGTCTGGCTTGCCTCGGCCTCACGGATGTCAAGGATGCAGCCGACCCCACCTGTGGCTCTGGTTCACTGCTGCTGCGCCTCAAGAACTATGCCAACGTGAGAAACTACTATGGGCAGGAATTGACCTCCACGACTTATAACCTCGCCAGAATGAACATGATTCTGCGCGGAATCCCGTATCGCAACTTTAACATCTACAACGGTGATACCTTAGAGCATGACTACTTCGGAGACATGAAGTTCCGTGTTCAGGTTGCCAATCCGCCTTATTCTGCAAACTGGTCTGCCGATATGCACTTCATGGAGGACGAGCGTTTCAATGAGTATGGCAAACTTGCTCCGAAGAGCAAGGCTGACTTTGCCTTTGTTCAGCACATGGTTTACCACATGGATGAGGATGGACGAGCCGTCGTTCTTCTGCCACATGGCGTCCTGTTCCGTGGTGCTGCTGAGGAAGTAATCCGCAAGCATCTCATTCAGAAATTAAATGTTCTGGACGCGGTAATCGGTTTGCCTGCAAATCTGTTCTTTGGTACGGGCATCCCTGTCTGTGTTCTTGTTCTCAAGAGAGAGCGCAACGGCAACTCTGACAACATTCTTTTCATCGACGCTTCCAGTGACTTTGAAGCTGGAAAGAACCAGAACATCCTTCGGGAGTGCGACATTGACAAGATTGTTGAGACCTACGAGCGCCGTCAAGATGTTGATAAATACGCTCATGTTGCAACAATGCAAGAGATTGAAGAGAACAGCTTCAACCTGAATATTCCTCGCTATGTTGACACCTTTGAGCCGGAACCTGAGATTGACTTGAATGAAGTTGCCGCTGAGATCCGCAAGCTGCAATCTGAAATTAAGAATATTGATGCGGAACTGAAACCGTTTTTTGATGAGCTGGGGCTGGATTTCCCCTTTGACGTGGAGGGCAAATAATTATGGCAAATGTATCCTCAAGTAACGGTCTTGAGAAGCG
>OFML01001489.1_pt1 | contig 12958 bp, 6 predicted proteins | sample 1541831 | NCBI WGS metagenome assembly OFML01 (sample SAMN04209237, study PRJEB22552) | human gut metagenome | biome: gut; material: feces | host: Homo sapiens | place: USA: Oklahoma | reverse complement strand
TACTGCGCCTGACAGAATAACCAATACCCTGTGTAAAATTGCAACTCTTCCCTTTCGCAGCGTACAGTGTTGCATCTTTACACAGGGTATTACTATCCCTGTCGTATTATAAAAAGGTAATTCACCCTGCAGATTGTTGCCATTTACACAGGTTTCCCCTCTTTTTTGGTTCCCAGCACCTGATTCACCCAAAATCCGCTTTATTTTGCAAACGCTGCATCGCGCTTTTCCTCATGTTTTGCTCTGTAAACCTGTGTAAAATTCCAACATATTTCTCCTTTTTTTCCTATTCTCACCTTCTATCCGTTTTGTTGTAATTTCGCACAGGTTTATGTTTTGTAGTATTTTCAGGCTGCTTTGCATACAAAACGGCACCGCGTCTTTCAAAAAACGCGGTGCCGCCTTTGATTTATTCAAGATTTTGAAGTGCTTACCCTGCCGTGCTGTTCTGCTCTGTCAGCCCCGTAAACACCGGGTCGTTCAGCAGCATTCCGGGAACAACATATCGGTAGGTGATTGCCTGCCTGCCGTTGATCACACGCACACTATCGTTGGCCAGTGCCAGCTCTTTCAGGGTTTGCATATCCTCATCGTTCAGATAGATGGAGATCTGCTCCAGGCCAGATGTCTGCTTATATTTTGTCCCGTTTGTAACGGGAACATAGCGGCTGCTGACGGGGTTCAACTCGTAATTCTGCACCCCGCACAGGCGCGCTTTCGCAGCCTGTTCATGGATCAGCTCCGATGTCAGGGTGCCCAGCCGCGTGCCGCGCCAGTCCGCTTCGCTTTGCAGCACTGCCCGCACAGCCAGGTGTAGCCGGATGACAATTCGCTGTTTCATATCGTGGATTCCTGTATTCCTATTTGCATGGATTTTTGTTGTTTGCTGCTTTCGTGGATCTGGATTATTCCACAGCATCAATCAGTGCTTTCAGCTCCTGCGCTGCCGCAATTAGCTCCTGCATCTGGTCCGACATTGCTTTGCGGTCCTCTGCCGTATAACTGCGGATCTTAGCTTCAATATTTTTTGCCGCTGCAATTTTACGCAGTTTGCGGGCCGTGGTGGGCAGCTTGGCCGAAATAAAGTTGTGGTCCTTATCTACTGCCGCCGCCTTGTTTTCCTGCGTCTTGGCCTGACCGATTGCATCCTGTGCATTTTGCAACGCTGCTGCAAATACGCTCTCGCGCTCCTGCATGCTGCGGCGTTCCACTGCTACATCCAACATAGCGGTGGTCAATGCGTCCTTGATGGCGCGGCGCTCATGGCTGCGCGGGTCAAGGGCTGCGATTTTCAAAAACACTGCGGCTGCGCGGGCCTGTTCTTCCAGGGTCAAGCGGAGATAGGTTTCGCACTCGGCTCGGTTCAGGAATTCCTCATCCAGCAAGCGGCGCAGATCAGGGTTGAGATCATTCTGAATCGAAAGCGCCTTATCAATCGTGCGGGAATTCAGCGGGCTGACCTCTTTCAGCGCTTTTTTCGCTTCCGCTGCGCTCAGGTTATACGGTGCTTTCTGCAGGTTTTCCACAAAACGCGCCGCCGCCTGGCGCATCACACGTTCATTGCTGATGCCGCCGCGCACTTGCAGGTTTGCGCTGTCAATATACACAACTTTTTCGTTTTCCGTCAAGTTGCGCACCACTTTGCACTGCACTTTCTGCCATTCACTCATGCGGTTGGGCAGCTGCTTTTCTTCCTGCTCGCGTTTATCCTGCTCCACCAACAGGCGCAGCGCACGCAGGCGGCGCTCGCCGGAAAGCAGCACATATTTTCCGCCAACACCGGTCTTAGGGAACACAACCAGGTTGTGCAGCAGCCCCGCGCGGCGGATATCATCGGCCAGCAGCGCAATATCTTCCTCGGTATCCAGCTCACGGTAAAGGGCATTATCCGGATTTTCTTCAATATCATTGATATTGATCTCGCTGTATTCACCGCCCGGCTCCTGGTCGCCGCGCGCGATCTTACTTAACGCTGCTTCGTTTACTTTAAAGCCTTTCTTCTGCAGTCGGTCCAGTTTGCTTGCCATCACTCTGCCTCCTGTTCAACGCGCGTTTTCAGCTCGGCATACACCTTTGCATAATCCTTTGCCGGGTTGCTGCTGCGTGCACATAGCACAACCGGCGCACCAAGGCGGGTGCTATCCTTTACAGCCTGTCCCTTACGAATTTCGGCAGCAAACAGCTTGCTGCCCAGCTGGCTTTCCCGCAGTTCATTGCGGATCACTTCGGTCAGGGCAGTTTTTTCCACCATAGTCAGGATAATGCCCAAAACATCAATTTTTTCGCCCTCATCGTGCTCCAACTGCTGGCACATGGCCACAGTGCGGTACACACTGTCACGGCTGTAGTCATCGCACACGCAGGGGATCAGCACAAAGTCACTGGCCATCAGGGCGTTGGTCACCATTACATCGCGGGACGGCGGGGTATCGATCAAAATAAAGTCGTATTCGCCGGCAACCTGTGCCAGGCACATGGCCAAAAACATATTGATACTGGTGCTTTCGGACTGTTCCAGGATTTGCAGCTGCTTGGCCGCCATTGGGGTGTTGCCATTTGCCGGAATTATATCAATATTATCAAACTGCGTGCGGGAAATATAGTTCTGCGTGCCGCTGATGCCATAGGCACGGAACATATCATACACGCCAGCGCGGTCAAAAGTATTATCGGTTACACGGGCGCCCGTCAAGGTATAGGTACAGTTGCCCTGGGCATCCATATCCACAACAAGCACCCGCTTGCCGTCCTGCGCCATCAGCGCCGCCAGGTTGCAGACGGTAACGGTTTTCCCCACGCCGCCTTTTTCAATGCAGACTGAGATACAATATCCCATTGTTTTCCTCCTTGCGAGCGCCTTTGTGTAGGCATCTCTTCGTTGCTGTCGGTTAATCTTTGCCTTTTGTTCGGTTCTTTTTGCGGTACCGCACGCCGGTATCTGAATCTAACTGCGGGTTGCAAAACGGGCACTCCCTGCCGTGCGGCATCTCTTCGTTGCTGTTATAGCTTCTATTATATCATATGCTTCGCGCGTGTCAACGGATATTTTGACGAATATTATGCAGGCATCTCTTCGTTGCTGTTCACGCTTTTTCTCTGCCGCTTTTCCTTCCCATCCTTCTTCACTTCATCCAGGCATTCCCGCTCACGCACCTTCATTCTCACCTATTATCCCAAGATGTATCTGAAATCAAAAAACGCCGGATATTTCCATTTCTCAGCTGCACCCCAACAAAAAAAGCAGCGGCCAGCAATCTGCCAGCCGCTGCTTACCTTATTATTATAGCGCTCCCGGATGTTCCGCTCCGCTTCATCTCAATTACTCTTCGCTGTCATCCGGGATATCTTCCTCAAAAGCATCCATCCAGCTTTCGTTGTGCCACTTATCTTTTTCACCTTTTTCCTTGGCGGCAACCTTCTGCCGTTGTGCCTGGTCGTTCATTATGGTGCCGATCGGGTTCAGCGCGCGTTCTTCAATAATGTGGTAGAACAGCCCCATCGGGTTATTCACGTTGGGGTCCTTGGCGGCCTTTGCCCAGAACACATCAAAGTCCAGTTCATGCGCCATAGCTTCCATCAATGGGGTCAGGCTGCCATACTTTTCAATCACTTCATTCATACAGGCCAGGTAATGCAGCCGCATTTCGTCTTTCAGCCCATTGCGCAGGCTGGAAGGCGATGGCACGCACCGCGCTGCCAGGTGGCGGTAAATTTCGTGGTAAGCGCCGCGCTGGCCGCTCGTCAACGTCTTTTCCAGGTATCCATCATCTACAAACTTTGCAAACTCTTTTCGCATATCCTGCCGTTTTACAATCGTTTCGGGAATCAGCTCTACCTTGGGCGGCTCAGGCTCCGGCATCGTTTGCTGCACCGGCTCGTCCATCACATGGTACTCCGCTTCCAACAGCTCCTCTTTGGGTTCTGCTGCCGGCTTTGCCTTGCGGAAAATATAAATGCGATAGTTATCCATATCCTCGCGCAGCACCTTGTTCAGGTACCGCGCCGGGCTGCGCATCGTCTGCGACCGGGGAATGATCTCCTGTGCATAGCGGGGTGCCACACCGGCCAGCCAACTGGTCAGCCCGCCGCAATCCAGGATGATGGCATTCATCTTTCCAAACACCGTTTTGTTGCCGCCGTCCTGCTCGCCATCGCCTGCCTGGATGGTGCAGCAGGCATCTGCCAACACATCAATGATCACTTCCACCGCGTGCAGCTCTTCGGGCGTAATCTCCGCGCGCAGCTGATCCATGCGCGCTTTCACAACAATTTCCTCCCGCAGCTCGGTGCGGTGGCGTCCAAAGGAATAGGGGATCGTTGTTTCCGGTGCCGAAACATAATCAAAGGTGATCACGCTGGGGTCATCCAGCAGCGAATCCTCAATTGCCACGGTGGGGCGGCCCTTCTTTTTGCTCTTTTTGCGCACTGTGCTGTTGATGCTGTCCAGGTTGGCCTGTGCGGCGGCATCATCCACCGGGTCAATCGTTACCACCAGCGAAAGAACCTTCTGCCCTTTTTTTTCGTACACATCGTAATTAAAAATAATATCCGTCTTTTCGTTAATTTCCGCCTTTGCCTTTTCCAGTGCCAGGCGGCGGAAATCCGACCATCGGTTGGCCGTATATGAAAGCTGTTCATACAGCATGCTCAGGTTCCATACCAGCGGTTCCCCGGCCGCTTTCTTTTTCAGGTACAGGCTCTGGTAGCTCTTGCACAGCTCGTAAATGCGGATGGAATAGGTGGACCGCATCAGCATGGTGTAGGTCACATCCATGGTGGTATACAGGGTTTTCAGCTGCACCAGGTGCGGTTTCAGCACCGGATCCAGCGTGATGGTCATGCGCGCGCGGCCCTCATCAATGCGCACTTTATCAATCCAGCGGAATGTTTCCACCGTGGAAGTTCCGTTATTCTTGATCCACTGGATGGGCGCGTTGGCCAGCTCCTCAATATTTTTGCGCACCTGCTTGTACAGCGCCCCGCTGTGCGGGTCCATGCCGGTCATCTTGATAAAATCATAAATGCTCAGCTCATAAGAGGGCAGGTCCGTATCCTCCGGCTTAATCATCGAAAAAATATGCAGCATCAGGCGCTGCTGGCTCAGCGTCAGGTTGTTGCGCGTCATCTGTACAAGGTCATTGGATTTGCGAACGATGGTCTGGTCCCCGCGTTCTTCAAACGTAACGACAAACGGATCATCTTTTTTCTGTTTACTTGCCGCCATAAGCAGGGGCCTCCTATATCGGTTGCTGTATCCCGGGTGGTCACGCACATCATGCTAAACATTATAGCACATCCTGTTGTCCAGCGCAAGAATTGCAAATTTACACAGGGTTTCACCGCCATTACCCTGTGCAAAATGCAACACCCGCGTTGTGGTTTGCCATGTATCCTGTGGGGGTTGCAGCCCGGGTGCAGGTTACACAGGGTTTTATTGTGCTTTTCTGTCCTGCTGTTTCAGGGTTCTGTAACCTGATGGAATGGCAACACCAATTTTTTTCCCGTTTTCCCCCATCTCCCGGCTTACCTCTGGTTGTTATTATGGCTTAGTTGTTTAGTTCTATATTAGTAATAGGTAGAGCCTGTGTAATTTAACAACGCAAACCTGTGTGTTCAACCAACTGCAGCCTGTGCATTCCACCACCATTTTCCTGTGCGGAAAGCAACCTGCGTAAAGTTGCAAATAAGCCAAAAACAGCCAAACCTGTGTAAATTGCAACACGGGGAACGGGCCTATCCTGTGTGGTTTTCCAACAGGTACGCGGGTCACGGCGGGGCAGGGGAGCGGGAATACCCTGTGTAAAATGCAACTGTTCCGGGGGTAACCTGTGCGTTTTTCCAACGGTAAGCGGCATAGGGAAACAAGGCAATCCTGTGCGTTTTTCCAACACGTTTCGGGAATGTTCGGCATAGAATGCGGGCAATACCCTGTGCAAAATTGCAACAGCTCACAGCTGCTTCAAATAGATCAGTTGCAAATTTACACAGGGCAGCACCCCTTCATAATAAGGTAAGTGCCGCACAGAATGGGCGTGAGGGGTTGCAGTTTACACAGGATAGATTGAAAGCTGGGAGCCGGGATCTATCTGAAACGTCAAAAAGCGCGTCTGTTTCAGGGCAATACCGCATAATTCTAAGTGCGGCAGCCGCCGGAGCGGTGCTTAAGCCGCAAGGCGGGAATTGTGCGGTGTTGCCTCAGTAAACGCAGCCGGATTTTGTGCTTGCGAAAGATCCGCTATTTTCGTTGCTTTCAGATGCACCTCAGGAGCTGGCGCAAATAGAAATCGGCAAGGGGGAACCGGGAATCAGGGGCGGGGCAGGAGGGACCAAAAAAGCGAATGGCATATCTGCAGCAAACCTGCACCCCGTTGTAAAGGGAGAACGGCGTCCCGTTGGCGGGCATGCAACCCACCAAACACACACCCGCCGCCGCAAACACCGCAAACCGTTTGCAGGGGCGCGGTGTACCCATCGCGCCGCAAAAAAACGGGAACCGTGCGCCGCAAACCTGCCATCCCTCCCACAAGGCGCCCACCCAGCCGCCAGGCCCCGCCGCAAACAGGCGCATGCGAAACAAATAATTGCGCAAAAACAGGGAAACGCAACAAAAAAGGCGAATTTTGCTGCAAAGTTGCGCTCCGCGTGCGCAGAGGATCATAAAACGCGCGGTCAAAGTATATAAAATGACCGCGGCCAAAAAGAAAATTAGAAATAAATTATACAAAGGCTTTGAACATATTGTATAATCGGAGGAAAGCGCAATCAGTAAAAATGCTGAAAAACAGGAATTTACGTGGATTGTATTGCCTTTCTGGTGTAAAGGTGCTATATTTTAACAATAAAAAGTAAATGCGCAATGAGAAAACTCGATGCGGTTTTTTTTTTGAAAACAACATGGCAACGGTTGCGCAAGTAAAAGAAGCTGGCTTCTTTTACTGTTCCACAGGGATCCCCTGTGGAACAATGTGCTTCCATCAAGCCAGCGCGAAAGACGGGTGAGCAGATTGAATAGAACAGGAAACAACACAACAGGTTGGGCGCGCCGGCTGACAGCGCTGCTTGTCACCGCTTGCCTGGTTATGGCAATGGCCCTGCCTGTATACGCCGAGGAGGATCTTCTGCCCGACGCACCTGGCGAAGTAGAGCTGCTGGAGGATGAGCAGGGAACGGCCTCCGGGGAGGATACCGTTCCGCCGGAGCAGAACGCCGCCACCCCGGTGCCGGATGCCGCCACCCCGGAACCGGAACAAAGCGCCGGGCCGGAGCAGCCCGCTCCGACCAAAACGCCGGAGCCCACGGCAGAACCCACCCCGACCCCGGAACCGACAGCCACCGCAACGGCCACCCCTGTGCCGACCGTGACCCCCACCGTGACCCCCACCGCCACCCCGGAACCGACCGAACAGCCGCAGAAGATGTACGCCGCAAAAGGCGTGGATAGCGTGCAGGCAGTTAGTGAGCCGGAAGCGGCAGAAGGATTCACGGTTTACTTTGTCGTTCCGAATACGATTAATGGGCAGACCGTTTCAGCTTCCCATGAAATTAGGTTTAATGTAAAAACTGATGAAACCCCGGGCAATTCTAATGATGGTAAGTGGTGGCATACGCATACAATGGAGCCGACTGGATGGGAAACAAATGGACATAAGATTTATGCCGTTAAGAATTGTAAAGATATAAAAGGAGATAAGTTTCTAGAAATACAGTTCCAGTTATACGAGGGTTCTGATTGGAAAGGACAGATTACGCTAAATAATAACCTGGGTCCTATAAGCGACTTCAACAACAAAATGTATGATCCAACTGCTAATGATAATAAAGGTGGATGGACAGACAATCCCGTCCTGAAGGAGCATACATACTATGCAGGCAAACTCATCAAGTTCGAAAACCGCAGTGCAGCTGATTTAACGAACGTAAAGGCAAATTTCTATATCCCTGGTGAAAATGAAGCCTTAACACCGGTTAATGGTGCCTCAGATGCTAAAGATGTTCCTCAGGGAAAATTCGTTAGTTTTAACATCCCAAACGAGGCATGCTCTTATGTTCAGTTTACATGGAATGAGGGTGGCAAAAGCAAATACTATAACTTCTATAACGAATCTGTTAGTGGTAATGATAAAGAATCCTTTATATACAGTGAAACAAGTAACTGCTTTATCTATACTGACGCAGACAACGTAAGATGGGGTATAGAAAACTCTTTCCGCATCTATTACGATGCTACTTTCTCAAAGATGGCATTGACGGGAGATACCGGCGACTATTCAATCCCCAAAGCCAATCAAAGTATGGTTTACTACGGCTTAAAAGGAGATGGCCAAGAAAGCAAATACGGCACAATGAGCCGGATTGAGGGCACAGATTACTATGTAGCAGATGTGCCGGATGGCTATACCCAAATCGTATTCGCTTCGTATCCGTTGAGTGACAATAGTAGCCTTGCAACCTGCGGCGACAGTACAAAATGGGAAACCATCCCTGCAAACTATAAGGATACGGAACAGTGCTTCTATGCGGATACGAATGACGATGCAGTATATGGCAAGGGCCAACGTGGCGGCTACTGGGCTCCAAAAGGTACCAAGCGTGATGCCGAAGAGTGGAAGAAGACTGGCACTAAAGTAGTAGATATTAAACCCGCTGATTTTACGGAAGAACCAAACACAAAATATGTTACCAGTACGCTGTATGACTATTATACAGATTACGAACTGAACGGCAATAACCGTGGTAGTTACGATCAAAATTCTCCTGCTGTAAGTCACCGCAACTGGGTACCCTTCCGCCAGTTCGATCAGGCGCTGAGCGATTATTATCAGGATGCAGGTGCCAAATACCCGATTTATACCGGACATTTCCAGCCTGGAGGAGGAACTAACTTTAGCGATATTGCTGGGACATTAAATTTGTTTGGGTACAAAGACAATTTTAATCGTTTTATGGCAATCAATAACTCTCAGCGTAATGACAATAATACCAATGGAAATAATCATATATACTATGCCTATCAGGGCTTGGTTGCGGATAAAACATCCACCGGTAACGCAGATGGAGCACCGTTGTTAAACGGAACAGAAAAAGCAACAGTAGAACCGCACTTTAACAAAGACTTCCTCTTAGGAGAGAATAGTAAAAATGCAAAGCTTGGTGAAGTGTATGAGAATGTAAAGTTCCCATTTACTAAAGTGAAAAATCTTTTTGATAATGAGACGGACGTTGATTATTGGTGCTTTGACAGCAAGGATACAACCTTGTATCTAAAACAAGATTCGGGACAAAATTCGGATTCAAAATATTTTCTCCAAAGCCAAAGTGCCGATAAAAGAGGGCCTTCAAAGAATGTGAGTGCGATACAGGGCACGCAAGACAAATATGGCTACTTCCCGTTCAATGAAACAGCAACCTCTGGTGTGTTTTCTACCTACAATTACGGCTTTGGCACCAAGCTGCAGATGGATTTTACCCTGACGGATGACGGCAAAGTTGAAACAGACAAGGAAGATGGAACAAAGGGAAGAACCAGCATCAAGTTCTTCTTCTCCGGTGACGATGACGTTTGGGTATTCATTGATGGTCAGCTGGCGCTTGACGTTGGCGGCGCCCATGGTGAGGTTTCCGGCCTGCTGGAATTTGGCGAGACAGAGACAGAAGATGGAAAGAAAAAAAATAGTGTAACAGCCTATGTCAGTAGGGTCAAAAAAGGCGGAACGTTAGATAAAGATGATGATAAAGATAAAGATGAAAATAATGTCAATTCCCCTGTCAAGACCGTAACATATAATAAAGATAATGATAATAAAGAGGTCATCAATTTCTACGCGCAAGGCACTACTCTTACATTCGACAAAGGCCAAAAGCACACCCTTACCATGTACTATATGGAACGCGGTATGTGGGAGTCCAACATGGCGGTGGCGTTCAACTTCCCGGATAATAACGAGCTGCAGGTTCAAAAAGAGGTCGATCTGACCAACGTTACTGATCCGGACTTCCAAAACTGCTTTACAGGCCAGAAAATCTTCAACTTCACCATCCAGAACCAGGCAACCCATTATGGAAAAACAGATGCCGCTGAACCGGATCCAAGCGATACCGAAGTGGTGAATTTGACTGCGACTGGTAACATGATTGAACCCGCAACCCCAGGAAAGAAAGATGACTACATTTTCGAGTTGGTTAAAAACCCCTGGCCAGATCCCAAGCCGGATTCCGGGCAAGATCCCGGGCAAGATACCGGGCAAAATACCGAAAAGGTCCTTCACTGGTACGCACGCTATACGGATACGGAACCCGTCAGTAAATGGCGTAAGAACCGTTATGGCATCCTGAAGCTGAACGAGCTCATCAATATCAAAGACATGCGCTTCCTTACGTTCCAGGTTTACGTTGGTTCAAACGATGGTGGTGAACTTTCCCTCAACAACCTGTATCTGGAATTGCTGGATAATCAAGATCTGCTGGAACCTCCAAAATCCCCCGGCCAAAAAGGCAGCCTTGGCACAACAGGCATTAACGGCGCAACGTATGGCTCGGTCGAACTGGTGACAAACAAATGGGTCACCGTAAAGCTGGACCTGCACAAGATGAAAGAGCAGGGCGATTTTAACAACAACGTTACAACCATCCGCGTGGGCGATAACTATAGCCGCAACATCTATTTCAGGAACTTTACCTTCATTCCCAAAGCGGTGCCAAGTAAGATGACCGGCTTTACAACCGATCAGGAGAAAATCCCGGATTACGGCTCCGCCAAAACCGGTCAGCTGCAAAACGCCAAATACGCACAGTACACCTCCACCATGGACAACGAAACCCAGTTGGTGGATGAGGACGGACGCTTTGTTCTGGAAGCTGGAGAAACCGTTACCTTCAGCGACCAGTTCCGCCGCGGCAGCTACATTTCGCTCAAAGAGGATCTGAACGAAAACCTGTACGACACCAAATGGACCGTGTACGAGAACGGGCAGAAGGTTACTTCGATGAAAGGAGGTAACAGCGTAAGTCTTCCTAGTACAATACCTTCGTTAGACGGGCAGAAGGGAAGCGGCCCCAATGATGGCCGAACGGAAAAGAAGGGAACGAATGATGAGCAGAAGGACAACAAGTATGACGGAAACAAACCCTCCGCCGACACCATCGTCTTCCGCTCCTATAAGGACCCGGACGAAAATAGCTCCACGCTGACAAAGCTAAAGGTAGAATACGTCAACACCGTCAAAACCGGCGGGCTGAAAATCCAAAAGAAGGCCGCAGAGGGCGAAACCTTGACCGGAACCTACACCTTCAAAGTTACCTTTAATGATGTTGGCGGTGAGGGTCTGGAAGAAAAGCCCATCGAAAGAACCGTTACGATTAAGGGCGAAAGCACCGGAACCATCACCGGCATCCCCGTTGGCACCCGCTATACCATCGAGGAAGTCGAAACCAGTGATGGTTCCACACTGCAAAGCGTAACCGTTCCGAAAGGTCAATCCGCCCAAGTGATCAACACCATGGTGGAAGGCGAGATTGTGGCGAGCAACGATCTGGACAATCCGGAAGTTACCGCAATCTTTACCAACACCAAGCGCAAACTGATCAACATTGAGTTCGATAAGCTCTGGAAAGATGCAAATGGTACGGACGATCTTAGCTCTGCGAAGCAGCCGAAACAAATCTACATCCAGCTCCAGCGCCGCCTGGCAACCAGCATAGACGATAAAGGCTGGAAACCGGTAAACTACCCGGCTGACAGCAAGAAAGACTATGTTACCATTGAACGCGGTGAAAACGTCTGGCGGTGTACCTTTAGCGGTTTGGATCAGTACCAAATCAATACGGGTAATAGCCACATCGATTATGTGTACCGCATTGTGGAAGGTACGGTAAAGGATGGCAGCTTTAACCCGGCAGTCGTTACCCAGGCAGGCGAAACCATTACGATTGGCGGCAAGACGTATGGTGTAACGGTAAAGGCTGAAGCAACACCAAACAGCGGAACGAACAGCGCGGACAGCTCAACAGGCAATACAGCCACAGCAAACGGCGAAACGAACAGCGAAACCGGCGCAACTACAACGCCAGCCACAGTAACCCCCGATGGAACCATCACCGGCGGCAGCGGCAAGATTGTGCTGACCAACACGCTGCAGAACCCGAAGTTTGTACTGGATATCATCAAGAAGGACGCGGAACGCAATAATGAGGACCAAGATGTGCCCTTGAGTGATGTTGAGTTCAAGCTGGAAAAGCTGAAAGCCGAAACAACAACCGGAGGAGAACCGCAGGTAGATCCTAACTATCAATTCGATAACGAAAACACAGGTTCCATTACCGCCATAACGGACGGCGACGGCAAAATCACCGATGTGTTCACAAATCTGGAACCCGGTACATACCGCCTGACGGAAACCAAGGCACATCCGGGGTACAACCTGTTGGCACAGCCAATTAAGATCCAATTTACCCAAGGCGGCGAGTGTTATATTGATGGACAGGCAATTAAGGACGAAGACAAGTTTAAGCCGGGCGACAATAACACCTACACCCTGACCCTTACCGTTCTGAACCGTAAAACGCCTGAGCTGCCCCACACGGGTGCAGACGCGCCAAGCCTGTGGCTGCTGATCGGCATGCCGCTGGCGGTGGCAGGGCTGTTGATATTCACATTCCGCTACAACAGGAAAGGGGGCCGGCGACATTAACCATCCCCCGGAAACCCAGCAACCCCCAGGGTACAGGGCCTGCCCGCCAGTGCGCGCCCGTTTTACGGCAGGGCGCAGCCATAAGCCGGGGTATAACTGAAAAGCTGAAAATATCGCCTGTTTCTATAAGCGCAGCCGGATTTTGCGCTAAGGCTTAAAAAGCCTTGGGATCCGGAAAGGATTCCGGTGGCTCTTTGCCTTACATCCTGCTTGTGGCTGCGAAATATCCGTTATTTCCTTTGTTTTCAGATATACCTTAATAAAATCCAAAA
>OFML01001483.1_pt1 | contig 12987 bp, 7 predicted proteins | sample 1541831 | NCBI WGS metagenome assembly OFML01 (sample SAMN04209237, study PRJEB22552) | human gut metagenome | biome: gut; material: feces | host: Homo sapiens | place: USA: Oklahoma | reverse complement strand
CTATCTGGCTACCATGACTATGAGCCAGCTGTATGACACTGTATACGAAAGCAGATTGCCTGTTATCGACGGTCTGCTTTACCCAGGCACCTATCTGTTTGTAGGTGCTCCAAAAGTTGGTAAGTCATTCCTGATGGCACAGATTGCGTATCATGTCAGCACAGGACTTCCTCTTTGGAATTATTCTATCCATGCAGGCACTGTACTGTACCTTGCATTGGAAGATGACTACAGACGCTTGCAGGAGCGTTTATATCGTATGTTTGGAGTAGATGGCACAGATACCTTGCACTTCGCAACTTGTGCCAAACAGCTTGGTGCAGGGTTGTATGAACAGCTGGCTCGCTTTGTATCAGAGCACAGAGATACCAGATTGATTATTATTGATACTTTGCAGAAAATCAGAGAAGCCAGCGGAGACAGATACAGCTATGCAAGCGATTATGAAATTATTGGTCAGTTGAAGCATTTTGCAGACCAAACGGGCATAGCACTGTTGTTGGTACATCATACCCGAAAACAGCAGGCAGATGATAAGTTTGATATGATTTCCGGCACCAATGGATTGCTCGGTGCGGCCGACGGAGCTTTTGTTCTGCAAAAGGAAAAACGCACCGGAAATACTGCGGTACTGGAAGTGTCCGGCAGAGATCAGCCGGAACAAAGACTGATTCTGAAAAAGAATATGGAACGTCTTGTTTGGGAATTGGAAAAAGCCGAAACGGAATTGTGGCAGGTTCCACCAGATCCGATTCTGGAAAAGGTTGCCGCTTTGCTGTCGGAAGATATTTTAGAGTGGAGTGGAACACCGACAGAGCTTGCAGAAGCGTTGAAGTTAGAGCTGAAGCCTAATCTTTTGACAAAACACCTAAATGTCAATGTAAGTAGATTGTTTCATGAGTGCCATACACAATATGAAAATATTCGCACTCACGCAGGAAGAAGGATCATCTTAAAGCGAGTTTCAGAGCAGCGTGACGATGCGTGACGGTTGTGACGATGATTTTGACAGTGGTGGCGGTATGTAAAACACCGTCACCATCGTCACCACCGACACGGACAGGAAAGGAACGAATCGAAAATGAAAGATGTGCAAATCCCTTATGATTTATTTGTTGCTTTGCTCCAATATCATCTGATGATGGATGACGATTATGCGGATGGAATCCGATATGGCTTGGAACAAAAATTGGAGGCTATGGTAAGGCATGAATGGTATGCAAAGTACAAGACTGCCTCTACCCTGGAAGAACAAGAAGCAGCCCGTCAGCGTTATCTGGATGAGCGTGGAGTTTCTCAGAGTTTCCGGTGGACAACTCCTCCTTGGGAGAGATGACAGGAGCGTGCCACGCTCCTGTTAGTTGCAGATAAGAGAGTGATGATTGCAGCGATTTCACTGAAAGTAGGTGCGCCCCGCTTGGTGTTGTTGCGTTCATCACTTTTTTTCTGTAAAGATAAAAATGAAAAATTTTTCTCCTTACAAAACGATTTGAAAATCGTGCAGCCGGTATTGCAGATACCGTTCAAAGGGACTTGGGGATGCTTCCCCAACAAGCAATTTGCAAAGATTGGCCCAGAGGGGAAATTAAGAAAACGAGTGAACCTGTACAGGTTTACACTGCTTGCCAATTTGTGAGCGTAAGCGAATATGCTGTTATTCCCAGAATTGGGCTTATTATACAGGCTTTCGATATTTTATTTATTCAATAGAAACTAAAATTAAGCGAACGCTCACTTTTTCGTTGAATTTATTTGCGATAATGCTATAATTAACATAATAGGACTTTTTAGATAAAAGTTTTCTGCGAAAGGATTGGTAACTCTATGGATGTTAGTTATAAAAGGCTTTGGAAATTATTGATTGATAGAGATATGAAGAAAAAAGATTTGGCTGAGAAAGCGAATCTCAGTAATTATACAATCAACAAAATGAATAAAGGCGAAAATGTAAATACAGATACCTTGGTAAAAATCTGTGGGGCATTGAATTGCAGGATTGAAGATATTATGGAAGTTGTTCCAGATGAAAAATGATGCTGTGATTATTATAGGACAGCAACTATGGTATTGTTTGTATTGTAAAAATTCAGGAGATTAGGTATGGAACTAATTAATAATACAACTAAAACATTGCGAGATGATTTAGCCGTTGAGATAAAACAAGGCAGTAGACTTTCTGTTGCAGCAGCCTGCTTTTCTATCTATGCTTTCCAGGAATTGAAAAAGGAACTTCAGGGAATAGACGAACTAAGATTCATTTTTACATCACCGACTTTTACAACGGAGAAGGCAAAAAAAGAGAAGAGAGAATTTTATATTCCAAGACTAAGCCGAGAACGCAGTTTGTATGGAACAGAATTTGAAGTCAAGCTGAGAAATGAACTTACACAAAAGGCGATTGCAAAAGAATGTGCTGAATGGATTCGGAAAAAGGTTACTTTCAAATCGAATGTAACCAATGAAAATATGATGGGCTTCATCAACCTGGATGATAAAAACTATATGCCGATTAATGGCTTTACCACGGTTGATCTGGGATGTGAACGTGGCAATAATGCCTACAACATGGTTCAGAAAACGGAGGCTCCATTCTCAACCGCATATATAGACTTGTTTGATAACCTTTGGAATGACACCTCAAAATTGCAGGAGGTTACGGATGAAGTCATTGAGAATATTACAGCTGCTTATAACGAAAACTCTCCAGACTTCATTTATTTTGTAACCCTTTACAATATTTTCAGCGAGTTTTTGGAAGATGTCTCTGAAGATCATTTACCCAATGAGGCCACTGGATTTAAAGAAAGCAAGATATGGTCTATGCTTTACAACTTCCAGAAGGATGCTGTTCTTGCGATTATCAGCAAACTTGAAAAGTTTAATGGATGTATCCTTGCAGACAGTGTAGGTCTTGGTAAAACCTTTACCGCTTTGGCTGTTATTAAATATTACGAAAACAGGAATAAATCTGTGCTCGTTCTCTGTCCAAAGAAGCTGACAAATAACTGGAATACCTATAAGGATAACTATGTGAATAACCCGATTGCGTCTGATCGCTTGCGCTATGATGTCCTCTATCATACAGATTTGAACCGTACCCACGGTAAGTCTAATGGTCTGGATTTGGATAGGCTGAACTGGAGTAATTACGATCTTGTTGTGATTGATGAATCTCACAACTTCCGTAATGGTGGCAAACTGTCAGGTGAAGATAACGAAAAAGAAAATCGCTATTTGAAGCTGTTGAATAAAGTTATCCGCAAAGGCGTGAAAACAAAGGTTTTGATGCTGTCTGCAACTCCGGTCAATAACCGTTTTAATGACTTGAAAAATCAGCTTGCTCTTGCTTACGAAGGAAATACTGAGCTGATTGATGATAAATTGAATACAACAAAAAGTATTGATGAAATTTTTAAGAATGCCCAGAGAGCATTCAATACTTGGAGTAAATGGGATCCCGCAGATAGAACAACGGAGAATCTTCTGCGGATGTTGGATTTTGACTTCTTTGAGGTTTTGGATTCTGTGACGATTGCACGTTCCAGAAAGCATATCCAAAAATATTATGATACTTCTGATATTGGCACCTTCCCTACCAGGCTGAAACCGATATCCCTTAGACCGCCGCTTACCAGCCTGAAGAAGGCAATCAATTACAATGAAATCTATGAGCAGCTGACACAGCTGTCGTTGTCAATTTATACGCCTACTCATTTTATTCTGCCGAGTAAAATGGAGAAGTATGCGGAAATGTACGAAGATAACAAGGTCAATGTCGGCTTTACTCAGGCAAACCGTGAGCAAGGTATCAGACGCTTGACGGCAATCAATTTGATGAAGCGAATGGAAAGTTCTGTTCATTCCTTTAACCTTACACTGAAGCGAATCTACAGCCTGATAGATTCAACTATTCATAGTATTGATACTTATGATAAGACTTCCTCTGTGAAACTTGAACTGACGGATATTTCTGATATTGATGAGTTTGACAGTGAAGATCAAAACGGCGACGAGCTGTTTACCTTTGGCAAAAAAGTAAAAATTGATATTGGAGATATGGATTACAAATCCTGGAGAGATAGCCTTGCAAAGGATCGTGATACCCTTGAACTTCTGACACTGATGGTTGGAGATATTACACCTGAGTATGATTCCAAGCTTCAAGAGCTATTCCGAGTAATCAAAAATAAGCTGGAGAACCCCATCAACCAGGATAATAAGAAAATCATTATTTTCACTGCCTTTGCTGATACGGCTGAATATCTGTTCGATAACGTAAGCAAATATGTAAAGGAGAATTTTGGACTCAATACAGCAATGGTATCTGGTTCTGTAGAGGGACGCACTACCGTTCCGAAGCTGAAAAGCGATTTGAATACGGTATTGACTTGTTTCTCTCCAATATCTAAGGACAAGCATCTGCTTATGCCGAATGATAAAACAGAGATTGATTTTCTGATTGCGACTGACTGTATTTCTGAAGGACAGAACTTGCAGGACTGCGATTATCTGATTAACTACGACATTCACTGGAACCCTGTTCGTATTATTCAGCGCTTTGGGCGTATTGACCGTATTGGCAGTAAGAACGCCTTTATTCAGCTTGTGAACTTCTGGCCGGATGTGACTCTTGATGAGTACATTGACCTGAAGGCAAAAGTCGAAACCCGTATGAAGATTGTTGATATGACCGCAACGGGTGACGATAACCTTTTGAGTGATGAAGAAAAAACAGATTTGGAATACCGCAAAGCTCAGCTGAAGCGCTTGCAGGAAGAAGTGGTAGATATTGAAGATATGTCTACCGGTATTTCTATTATGGATCTGGGGCTGAATGAATTCCGTATGGATTTGCTGGAATATATTAAGAATCACCCGGATATTGATAAAGCTCCCTTTGGACTTCACTCGGTAGCTGCTGCTTCGGAAGAAACACCGGCAGGTGTGATCTATGTTCTGAAAAATCGTTCCAACAGTGTGAATATTGATAATCAGAATCGTCTGCACCCGTTTTATATGGTTTACATCAGCAACGATGGCGAAGTGATTTGTGACCATCTTTCTCCAAAGCAGATGTTGGATAAGATGCGTTTCCTTTGTAAAGGAAAAACAGAGCCTATTCCAGAGCTGTATCGCCAATTCAATAAGGAAACTCGTGACGGACGAAATATGTCTGAGTTCTCTAAGCTGCTGGGTGACGCCATTGCATCTATCATTGAGGTCAAGGAAGAAAGCGATATTGATAGCTTCTTAGGCGGCGGTCAAATGAGCTTTCTCACGAATGAGATCAAGGGATTGGACGACTTTGAATTGATATGCTTCCTGGTTGTCCGATGACATAGAAAGTGAGGTGGAATCATGCTTGGCTTGCCAAAAGCTACCGAATTAAGCAAGCAGCTTCCGAAGAATGCAATCTATGCGAAGTTCCAGATGAACACCGCAGAGAAAGCAAAAATTGATGCCGATATTTCAAGAATCACCATTGTCAATGAAGTATCAGCTGAAAAAGTTCATATTGCTGCTAGTGATCAGGTCAAATCTTTTTTCGTTCTTCTGGTCGCTTTGAAAAAGAAAGATTTCGACGATAAGACAATCATCACCATATCAAAGCTGATACCACAGAATATGCTGTTGGTGCTGGAGTGTGGCGATGAAGCAAAGCTTGCCATCTACCACACTAAGCTGATGCAGACAGAATGGAAACGAAAAAAAGAACTGTCTGTTGAACTAAAGGGGTTGAATCTGGATGCCGTTTGGGAAAACATCATCATTCAGATTGGCGGTATCACGGTAGATCAGGGAAACACCCTGGATGAACAGATTGCAGTTGATGAACAGCGAATGAGGATTCAGAAGGAACTCGACCGCTTGACCAAACAGGCTAAGAACGAAAAGCAGCCTAAGAAAAAATTTGAACTGGTGCAGAAAATGAACCGGCTAAAAAAGGAACTGGAGGAAATCTAAATGGATAAACTGAAAATGCACACGCCCAACAAGGCGGATGAGAATTTCAAAAAGCTGGCGGAGCTATTCCCCAATGCCGTAACGGAAACGATTGACGAAAACGGCGAAGTGGTTCGTGCCATTGATAAGGATGTGTTGATGCAGGAAATCTCTTGCACTGTGGTGGAGGGCAATGAGGAACGCTATCAGTTCACCTGGCCGGACAAGAAGAAATCCGTTTTGCTTGCCAATGCACCAATCAACAAAACCCTCCGCCCTTGCCGGGAGGAAAGCGTGGACTTTGATACCACCGAAAACCTCTATATCGAGGGCGACAACCTCGAAGTGCTGAAGCTCTTACAGGAAACCTATCTTGGCAAAATCAAGATGATTTACATTGATCCGCCTTATAATACAGGAAATGACTTTGTGTATGAAGATGATTTTGCACAAAGCACGGAAGAATACATGGCAAATAGTGGACAGTTTGATACTGAGGGCAACCGTCTTGTGAAAAATTTGGATAGCAATGGTCGTTTCCATACCGATTGGTTGAATATGATGTATCCTCGACTAAAAATTGCAAAAAATCTTCTCACTGAGGATGGCGTAATTTTTATTAGTATTGATGATAGTGAGAATAAAAATTTGAAAAATGTGTGTGATGAAATATTTGGAGCAGCAAATTTTGTTTCTCAGTTAATATGGCAAAATAAAAAAGGTGGCGGTAATGATTCAAAATATATTGCCATTGAACACGAGTATATTTTGGTATATGCACGAAATATCTCTGCTCTGTCTGAATTTTACGAGGCGTATTCTGACGATTATATCAAACGCTACAAAGAACATGATGAGATTGGTCGCTTCTTCTGGGATACATTCAAGAGAAAATCTGGAAAGCAATACTATCCTATTGTTTGTCCGGATGGAACAGTACTTCAATTCGATGATGATGGTAATCCAATAAGCTGGTTACGTTCCAAAGCTCGTTTTGAATCAGATATAAAATCAGGAGAAATAAGAATTGTCAAGTTGGGAGATAAATGGTCTGTTCAGTTCAAACAACGTATCCCTCTTGGTAAAACCCCCAGGAGTATTTTTACAACTGAAACAGTCTTTACAGAACAAGGAACGACAAGTACAGGATCAAGTGATGTATATGAATATTTCAAAAAAGATGTATTCTCTAATCCTAAACCAGTTGAATTGATTAAATTCCTACTGGGGTTTGGTTTACAGAAAGATGATATTGTCCTCGATTTCTTTAGTGGTTCAGCTACCACAGCAGAAGCGGTTATGCGTTCTAACGCCGAAGGAAAAAGATGCAAATACATTCTTGTGCAATTAAAGGAAGATATTGACCCAATGCTGAATAGTGCATCTGCTAACGCAAAGCGTGTTGCTGAAAACGCCGTTGCAGTTTTAGATGAGCTCAGACGCCCTCATATTATTCCAGAGCTTGCTAAGGAACGTATCCGCCGTGCCGGTAAGAAAATCAAAGAAGATAGCCCGTTGACCACGCAAAACCTTGATATCGGTTTCCGTGTTCTGAAATGCGACACCTCCAACATGAAGGATGTCTACTACAGCCCTTCCGATTTTGACAGGAACCTGCTGGATCTGATGGCAGATAACATCAAGGAGGACAGAACCCCGGAGGATCTGCTGTTCCAGGTGATGCTGGATCTGGGCGTTACTCTTTCCAGCAAAATCGAAGAAACCACCATTGCCGGCAAGAAGGTCTTTGATGTAGCGGATGGCTTCCTGATTGCCTGCTTTGACAAGGATGTTAATGAGGAAACCATCAAGGCAATCGCACAGAAACAGCCTTACTATTTCGTAATGCGTGACAGCTCTTTGGCAAACGATAGTGTTGCTACCAACTTTGAGCAGATTTTTGCAACCTACAGTCCTGACACAGTAAGGAAGGTGCTTTGATATGGCTGAGAAAAAAGAACTACCGATTCACAGCTCGGCAGCAGAATATCTGACTTTCGTGGCTTCCACCGGGGAGAGCGATGCCAGCTTTGAAATGCGGTATGAGGACGAAAATATCTGGCTGACCCAGAAAATGATGGCAGCGCTGTATGATGTAACCAAGCAGACAATTTCCCAGCATATCAATCGAATCTATGCAGACGGCGAGCTGACACCAGAGGCAACTGTCAAGAAATACTTGACAGTTCAAACCGAGGGAAATCGACAGGTCAGCCGAAGCCAGGACCACTACAATCTTCAAATGATCATTGCCGTAGGCTTTAAAGTGAACAATCAGCGGGCGGTGCAGTTCCGCAAGTGGGCAGGACAAATCGTGAAAGACCATACCATTCAGGGCTGGACAATGGATGTGGAACGGCTGAAAAAAGGCCATATGTTCACAGACGAATATTTTGACCGCCAGTTGCAGCAGATTCGGGAAATCCGTCTGTCGGAACGGAAGTTCTATCAGAAGGTAACGGATCTATATGCAACAGCCTTTGATTATGATAAAAATGCAAAAACCACCCGTCTGTTCTTCCAGACGGTTCAGAACAAAATGCACTTTGCCGTTCATCGCCATACGGCGGCAGAACTGATTGTGGAGCGTGCTGACGCAAATAAGGAACACATGGGGTTGACTACCTGGGAGAACGCTCCGGATGGAAAAATTCTGAAAGCCGATGTGACGATTGCAAAAAACTATCTGAGCAAAGAAGAAATGAATTATTTGGAACGGATCGTATCGTTGTATCTGGATTATGCAGAGCTGCAAGCCGAGCGGAAAATCCCTATGAGTATGGAGGATTGGGCAAAGCGCCTGGACGGTTTCCTGGAGTTTAATGGAAATGAACTGCTCACAGGTCCAGGAAAAATCAGTGCAGAGCAGGCCAAACTCCATGCGGAAACGGAATACGAAAAGTACCGTATTATTCAGGATCGCCTGTATGAGAGCGACTTTGACCGTTTTCTTATGTTGGAACAGGAGGTGCGCCCGGAAGATGAAATTTAACTTTAAGATACAGCAATACCAAACCGATGCCGTCGATGCGGTTGTAAAGGTGTTCCAAGGACAGGGATACCATGACAAAATCAGCTATATCCGAGATTTGGGCAAAAAGCAGGAAAATCAGCAGATGCGATTGAATGTGGATACGGAAGATGCACAGCATTTTAACCTCTACGATATGGATGATGACACCGGCTACAAGAACGAAATAATTGAACTGTCTGATGAGCAACTTTTAATCAACATTCAAAAGCTTCAAAGCCAAAACAATATTAAGCAGTCCAAAGCACTGGTAAAGGATTTAGGCAGATGCAGCCTTGATATCGAAATGGAGACCGGAACCGGTAAGACCTATGTGTATATCAAGACTATGTTCGAGCTGAACAAAAAATATGGTTGGAGCAAATTCATCGTTGTTGTGCCTTCTATTGCCATTCGTGAGGGTGTCAAAAAGACTTTTGAAATTACCGCTGATCACTTTATGGAGCATTATGGCAAGAAAGCTCGCTTCTTCGTCTACAACAGTTCCAACCTGAATCAGTTGGATAATTTTTCTTCCAGCTCCGGCATCAATGTAATGATTATCAATACGCAGGCGTTTGCTTCTTCCCTGAAAGAAGATGGCAGAAGCAAAGAAGCTCGTATTATTTACTCTAAGCGTGATGAATTTGGCTCTCGCCGTCCGATTGATGTTATCAAGGCAAACAGACCGATTATTATTCTGGATGAACCGCAGAAAATGGGTGGAGCTGTTACACAGAAAGCACTTAAGAATTTTAATCCATTGTTTACCCTGAACTATTCCGCAACCCACGCTGTTCAGCATAACACAGTTTATGTACTGGATGCTCTGGATGCGTTTAATAAGCGTTTGGTCAAGAAGATTGAGGTTAAGGGATTTGATGTGAAGAACTTCCGAGGAACAGACAGCTATATGTTCCTTGAGCAGATTGTTCTTTCTTCTAAGAAACCTCCGATGGCTCGTATCGAACTGGAAATCGGTTATAACAAGTCTATTAACCGTGAGACCCGTGTGCTTGGCGTTGGCGATGACCTTTACTATGTATCTCAGGAAATGGAGCAGTATAAGGGATATACGATCTCTGATATTGATCCGTTCCGCGGAACTGTGACCTTTACCAATGGCGAGGTCATTCAAACAGGTGAGGTTTCCGGTGATGTATCCGAGTCGGATATGCGAAGAATCCAAATTCGTGAAACCATTCTTTCGCATTTTGAGAAGGAAGAAAAGCTGTTCAATATGGGAATTAAGTCTCTTTCCCTATTCTTTATTGATGAAGTTGCCAAGTATCGTCAATATGATGCGGATGGTAATGAGGTCCTTGGAGAATATGGACAGATGTTTGAGCAGGAATATCTGAATGTGCTGAACGAGTACATTACGGTATTTGATACGCCTTATCAGAAATATCTGAAATCAACTTGCAGTGATGTTTCTGCCGTACACAAAGGTTATTTCAGTATTGATAAAAAGACCGGTCACAGCATTGACAGTCAACTGAAGCGTGGCAGTGAATTTTCGGATGATATCTCTGCATATGATTTGATTTTGAAAAATAAGGAGCGTTTGCTCTCCTTTGAAGAACCGACTCGCTTTATTTTCTCTCACTCCGCCCTGCGTGAAGGCTGGGATAATCCGAATGTTTTTCAGATTTGTACGCTGAAACATTCTGACAGCCAGACAGCGAAGCGTCAGGAAGTTGGGCGTGGTCTGCGTCTTTGTGTAAACCAACATGGTAACCGTATGGACGCCGAAAGCTGTGGTGACAGTGTTCACGATATCAATATGCTGACAGTTATTGCCAGTGAAAGCTACAAGGAATTTGTTGCTGATCTTCAGAGCGATATTAAGACTGTTCTCTATGATAGACCTACTACAGCTACCAGCGAATATTTTAATGGTAAATACGTCAAAGTGGATGGAACACCGACACTTATAGATAAAAATGCAGCAGATACCATTGAGTTCTATCTGATCAGCAATGGTTATGTCGATATGAAGCGTAAGGTTACAGACAAGTACCGCACCGATGTGAAGATGGGCACAGTTGCTCCATTACCGGAAGAAATTCAGCCAATGGCAGAAGGTATTCATACTTTGATTCAATCTGTTTACGATGACAGTGTTCTTAAGGATATGTTTACCGATGGTCACGAGACAAAGGTGAAAGATAATCCGCTGAATGATAACTTTGCAAAAGCTGAGTTCCAGGCACTGTGGAAGCAAATCAATCACAAATACGCTTATACTGTCGAGTTTGACAGCGATGAGCTGATTCGTAAGTCCATTGACCACATCAATGAAAAATTGTTTGTTTCTGAATTGCAGTACACCACAACGATTGGTCGTCAAAAGGCAGAGATGAATGAACATGAAGTTGGTCGTGGTGCATCGTTTACTGGCGAAAAGACAAGGACACAGACTTTGAAGCACGCACAGACCAGTCAGATTAAGTATGATTTGATTGGTAAGGTTGCAGAAGGCACTGTATTGACCCGTAAAACGGTAGCGACTATTTTGAAAGGCTTACGTGCGGATAAACTCTATATGTTTAAGAACAATCCGGAAGAGTTTATATCCAAGGTAATTAAGCTTATTAAAGAACAGAAAGCCACAATGATTGTTGAGCATATTTCTTATGACCAGATCGAGGGCGAGTATGACAGCACTATTTTCACGGCTGAAAAGAGCGCTCAGACCTTTGATAAGGCGTTCCGAGCAACCAAGGCAATTCAGGACTATGTGTTTACAGATGGTTCTGCTGAAAAGAGCATAGAACGTCGTTTTGTAGAAGATTTGGATGCTGCACAAGAGGTTTGTGTCTACGCAAAACTTCCGAAAGGATTTCATATTCCTACTCCGGTAGGTAACTATTCTCCTGACTGGGCGATTGCTTTCTATGAAGGTATGGTAAAACACATTTTCTTCGTTGCTGAGACAAAGGGTACTATGGATAGCTTAAATCTCAGACCGATTGAGCAGGCAAAAATTTCATGTGCTAAAAAGCTGTTCAATGAAATGTCTACAAGCAAAGTGAAATATCATGATGTAGACAGCTACCAGAATCTGCTGAATGTGATGAAGTCATTGTAGATTTATTGGTAGATACCGTTTATAGCTGTTTGCGAAAAAAGTTATCATTTGCTTGAGGAAGAACGGAAAGTATATTAGATTAGGCGACCAATAGTGTAATTGGTCGCCTAATTTTATCACAGCATGAAGTTGTTTACTCAGCAAAAATCAGTTCTTTGTTGACGATTTCCTCTGCAGGTCATGTAGAATAAGTTTCGCAAAAACAAAAAGCGACATGGTTTGCAGATCTCTGGTAGAATGAAGTCGCGACACCACCATTCGAAAGGAGATAGCAAACCATGTCGGAAAAGATTGTACAGCTAAACGAGGAAGTAATCAAGGGGCAGCTCAAGGAACTTGTACGCGGAAGCGTAGAGGAAACCCTCAACGAACTGCTGGAGGCCGAGGCGGAGAAGCTAACCCAGGCGGCCCGGTACGAGCGTAACGAGCAGCGCCAGGGCTACCGCAGCGGCCACTACAACCGTAACCTTACCACCACTTCCGGGAATGTCACTCTCAAGGTACCTAAGCTCAAAGGAATATCCTTTGAAACTGCCATCATTGAACGGTATCGCCGCCGGGAGAGCAGTGTGGAAGAGGCTCTTATTGAAATGTACCTGGCAGGTGTATCCGTCCGGCGTGTGGAGGACATCACCGAGGCCCTGTGGGGCAGCAAGGTCTCTCCCTCCACCATCAGTGAGCTGAATAAGAAAGCGTATGTCCACATTGAAGATTGGCGGAACCGTCCTCTGCAAGGTGGGCGGTATCCGTATGTCTATGTGGATGGGATTTATCTGCGCCGCAACTGGGGCGGAGAATTTGAAAATGTAGCCATTCTTGTGGCAATTGCAGTCAATGAGGACGGATATCGTGAGGTTCTGGGCGCCGCTGAGGGTATGAAGGAGGATAAGGCCAGCTGGGTCAGCTTCTTTCAATGGCTCCGCGGGCGTGGCCTGGACGG
>OFML01001479.1_pt1 | contig 12999 bp, 12 predicted proteins | sample 1541831 | NCBI WGS metagenome assembly OFML01 (sample SAMN04209237, study PRJEB22552) | human gut metagenome | biome: gut; material: feces | host: Homo sapiens | place: USA: Oklahoma | reverse complement strand
GTCCAGCCCTTCCAGCACCATCAGCCGGCTCATTTGTCCTTACCCAGAGAGTCAAAGCGTTCTCTTACTTCCTTCGCCTTGCCGCAGGACATCTTTCCCTCCGGACATGAGCCTCTCAAACATCCCGGCCCGGCCGATGCAAACAGGTGCGGCGCCACCCCTTTGACCAACTTAAGCATCTGCCATGCCACCTCCCGGATCTCCCACTGGGCACGGTTGCAGCACCGCAGGGAAAAAAAATTCAGCAGGCTCCTGGCATTCATTGTGACCATCATCTTGGTGGTGCAGGCGTTGGGCAGCACAAATCGGGCATCCTCAATGGCCTTTTTATGGGCTGCCTTGGGCACCATGTCCTTTTGATACCGGCGTTCCAGGTGGGCGGTGAGGGTCTCGTAGGACTGCTTGGCCAATTCCATGGCCTTGAGGAAAAGTTCTTTTGTCTGCTCATCCCCCTCGATTTCGGGAGGAATGACATAGTCAAAGCCAGCCTCATCCACATACCGCTGGCTCTGGACGCTGAAGGAGGCGATGCGGTGCCGCGTGATCTGGGCCAATAAGGAACGGGATACCCCCTCGATCCCAAAGGTAAAGGATGCGTGCTCAATGGGGGACTGGTGCCCGATCTGGGTCAGCATATCCAAAAACGAGGCGGTCTTTTCATCGTCCATCTGTTCCATCACCTGGTCGATGGTGGAGGGAGAGTAACAAAGACGGGCGGCGGCAGCCACCGTCCGTTCCGGATCGGGGGTATACGAGATTAACATTACGTTTGGCATCGGGGCACCTCCTGATTCTCAAGGGCAGGGCGGAGCCGGTGACGAGTAGACTTGTTTTTATCCTACCCCAAAATAAGGCCACCTATGCCCATACAACCATACTATGGATTTTATTATACCATATTTTAGCCCACAAGGGCAAGATTCCATAAAAACCGTCCCTTTTGACAACTATTCTCGGCCTCCGCTTTGCCAATTCTACAATCCGCCTTGTTTTTGTAGGGACTCTGTGATAAAATAACTCCGGCCTTGCCGCCACTGTATGAACTATTTTAAGGAGATGCTTTATGAAAAATTATTGTGCTTCGGTGATTGTTGACTGACCGGGAGGTTTGCGTCACACAATCGAACACAAGCCTCCCAAAAGTTAGATTTTACTTTTAGGAGGATTCTTCCCATGAAGCGGGAAAATAAGAAAAAATCGTTTGAAAAGGGTTATTATAAAACACACCCCTGCGACCACACCTTCGTATGCAAGGTGTGCGGAAGAACCGTAACGCCCATGGGGGCTGGCAGCAATCATCGGAACCATTGTCCAAACTGCTTATGCAGCCAGCATCTGGACGACCTGCCCGGCGATCGATCGGCCGATTGCGGCGGCGTAATGGAGCCCATCGCAGTATGGGTCCGAAAAAACGGCGAATGGGCCATCATCCATCGTTGCCGTATCTGCGGCGAGCTGAGTTCAAATCGAATTGCGGCGGATGATAATCCGATGAGATTGATGTCACTGGCTATGAAGCCGGTCTCTCTTCCCCCGTTCCCCTTGGAAAAGCTAGAGGAAATGACAAGGCTAATGGGTGGAGACGGTTCCTTAAAAATATAAGCAGAGGGGCAGTCGATGGCAATACATTGGCTGCCCCTCTTTTTATTTTAGTAAAATCCCCACTCTCCGTGGAATGTTCCGGTGGAGAATGGGGATTTTCGTTGCCGCAGGATACTACTATCAAGAGGGCGGCGCACCCGATGGCAGTAAAGAATCGTCGCAGTCTTTTTTGTATTTGCGCCGTGTGGCCATACCCCCGCGGATGTGACGTTGGGCTTTGTTGGTATCCAGCACGGTTTTGACCTCCTGATAAAGCTGCCGGTCTACATACTTTAACCGCTCCGATACATCTTTGTGTACCGTTGTAACGATCCCGAACGGTTTGATCTTATTTCCTTGACTTAAGAATAGGAAAAAGCGGCGGATAACTTGTCCCGCCGCTTTTTCTTACGATAAAGGTCTAAAATAGACATCCACCTGTCCTTCCTTGTCCACCGAGATGCTCTCGATGAGACTTTTGACCATGGTATTGTTGAGCAGTCCCGGAATCAGCATGGCCTTGGGAGATGGGGCGTCTGTGCGATTTTGGGAGAAATTCAAATCTCCCATTCGCTCCAGATGTTCCTGTGCTTCCCCAAGCTGCCTCAGGATACGTCCTGTACGCTCCTGAAGTTCCGTCAATGTGATGATGCCGTTTTCGTAAAGATCCAGGCATTTTTCCCGCGTCCTTTTGAGACGTTTGCAAGTCTCCTCCAGCATCTTGTGATTCGCCCCTTGCCGCTCTTGTCCTAGAAGCCGCTGTATCTCACAGCCAAAGGCTTTGTCCACTTCCTTTTGGGTATCCACTGTCTGTCTCAAATAATCCAGCAGGACCTGTTCCAACTGGGCTTCGTCCAATGACGTGCTGTTGGGACAGCTGTCCGCCCCTTTTGCATTGCGTCCGCCGCAGATCCATCGGACGGTGGTGTTCCGGTAGGTCCGCACAAACCGCCGGAAGGTATGCCCACAGTGGCTGCATCGGATGAGGGTGCTGAATAAATGCCGGTTACTGGGTTTTCTTCCCCCTTTTACGGCTTTCCCCCTCTCCGATAAGACGGCTTGCGCCGCCTCGAATAATGAGTCCTCCACAATGCGCAGTTCAGGGGAGTCGGTTATCATCCAGTCCGACGGATCTTTATCTTGCCTCTGGCTGGTGAGAAAATCCACCACCTCCTGCCTGCCGTTGACGACCTTCCCCACATAGATCGGGTTGCGCAAAATACGCGCTACGGCGTTCTGACTGAAATCATAGCCCCGTTTTGTGCATTCCCCTCTCCCGTTGAGCACAGACGCAATTTTTGCCGCTCCCATCCCCTCCTCCACATACAGATGAAAAATCTGCCGCACCACCTGTGCTTCCCTCTGGTTGATGCGAAGATGAAAATAATCCCCGTTTATTTTATCGTACCCAAACACCAGGTTGGGCACCTTGCCCTTTTGGGCGTTGCACTTTTTTCCGAACTTCACGCGTTTGGACGTGTTGGCGCTCTCCTCCTGGGCTAAGGCTCCAAATACCGTCAGGACGAATTCTGAATTGCCCAGCACCGTCTGATTGGAGGTGAGAAACAGCATCTCGATACCCAGCGCTTTGAGACGTCTTGTACTGGTGAGAAGATCCACTGTATTGCGGGCAAATCGGCTGATGTCTTTGACCACCACCATGTCAAATTCCCTCTTCTCAGCCTGTTCCATCAGGTCGAGAAAGGCCCGTCGGTTGCGTACCTTGGTGCCGCTGATGCCCTCGTCGGCATAGACGCGCAGCAGTTGATGTCCATTTTTCTGGGCGAATTCTTCAAAAAACTTCTTTTGCGCTTCCAGACTGTTGAGCTGATCCTCCTTGTCGGTGGATACCCGGCAATAGGCGGCAATTCTCATGGACCTTCCCCCTTTGTTTTCCCTCTTCTCCGCTCTACCGCCGTCCGGGCCAGCATCTTCAAAAGGAACTGGACGGTCTTTTCCGGGGAATTGGGATTGTGGAACGTGATGTGCATGGTTTTCTTTTCCATCGAATACCACTCCTCAATCCCATATATATCGGATGCTTGTCCCCTTTATGACTCACCTGTAATTGACAATATCCATGTGACTGCCGTACAATGAAGGTTAAAAGTATGAAGTCCCCTACTCCTGCCCAAACTGATAGGGGAAACCATTGCCATTCAATCTTTGATCATGGAGGAAAACGTCATGAGACGTATCGCCATATTCCAGCGTGACTTGGGCGTAGGCGGCATCCAGCGCGCCCTGCTCAATTTGCTTCATCACATCGATTTTACAAGATACAGAATCGATCTCTATCTCTGCGATAAGGAAAACTTCTTTGAATGTTCTTTCCCCAAAGAAATCCAGGTGCACTACCGGCCTCGTCTGCCTTACTGGTGCCGGTTTGTACCCTTCTTCCTGCTGCGTCACTTTTTCCCGCGTCCCAGAATCACGGAGCATTACGATGTGGCCATCGATTTCGGCGGGGATCACAACGAAACTGCCCTGGACTGCTGTATTTGTCCCGCTGATAAACGCATTCTTTTTTTCCACACCGATGTGGGAACAAAGTATAGATTAAATCCTAAATACCGCATCCTCTTTGGATTTTTCAAAGGAAAATTTCACTGCTTTGATGAGTTTGTAGCGGTATCGGAGGGTATTGTCTCTCCCTTCCGTCAAGTAACCGGCATCAAGGATAAACCCATCCACGTCATTCCCAATTACATCGATGTCCCTGCAGTCCTGGAGAAAAGCCGGGAAACAGTGGATTTCCAGGTGGATGCTAACCGCTGTAATTTTGTCGCCGTGGGAAGGATGTGCCATCCAAAAGGGTTTGACCTCTTGCTTGAGGATTTCGCCAAGGCCGTAAAGCGGCGCGATGATCTTCATCTCTATTTCATCGGGGATGGGCCCGACCGGGGACAACTGGAACTGCTGGTTTCAACACTGCATTTGGAATCCCACGTCACCATGTTGGGCGGCCGGCCCAATCCATTCCCTTACATGGCTCTGATGGACGCTTTGGTGCTCACCTCCCGCTTTGAAGGGCAAGCCATCGTAGTGCAAGAGGCCCGTGTGCTGGGGCTTCCGGTCATCGCTCCCAAGCGTTTGGAAAAAGTCAACTCCTTGGTCCATGGAGTGGACAACATCGCAGATGCCCTGGTTTCTTTTCAGAAAACTTCCAAATCCCCTGATTTATTGGAACAATACAATGCATCTGTTTTGCAGAAACTTGACGATCTGCTTTGTTCCTGACAGATTCATCAGAAAAGGCACGTGTCTGAGTACCTACAGACACGTGCCTTTTTCATGCACCGATTCCTTATTGTTCCCGTAGAAACCTACCGTTCGGGATCGCTACAACCGTATGTACGGTGCTCTTAGAGATGTCAAACTGTTTGGCAGCGGCCCGGACGGTTGCCTTATGCTCGATGATATAAGTTCCAAGCTCAATCGCCCGTTCTTCCATAATTCCCTTCACATAAAAGCCCTCCCCGAAGTTCCAATTGTCTCATGTATATGCAGGGTGCGGTTTGGGTTATGCTGACCGTCAAAAACCCTCCGGAAAAGAAAAACGGGAGGAACGCAAATCGTTCCTCCCGCATATCGTCTAAGCCTTGAAGATTACTCTTCTTTGCGGAGCTCCTTGTGGATGTACTCCGATTCGCTGACCACCTTGACGGGTTTGCTAAAATCCAAGGTGAACAGGCCGATAAAGGATTTGGCATCTACCATCACGGAATCGTCCTGGGAGTGGATAAACACATCCTCCGGCACTTTGCAGGCCAACTTCTGCAGCTCCTGGATCTCTTCAATAGACTCGAATTTTTTGATGGTTACCATATACAATCTCTCCTTTGCAAATATTATCCATAGATGAATGGTGGGGATAACAGGGAGTGGTTCTTTTGCTAATCTCTGTTTCTGTTTTTATTATACACGGCTTATTCCCACCTGTCAAATAGGTTTTTTCCATTTTAGTAAATTTCGGCAGAATGAACGACTGTAGTAATTTTTGCACAATTTACATTATATATTTTTGTGCCTTTACTACAAGCTTTTAACCCTTTTCTTTGGCTTTCCCCTTTTGTACCGCCTTGTTTAGAACAAAAACCTTCTGGTAATTTTCGATGGAACGGGCGATTACCTTCACCGCTTCCTCTCTTCCGCACACCTCTTTAACTGTAGTAACCTTGTGTTCCAAGGTCTTGTATACCTCAAAAAAGTGCATCATTTCGTCCAAGATATGCCGTGGGATGCCCTGGATATCCCGATAGCAATTATAAGTGGGATCCTGAAAGGGAATGGCAATGATTTTCTCATCGGCCTGTTCATCGTCGATCATCTTGATGACCCCGATGGGGTAACACTGCACCAGCGAAAGCGGGATCAGAGGTTCGGAACACAGTACCAGCACATCCAACGGATCTTTATCGTCGGCGTATGTGCGGGGAATGAATCCGTAGTTGGCCAGGTAGACGGTTGAAGTGTATAAAATGCGGTCTAGACGCAACAGTCCAGTGCTTTTGTCCAGTTCGTATTTGTTCTTCCCGCCCTTCTGGATCTCGATGACACACATAAAATCATTTTCATTCACGCGGTCCGGTTCGATATCATGCCAGATGTTCATGATGACCCTCCTGTTCTTTCACCTTCCGATGCCCTTTCCTGCTCACAGGATCTCTATGTTATACTGCTCAAGCGCCTCCAATATCTTGGGTTCCGGAGGCTTCTCCGTGATGACGCCGGCAAAACGGTTCAGCGGCAATACCTGGTAGTTGCCGTCCCGGCTGAATTTCTTGTCCTCCAGCAGCAGATATGCCTTTCGGCTGGCCTTCACAATGGCACGTTTGGTAAGCCCCTCCTCCGGTTCATAGGAATAGGTGCTGTTCTGACACGGATCCACACCCACCACGCCTAGAAATCCCAGATCAAATCTGTATTGGGAAATAGCGTCGATACAGATGCTGCCGATAAAGCCATCGCAAAATTGGTTGAAGGTACCCCCTGTCGCAATTAGCGTGACATTGGTTTGGGTGGCGAATATCTGTATGATCTCGATCATGTTGGTTACCACCGTCACCCGCTTCCCGCTTTGCAGCAAAAGCTTTGCCAGGATAGCATTGATGGTGGAGATATCCAAAAAGACGGTATCTCCAGGCTGGATCAGGGAAAGCGCTTTTTCCGCAATGATGCGTTTTCCACCGTCGTCTTCAATTTTCCGCTTTACCAGCGCTGGATCCAGGTTGATCTCCCGGGGCAGTACAGCCCCTCCATAGATGCGCTTGACCAGCTGCATCCTTTCCAGGTATGCCAGATCCTTACGGATGCAGTCCTCGCTGACATCAAACATCCCGCTGAGCTGCTTGACCTTAACCGTCCCATCGGCATGCAACAAGTCCACAATCTTTCGGTGCCGCTCCTCTGCAAACATCCCAAAATCACCTCATGTACCATGATAAAGCATGCCTGTCCATTCGTCAATGGACATTATCCGTCTCCCGCAAAATGCGGAAAAAGACGGGCCTGTTTTTTGTATTTCCCTCTGGTCCGGACAGTCCCGAAAGACCGCACCGGGCCCAGGCGCATCCCCGCAGTCTATTGGGCTGCAGGGAGCTTGCAAAAAACAACGCCCGCCTTTTTATGCTTCCTCTTATTGGAGTAAGGTCGTTGGGTCGATCAGCTGATCATCTTTGGTGACTTTGAGATGCAGGTGGGATGCTTCCGCAATCTCGCAGGGAATCTCTCCCACAGCGCCCAGCTGTTGGCTGGTTGTGACGGCGTCGCCCTTCTTTACAGCCACATTCTTAGCTAAACCGCAATATGTGGCTATCACGCCGTTGCCGTGGTCGATTTCCACTACAGTGCCCCACATGGGGTCTTCCCGTACATCGGTGACCGTGCCATTGGTCATGGCCTTGACCGCTGTACCCTTTTCCACTTCAAAGTCCACTCCGTCGTGAACGCGCCAGTCCTTGAGGGTTTGGGAATACACCAGTTCATCGCCGCTGAATTCCTTCATGACGTTTTTACCGGCTGGATACATCACCGCAGCCTCTTCGTCGTCCTGATTGGCAGCCGGGGCTTCTGACGGTTCTTCCTGCTCGGCAGGAGCCTGCACCGCTGCAGCGCTGGATTCCGGTTCTGATTCCTCCGGTTCCAGATCCCCTGGGTCACTGACCACAATGGGAATGTCGCTGGCGGGGTTGTCCACCGCTTGGGAGGTCCCCCAGTCTACTACCACTTGCGAGCTATAGTCGTCCACTTGGCCCTCCATTAGGGAGGAATCCCCTCCGCCAAAGGCCGACCATGCCGCGCCGCCGACTGCTACCATGCACACCGCCAACGCGATATAAAACCCCTTGCCTGACCAGAACTTTCCGAATTTGCTTTTCTCAAAACGCAGATTGCTCATCGAATCATGCACCTCCAGCCTTATTTTTGCCTAGGCTGGCGGAAAATATGCCCGCTTTACGCTTCTTTCAAAAATCCTGCAAAGCGATTGCTCCGCTCATCCTAGACCGTCTTCGGAAAATGTTGCTTGGTCATTAGTTTGGCAGGATTTTCTTTTCTTATGCAGCATGTCACATTTCTTTTTGCAGCGGTTTTATCGTCTTTTTCACAAAACCGCCCGGTATAAAATTCGATGAACTCGATGCAATTGAATCGGGCTTACTGTCAGCCGGCATGTCCCACTGTGTCAGCAGATCTAAGATACGGAGGCGTATGCCGCCTTCCATTTTCTGACGTTTAGTCATTTACCGCTTTGCACAGGGTCGGTCATCAGGTTCCGACAGTCTCAGTGACGTTTTCTATTTTAAAAGTTTCCCTCCTAGTACTGTAGCGCTCTTTTGTTCTAACCTTCTTAGGATAAATAGAGCACTTCTACCTCACACATTACATCATCCAGGCAGGCAGGTGTTACACTGCATTTGGCCAATATCTTGACGATTTCTTTGGCCTTTTCCTGGGAACACGTTGGCAAACAAAACTTGGCCCGCTCCTGTGGGCCTACCATGCTGGTCTTGATGACCTCTACCTCATAGTCCCTTTGCTTCCTCGGCCGCAGATAATAATCTAAACGAAACATCAATCCCTCTGCTACGATACAGGTCTCCTCCGGTACCATTCTTTTCATCTCCTCGTGTTTGGCATAAGGCCAAAACTAGTCTGAGTGAACTTATTTCACTCCATAGATGTGCGTGCATGCGAAAAGGGCAACTGCCATCACGCACTCCCTTTTTTATCCCCTATGTTACTTTTAATAATATATTACAATTAGGATAAATGTAAGCTCTATTATTAACTTATTTCTAGCCCTATTATACCAACACAAAAAGGTAAATGAATGTGTTTGTTCTAAACCCCTAAATTTAAAACATCATTTGATAAAAAAGAGTTAATAAATGATAATCCATTTTTAGGAGTGACTAATTCCGTATGAGTTCCACCAGCGCTACCTCATGAGGTTCCAGGATCAGCTGTAAATTGGCTGTTCCATCATAGGTCACCGTCTTGATGGTGCAATCGGGTACCGACCGGGACTTTAAAATATCCACTTCGTCGTCCAGGCAATGTTCCGGCATCCCCATGCGGATCCAGGCATCCAAAGCCGAACCGGACGACCGGTTGATGCTGGTATGCTTAATGCGGTAATGGCCGCGGATACCCTTTAGCTCAAACTGGAAGGATAACGAGCTCTCTTGGGCAAAATCATTGAAACGGTCTTTATCATAAAGGCCGGGGACATTCGTCTTACTATACTCCTGGTTATAATGGCAGTAGTTGTAACACAAAATCTGATAATTCCCGTCCTGGCTGGAGGTAACGATATAACTATCTCCCTGTTCTACTACCATATCCCCCAGTTTGTCCAACAGGAGCAATGCGTTGTAAGATCCTTTTGGAATGCCATTGCGGGTGAGGAGTCCGCAGCCCCCATGAAAGATCCCTGGATAACGGCCGTTTCCCAGCCGGTCAATCACCGGGCAGAAGCTGATGCTCTCCACCTCGTTGCACACCGCAAGCATATTCTTTACCAGGAACGCCGCCATAAAATTGGTATCGTGAATGGGATCGTCCACATAGCCATGGATGTTAAAATTAGTGATCCAAAGAGGTTTCCCTCCCCAGTGCAGACTCTCCAGCAGGCTGCGGATTTCCCGCACTTCCCGGATACAGGAGTCGGGTTCTCCAAAATGCAACTGCTTTTTCACGTCTAAAAAACTCAGGTCCCCTACCGACATCGGAACTTGATCCGACTGGGATTGTACACCGTGCAAACAAAAGGATAAAAAGTCCGGCGAGATACTGTCTTTCTTTAAGTATTCGGAGAAGTTCTGCAGCCAGCCGTGATGCGCTGTCTGCCAGCGGAAGCCGCATCCTCCCACCTGGATCTCTGGATCTACCCGTTTGATGATCTGATAGGTTCTGATAAACAATTCGGCGAACCGTTCCCTTCGGTCGGGCCAGAAGGCCCGGCTGTCCGGATTGTGCCAGATACAGAACTTCCAGTTTCTCACCTCATGTCTGCCGTACCGGTTGACTATATGGTTCATGATCTTATGCACCATGTCGCACCAGGCCGACAGATCGTTGGGCGGGTAGACATAGGCAGGCAAATGGACATCTTCGGCTATCTGAGAAGGTACAAACCCCAATTCAATCATGGGTTTTAGATGCATGCTGCGTAAAAAATCCAGATAGTGGTTGAGCCTGCCGAACTGGTACGACATAGCGCCGTCATTTTCCCGTTCCGACTCGATCATCACGCCCTTAAAGTCATTGCAGATCATGTACTCAAACGAAAGATCTCTCTGGACACGCACCACTTGTTCCCGCCAGCCAAAATCCATGGAATCAGAGATACGTCCCAAACAGCAAACCCTTCCCCAACTCTTGTTGAGACACCGGATGCGGATGCCTAAGTCCACAGAAATATGGAGATCCGGAGGTCCAATATTGTCCAGATCGCTCTCCTGATGATTCATGGAAATGTAGGAGAACAGGTTGCCGAATTGATCGGCTTGTTCGGCCTCCTGCTGGGCACTGCTCTCAACCTCTTCCTGATACTTTTTAAAGTACTGGTGGGGGGTGGTATGGAAAATCTTGCGGAACATCTTATAATACGACGTAATATTGGCAAATCCATAGCTTTGGGCGATTTCATGGACAGACTGGTTGCCGGCAATGATATCCGGCAGACTTTTTTTGACGCGCACAGTGTTAATATATTCCGACAGCGGCATCCCCATCCGATTACTAAATCGCCTGGACAAATACTGCGGACTAAGACACGCTTTCGACGCCAATTTCCCTAAGGACCAGCTTTGTCCATAGTTTGTATCGATATATTCCAGCACGGTCTCCAGCTGACGGTCCCCTTCCGATCCACTGGGCATATCCGAACGTGGATATGAAAAATGAGTGGCCAACAGTACAATCATCCGGTCGCACAGCGAATGAATGCGCACGGCAAATCCTTTCTTCCGTTCGCTCGCCTCCCGGACAATATTGGCAAACAGCTGATAAACACTGCTGACTTCCTCCCGCTTGTCCGTGGAATCCTGGATGTTAAAATAAAGACCACGCAGTTCTGGCCACAGCGTCTCATAGTCTTCCAGCTCAATACAAAAATCAATCCATCGTCCCGACGTCTTTTTGTCATCCCCTTCATGCAGCTGCATGGAGTTGAGGATCCCCAACTGGTTGGGAAGTATCGTATAACTCCGGTCCTCCAGGGAAAAACTCAGGCTCCCCTCCACGACGTAGAGCAGGTGCAGTCCCCGATGGTAGTGCCATCCAGTCCGCACCTTGGTTCCCCAAGACAAGGTGATGGGTAAACCCGGATAGTATCCCAATATCACTGCCCCATTTTCATCACTAGCCATCGTAAGCACCTCTCAATCATCGTTGTTGTTTCGGATCCCTTTTTACAAACCTCAGTTAAAAAATCTTGCGGAGCGGGAGAAGACGTCTTTTCTCAAACAATGCTCTCCATGTCTGTCCCCCTTCTCCACCCATTTTCTGTTTGGACAGATGCTTTTTTCCCTCTGTCAACCTTTTCTTGATTTGTCCCCGTTTTTACGCGGGCCATTTCACAGTTATAAAAAATGGCCTGACAGCATTCGTGCAGTCAGGCCATTCTCAGATAAAAACCAGACGAGAACCTTTATCGATACTCAGAACAATCCGGTGATTCGGCCTGACGCATCTACATCAATCGCTTGGGCTGCCGGTACTTTGGGGAGGCCCGGCATCGTCATGATACTGCCTGTCAAAGCCACCACAAAACCGGCCCCAGCCGATACTTTTACCCCACGTACTGTGATGGTAAAATCTTTCGGCCAGCCCAGCTTGTCCTTATCATCCGAAAAGGAGTACTGGGTTTTGGCCATGCACACCGGCAGGTCTCCAAAACCAAGATGCTCCAACTTATCCAATTCTCTGTCCGCTGCAGGTTCAAAGCGGACATCCGACGCTCCATATACCTTCTGCGCCACTGTGCGGATCTTATCCCGAAGAGGCATCTCGTCGGGATAGATAGGAGCAAAATGATTTTCCATCTGCTCCATAACGTCCATAACTTTCTGCGCTAGCTGGATGCCTCCAGTGCCTCCCTTTGCCCATACCTCCGAAAGAGCCACCGGTACGCCCAATTCCCCGCAGCGATGTTCCACCAGGTCTAACTCAGCCTGGGTATCGGTTGGGAACCGGTTGACGGCTACCACTGCCGGCAGTCCAAACACTTTCGTGATATTTTCAATATGATGGAGCAGATTGGGCAGGCCTTTCTCCAGCGCCTCCAGGTTTTCTTCCCCAAGACGCGCTTTTTCTACACCGCCATGGTGTTTTAACGCTCGGACTGTCGCTACAATCACCACTGCATCCGGCTTAAGTCCGGCCATACGGCATTTGATATCAAAAAACTTTTCCGCTCCCAGATCGGCGCCGAATCCCGCCTCAGTCACCACATAATCAGCCAGCTTTAACGCCAGACGCGTCGCCATGACACTGTTGCATCCATGGGCGATGTTGGCAAACGGACCGCCGTGAACAAATGCAGGCGTATGTTCCAGGGTCTGCACCAAATTGGGTTTGATAGCGTCTTTTAAAAGGGCCGTCATAGCACCGTGGGCTTTGAGATCCCCTGCTGTGACCGGCTGGTCGCCATAGGTATACCCCACAACGATCCTGGCAAGGCGCGCTTTCAGATCCTCCAGATCCTGTGCCAGGCATAGTACCGCCATAATCTCCGACGCCACTGTGATGTCGTACCCATCCTCTCGGGGGGTGCCGTTGACGCGGCCGCCTAGGCCATCCACCACAAAACGAAGTTGACGGTCATTCATATCTACGCACCGCTTCCAAGTGATGCGCCTGGGATCGATCCCCAGCTCATTTCCGTGATAGATATGATTGTCTATCATCGCG
>OFML01001424.1_pt1 | contig 13371 bp, 5 predicted proteins | sample 1541831 | NCBI WGS metagenome assembly OFML01 (sample SAMN04209237, study PRJEB22552) | human gut metagenome | biome: gut; material: feces | host: Homo sapiens | place: USA: Oklahoma | reverse complement strand
CCGTCTTCACGGTCAGCGATGCGGCCATGGGCACCGTGAGCGAGACCACTGTCAATGGCAGCGGCGCTTCCGCCGTGTTCACTTCGTCCGGCAAGACCGGCGACGTGACGATCGACCTAATCAGCGGCGGCAAGACGGTCGGTTCGACCATCCTGCATGTGCAGGAGCCGGACGCCCTTTCGTTCGCGTCGAGTGAAGTCAACCTCAACTATAACGACGTCAGCGACCTTGGCTTCCGGGCGACCTATCAATCCGAACAGGTCCATCTCAAGGACGGCGACATCAACTGGGCCATCTCCGACCCGGATGCAGGTTCGTTTGCGAACAACCGGTTCGCCGTCACGAGCAACGTGAAATACTCCGGCAGCCCGACCGTCACCGCCACGCGCGGCGACCTGAGCGCCACAGTTACCGTGAATATCGGCATGGAGCCGACCATGATCCTCGACGGCGGCGATGAGGACCCGTGGGATTATTCCACCATCGGCACGACCGTCGAAAGCTTTGGCGGCATGGCCTCCAATGCAGTCGCGACCTATCACTATGCCGGCCGCGGCGGCGTCGTCAAGGGCTCCATCGTCTCCGATACCGCCGAGGAATATGCCGACATCGTCCGCTTCGGTCATAAGGCCATCAAGCTGGAATATGACTGGACCGGTCTCACCGGTACCGATGGTGCCTGTCTCGGCCTTGGCGACAATCTCGCCATTGACGGCACGCCGACAGCGCTTGGTGTCTGGGTCTATATTCCCGAGGGAGTCCCTGTCCCGTGGCTGCGTGCCCAGATCGCCACCAGTACAAATAATGGCCAAAGCTGGACGAACGCCTATGTCAATTTCAGCAATGGCAGCGCGGGGAGCGGCGAGGGGCTGAAGACCGGCTGGCAGTATCTTGAGGCTGATCTGACTCAGTACGCCGGTGCCCTGATCCGCGCCAACAGCGGCATGCTGTTCCGTGCGATGGTCACTACCGGCGGCATCGGCTGGTACACCACCGACGGCGTTAAGCTCGACAAAGGCGACCTGAAGGGCTACATTCTTCTCGATAATTTCTGCGTCGTCTACGGCGCAAACAATCAGGACGTCACAGCTCCGGTCGTGACCTCCATCCAGCTCGTCAACGACGACGGCACCAAGACAGAGCTCGAGGACGGCATGACCCTCCACTCCGACAAGCTCCGCTTTTTCGTCACCTATCACGACAGCGAGGAGACCGATCCCTACGCCACCGGCGTGGAATCCGCCTACTTCTACTTCGACGGCACCTATCGCGGCAAGTACGATTGTGACATTCTCGGCAGCACCTCCGGTCTGATGCACTTCGGCAACGGCCTGCACTCCATCACGTTCTACCTGAAGGACGGCTACGGCAACGTAACCCGCGAGACCCGCTACTTCACCGTCGAGGCCGAAAAGCCGGACGTGCCGAACATTGCGCTGAACACGCTGGGTGTTCCCACCGTCGGCAAAACGTGGCAGCTGGCGCTGGAGAGCGATGATCCCGCTTCCATCACCTCTCTGACGGCAACCATCTCCGTCACGCGCAGCTATCCCGTTACAAACGCCACCTTCCCCGAGGGCGTGACGGGCAGCTGGAGCTACGATCCCTCCAAGGGCGTCGTCTCCGTGGAGATCACCACCATTGACCACGCGAAGTATACGGCCGGTGCGCTGGCCACGGTCGACATTCCCATCCCCACCTCCGTCACAGAGGGCAGCAGCATCAACGTGCAGGTCACGAAGGGCTCCTACGGCTGCAAGCAGACGGAGGGCCTCGATATCAGCGACCTGAACCAGTATGCGACCGGCTTCACCACGCCCGTTGCAAATTACCCGATTGAGGCCATGTACCGCATTACGGCGGAGACCGCCGTAGCAGGCAGCAAGGCCACCGCGACCGTGACCGTCGTGCGCGACGGCGCTGCGGCAGCCGGTGTCAGCGTCTATGCCAATGACGTCCTGCAGGGTCAGACCGACGAGAACGGCCGGATCGACATCTCCGGCCTGACGGCAAGCGAGGGCAGCGTGAACCTGCGCGCCGAGGACGCCGAGGGCAACTGCTCCTATCAGATCACCCTGTTCAGCTACAACGCCGTGGGCGACGAGACCGGCGCACCATACAATATCATCTACGCCCTCTCCCCTGCCGCAGACGGCAAGACCATCACCTGGATGAGCGACCCGCGCCACAGCGCCGCTGCCGCCGTAGCAGAGCTTTCCACCAGCGCAGATCTGAGCGAAGCCACGCAGATCGAGGGCACGAGCCGCCTGATCTCCTACTCCGGCAGCAAGCAGATCAACCGCGTGAACGGCGTGACGCTGAGCGGCCTCACCGCAGGCGCGACGTATTACTACCGCGTCGGCGACGGCACGGTCTGGTCCGCCATCCGCAGCTTTACCGTCCCGGCAGCCGGGAAGCAGACCCGCTTCTTCCTGCTGGCGGACATTCAGGAGGAGGCCGCACTTGAGGGCATGGTCCGCATCGCCGATCATCTGGCCGGGCAGTATCCCTTCGGCGTTCAGCTCGGCGACGCCGTGGACAATGTCCGCTACTACAACCAGTGGGACGACGCCCTGAAGCTCTTCACGCTCGACGGCATCCGCGACACCGATGTACTCCACGTCATCGGCAACCACGAGGCAGACGACAGCGGCAACGGCGCCATCGCTGCCAGGAGCGTGTTCGGCGTTCCCGCCGCCTGGTACTCCGTGGAGCGCGGCGACGTCTACATCGCCGTCCTGAACCACACCTCCGACAAGGACACCCTGCAGCAGTTCGCACAGTGGCTGATCGAGGACGCTGCGAAGACGAGCTGCACCTGGAAGGTGCTGGTCACGCACGTCCCCGCCTACTATACCAACCCCACCGGCGGCGGCGAGATCTATCAGCAGTATCTGCCCGCAGCCTGCGACGCAGCCGGGATCGACTTCTACTTCTCCGGCAATGACCACAGCTACGCCCGCACCGCTCCCTTGACGGCCGGTCAGGTGGATGAGAAGGGCACCGTGTACTACATCTGCGGCTCCACCGGCGGTAAGTCCTACTCCATCGTGGATAATAAGGACTTCCACTTCGAAAAGGCCACGCTCGACTTCGAGAGCATCTATGTCGACGTCACCGCCGACCGCTTCCAGGCTACCGTTACAGCGTATAATGTGGCAGAGGACGGAAGTAAGACCGTGCTGGATCAGTACAGTAAAAGGAAGACCCCGCTGTGCGAGAATGATGAACACACATACGATTACGACAGCGACACGGATATCCTTTCCTGTGAGGTCTGCGGCTACGAGACCGGCGCGAAGGAAAGCGCCTACCCCGGCTGGGCGAAGGATACGAAGACGGGAAGAATGCGCTATTTTGCTGGTGGAAACTCCGTGACTGGTGTTTTGGTGCTCACGGAAGGTACATATTCCTTTGATCAAGATGGCCTTACCTATCAGGGCGAATATGTTATCTGCGGTGAAACGTGCCAGTTTGAAAATGGTCAGTTTGTTCGCTGCACAACTGCTGACCTGATCGATGCAGGTCTGTGCGGCGAGACGGCCAATTATGTTCTTTACCGCGATGGTAAGCTCGTTGTCGGCGGTTATGGCGATATGGTAGACAATACTCCGAAACGTGCTCCCTGGGGTAACTACAGGTATTATATTAAGCACATCCTGATCGGCAATGAAATCACTGCAATTGGCAAATTCAACTTCTTCCAGTGCAGCAGGCTTGAAAGCGTGTCTTTTGCGGAAAATATCAAGCTTGCACGTATCGGTTGGGGTGCTTTCGGCTACAGCAGCCTGCCTTCCATCACGATCCCTGATTCCGTTACACAGATCGATGGCTACGCATTCTACTATTGCTCCAAGCTGTCCAGTGTGGAGATCAGTGAAAACAGCAAGCTAGCCAGAATGGGCGAAAGCGTATTCAAGGCCGACGCAAAACTGAAATACCTGTATATTCCTGACGGCACGAATAATATTGGCTGGGGTATCTTCGAGGGAGCTGGCAATAATGTAACTGTGTCCGTTGCTGCAAATTCCTATGCGCAGGCCTATGCTGAGAAATATGGTATCTCCTATGAAACAAGAACACCCAAGCCCACAGTTGTGGCCTCCGGCAGTTGCGGTGAGAACACCGCGTGGACTCTGAACTCTGAAGGCGTTCTGAGCGTCACAGGAAACGGCCCCATGTCGGACAATAATACAAATCACGCTCCTTGGGAAGCATACAAGTATCAAATCAGACAAGTCGTAATTGGTAAGGACATCACCTATATTGGCAAGTTCAACTTCTTCCGGTGTAGCAGACTGGAAACCGTGACCTTCGAGGAGGGCACAAAGCTCGAGCGTATCGGTTGGGGTGCCTTTGGCTACAGCAGTCTGCCTGCTATCACCATTCCTGACTCTGTTACCCGGATCGACGGCTATGCATTCTACTATTGCTCCAAGCTGACCGGTGTTGCGATCAGTGAGAACAGCAAGCTGGAAAGCCTTGGCGAATATGCATTTAAAGCCGACACCAAAATGACCTCTCTGTACATTCCTGACGGCGTTACAAAGATCGGCTCCGCGATTTTCAAGGATGTCACCGGCGTAACGCTCTCCGTGGCAGAGAATTCCTATGCACAGGCCTATGCGGAAAAGTACGGCATTGCTTATGAAACACGGAAAGCGAAGTTGACTGTTGTCGCTTCCGGCACTTGCGGAGAGAACGCCGCATGGACGCTAGACTCTGAGGGTGTTCTGAATATCACCGGGGACGGTCCCATGGCGGATAACAACACAAACCAGGCTCCTTGGGAAGCATACAAGTATCAGATCAAGCAGATTGTCATTGGTAAGGACATCACCTATATCGGCAAGTTCAACTTTTTCCGGTGTAGCAGACTGGAAACCGTGACCTTCGAGGAAGGCAGCAAACTGGAGCGCATCGGCTGGGGTGCTTTCGGTTACAGCAGCCTGCCCGCTATCACCATTCCTGACTCTGTTACACAGATCGATGGCTATGCTTTCTACTACTGCTCTAAGCTGTCCAATGTGGAGATCAGTGAAAACAGCAAGCTGACCAGAATGGGCGAATACGTATTCAAGGCCGACACAAGCCTGACCAGCCTCTACATTCCTGACTGCACTGTTCAAATCGGTGCAGGCCTCTTCCAGGATGCTATCGCAAATGTTACGCTGTACGTCGCGGAGAACTCCTATGCGCAGTCCTATGCTAAGAAGTACGGCATTGCTTATGAAACACGGAAAGCGAAGTTGACTGTTGTCGCTTCCGGCACTTGCGGAGAGAACGCCGCATGGACGCTAGACTCTGAGGGTGTTCTGAATATCACCGGGGACGGTCCCATGGCGGATAACAACACAAACCAGGCTCCTTGGGAAGCATACAAGTATCAGATCAAGCAGATTGTCATTGGAAAGGGCATCACCTATATCGGTAAATTCAACTTCTTCTGGTGTAATAAGCTTGAAACTGTGACCTTTGAAGAGGGCTCGCAGCTTGAACGCATCGGCTGGGGTGCCTTCGGCTACAGCAGCCTGCCTCAGATTGCCATTCCCGACAGTGTGACCCGTTTGGAAGGGTATGCCTTCTACTATTGTTCCAACCTGTCCAACGTTGAGATCAGTGAGAGCAGTTGTCTGACCAGCTTGGGTGAATGCGTATTCAAGGCAGATACAAAGCTGACGAGCCTGTACATTCCTGACGGCATGAATAATATTGGATGGGGTATCTTTGAAAATGCCATCGCGAATGTTACGCTGTCAGTAGCAGAAAGCTCCTATGCTCAGACCTATGCCGAAAAGTATGGCATCGCCTATGTAACAAGAACCGCTAGGCCAGCAGTCGTTGCCTCCGGCTTCTGCGGTGAGGACGCTGCATGGGTTCTGACTTCTGACGGTGTGCTGAAGATCACTGGCAGTGGCCCTATGGCGGACAATGAGACAAACCATGCCCCTTGGGAAGCATGCAAGTATCTAATCAAGCAAGTCATGATTGGTAAAGACATCACCTATATTGGTAAGTTCAACTTCTTCTGGTGCAATAGACTCGAAACTGTAACCTTTGAAGATGGCTCGCAGCTCGAGCGCATCGGCTGGGGTGCCTTTGGCTACAGCAGCCTGAAAACAATTGCCATTCCTGACAGTGTTACCAGATTGGATGGGTATGCCTTCTACTACTGCACAAAGCTGAATGAAGTAGCGATCTCTGAAGGCAGCAATCTTGAAAGCATTGGAGAATACGCATTCAAAGGCGATACTGCGCTCCTCAGCCTGTATATTCCCAACACTGTAACAGAAATTGAAGACCGCATTCTGCAAGATGCGCTTAATATCGTGTTGTCTGTAGCAGCAAACTCCTACGCGCAGGCTTATGCTGAAAAGCTGGGCTATACCTACACCGTTCGTGGTACAACTGATGCAGCACAGCTGGAAACAATGGTAACCGAATTGAGCATTATTCCTGTTGACGATGAACTGGAAGAATTTCAAGTTCTGTTTCTGTCCGAATTGGACGACAGTAACTCGTAATCCGAGTTTACTCTCACAATTTAGAGGTCAATCCTGTCAGCAAACACCATCCGGAGGGCTGCACAATTGTGCAGCCCTCCCACACGGCATTTTACAAGAACTCCAAAGGAATGAGATTTCATGCAAGCTATTCAGCAACAGGAACGCGGTTCTCTATACCGTAGGGATATCCTATGCCTTTTAACCATCTTTATTTCCAGTATGGATTTTTTAGGCATTGGCGGCGATTTCCTTGCAATATTCCTGCTCGCCTATTTGATCTTGCATATTCGTCATATTGTAATAACGCAGCAAGCCATACTTCTTGCTCTGTTCTCAATTTTCTATTTCATATTCTACAGCTATCATAACAGCTTCGTATTTGCCGACCTACTTAAATACCTCGTCATGCCTTGGGCTTGCTACCTGGTCGGCAGCCACTTCATCAGGAATTCCCCTAACAGAAACTTACTACTGTTGATGATCATAAGCATCTCAGCTGGTTTCTTTCTGCATGGTACCCTTAATGTTGTGTCTTATCAGTTCTTTCATCGCGTTGATGAGCGATATGCTCGACTAGCTTACGACTTTTGGCATAAGAACTATCTGTCCGTCACAGCGCAGGGGCTTCTGTTTCTTTTCCCTGCTGCCATTTCAATCGGCCTGCTCTTTTTCGGTGATCGAAAGTGGACTATTCCGTCCCTACTTGTCCTGTCTATCTCACTCTATAACGCTATACAGCAGGCATATCGCGCTTTTTTCTTTGTCTCCGGATTGCTTATAGTCGGGATTCTGATATATATTTTGTTCACAGCTAAAATATCGCTCAGGCGTCGACTCCATATCATTCTTGGCGCTGTTATCCTATTTTTGATCGTTCTCATAGTTTGGCAAGCAGATATTGCTCATTTGAAAAGCATGTTTGTTTCGACACGACTTTATCGGCGCATCACACAGGGTGATCTGCTAAATGCCGGTGGGCGCATCAATATCTGGAAAAGCTTTTTTGATAATTGGTTGCGCTATCCATTTGGTTCCAATAATCAATTTGTTCTGTATGGCGGGCAAACATATGCGCACAATTTCTGGCTGGACATTTACCGTGTTGCTGGAATACTCCCTTTCATTTTCTCGATATCAGCAACAATTGACGAAATAATCATACTGTTTCGCTTTGGCAGATTGCATACAGATCGTAGCATCAGCCCTATCGCTTTCTGCTTTACGTCAGCAGCAATCATAAATTTTATGGTCGAACCGATCTATATTGCAAACCCGTACATCTATTATTTCTTTCTTATGATCCAGGGTGGAATTAACGGTGCAATGCACCAGAGCAAATCGGAGGTCACCCCATGAACCTCATTTTTCTCTCCAATTTCTACAACCATCATCAGGGGCCGCTATGCCGTGCACTGGCTGCCCAAGACGGCGTCTCGTTCCGCTTTCTGGCCTGTGGAACGATCTCACTGGAGCGGCGCGCGATGTGGGGCGAGATCAGGGATCTTCCGGATTTTGTTGTCACGCCGCGTACCCCGGCAGAATGGGTCGTGGCCTCCCGCGAGATTTTGGAGGCAGATGCCGTAATTGTTGGCTCTGCGCCGCAAATTCTGCTGCGGGAACGCCTGCGGGAAGGAAAGCTGATCCTGCGCTATCAGGAACGCCCTCTGAAAAACGGCTTGGCGCCCCTGAAATTCCTGCCGCGAATGATAAAGTGGCACCGTTGGAATCCCTCTAACAAGCCGGTGTATCTTCTGTGCGCCAGTGCCTATGCCGCCGGGGATTACGCAAAAATGGGATTATTCCGCGGGAAGTCCTACAAATGGGGATACTTTCCTGCTGCACTTCCCTATGATACGGGAACACTGCTCCCCCAAAAAGAGCCGGGCAGTATATTCTGGGCGGGCCGCTTGCTGGATTTGAAGCACCCGGATGATGCAATCCGGCTTGCGGCTCGGCTGCGGGATGCAGGCTATTCGTTTTCTCTGCGTATAGCGGGAAGCGGGACATTGGAACCGAAGCTGCGTGGAATGATCGCACAATATGCTTTGGAATCTCAGGTCTGCCTTCTGGGTAGCCTGTCACCGGAGCAGGTGCGCCGGGAAATGGAACGCAGCGCAATATTTCTGTTTACATCGGATCGGCACGAAGGCTGGGGCGCTGTGTTGAACGAGGCCATGAACAGCGGCTGCGCAGTCGTTGCCAGTGACGCAGCCGGCTCGACGCCCTATTTGGTCGAGAATAGCGTAAATGGCTGTGTCTATCGCGCTGGGAATGGGAATGAACTATACGAAAATGTCGTACGATTGTTGGAACAGCCATCTACACGGGAAGCAATGGGCAAACATGCCTATGAGACCATCACAAACACCTGGAATGCTCAAGAAGCCGCCCGTCGGCTGGTCGATTTGATCCGGGCCATTTCAGAGGGGGTTCCGTCCCCCGAACTCTATTTGGAAGGGCCGTGCAGCCGCGCTTAGCCACTGCTGGCATATATCGCAAATATGAAAGTATCTTTTTTCAGCCGACGTGCCGCCAAAAACGCGGGCTGGCTGGTCGCAGGTAGAATCCTGCACATGGCACTGGCCTTTCTGGTCAATCTGCTCACTGCACGCTATTTGGGGCCGAGTAACTATGGTCTGGTCAACTATGCCGCCCTGTATACCGCCTTTTTCACATCCTTTGCCACTCTGGGGTTGAGTTCACTCCTTTTGAAGGACTTTATGGATGACCCGGAGGGTGCCGGAACTACAGTTGGAACGGCGATCGCAATGCGGCTGCTGTCCAGTACGCTGTCTGCGGTCAGCATTCTGGCCATAGTGGCCGCTGTGGACCGTGGAGAGCGCTTGACCATGACCGTGGTAGCGCTTTACAGCATGTCCCTGATCTTTCAGGCGTTTGATACCATTCAGTACTGGTTTCAAAGTCGGCTGGAGTCCAAATACGCAACGATTGCCACATCGGTTGGGTATATCATCGTCTCTTTCTACAAAGTACTCCTTCTGGTTTTGGGCAAGGACGTTCGCTGGTTTGCCATCTCCAACACAATCGATTATGCCGTAGCAGCCATTGTATTTCTGGGGCTGTACAAGTGGCGGGGCGGTCCCCGTCTGCATATTTCGCCTGCAAAGGGGCGCGCCCTTCTGCGCCAGAGCGGGAGCTTTATTCTCTGCGGCCTTATGGTGTCCGTCTATAACTGTACAGACCGCTTTATGCTCAAGCATCTGCTGGATGAGGCCTCCGTTGGCTACTACGCCACGGCTACCAGTCTGGCTACCGTGTGGACCTTCGTCCTGTCGGCAATCATTGATTCGATCACGCCCGGTATCATGCAGGCCCATCGGACGGATCGAGCACAGTTCGTCCGGCATAACCGGCAGCTGTATGCCCTTGTTTTCTATCTTTCTGTTGCCGTCTCCACCGCGATCACGCTGCTTGCGCGACCTGCTGTCAGTCTGCTCTATGGGGAAGCATACCTTCCGGCTGTCAGACCGATGCAGGTCATTACATGGTACACAGCATTCTCCTATTTGGGCGTGGCCCGTGGCGCGTGGGTAGTATGCGAAGGAAAGCAAAAATACCTGACACCGCTTTATATCGGCTCCGCGTTGGTGAATGTGGCTCTGAATTTTCTGCTGATCCCCTGCTGGGGCGCAACAGGTGCTGCCGTTGCCTCCCTGCTGACGCAAATATCTACAACGTTCGTATTTCCGCTTCTCCTACGTCCGCTGCGTCCCAATGGGCTGCTGATGTGTCAGGCAGTCCTGCTGCGTGATGTGTTTCCAAAGCGAAAGAAAACCGATAACTCGCAGAGAAAGGCATGCTGATTATGTCAAGATTTGAAAACAATACTCTCCTCATCACGGGCGGCACCGGCTCCTTCGGCCATGCGGTTCTGGACCGCTTTCTGACCACGGACATCCGGGAAATTCGCATTCTCTCCCGGGACGAGAAAAAGCAGGACGACATGCGCCACGCCTATCAGCTGGCCTGTCCCGCCTGCGCGGAGAAAATCAAATTCTACATCGGCGATGTGCGGGACTACCGCTCCATCGCCCCGGCGTTCCGGGGCGTGGACTATGTGTTCCACGCCGCTGCCCTCAAGCAAGTGCCCTCCTGCGAGTTCTTTCCCATGGAGGCCGTCAAGACCAATGTCATCGGCTCCAACAACATCATTGATGCCTGCGTGGAAAACCGGGTCAAGAAGGCGATCTTTCTCTCCACCGACAAGGCCGCCTATCCCATCAACGCCATGGGCATGTCCAAAGCTATGATGGAAAAGAACGTCATCGCCCGGTCGAAGCAGATGCTGGCAGACGATCCCGTGCTTTGCCTGACGCGCTATGGTAATGTCATGGCCTCCCGCGGCTCAGTCATTCCGCTGTTCTGCGACCAGATCGACGAGGGCAAGCCGCTCACCGTCACGAATCCCAATATGACCCGCTTCATGATGACGCTCAGCGACGCCGTCGATCTTGTCCTTTACGCCTTCGAGCACGGCGAGCAGGGCGACCTGTTCGTGCAGAAGGCACCCGCGGCGACCATTGAAACACTGGCGCAGGCTGTTCTGGAGCTGAAGCAGTCCGACCTCGGCGTGCAGACCATCGGCACGCGCCACGGCGAGAAGCTCTTTGAGGTACTCGTGACCTCGGAGGAAATGCTGCGGGCGGAGGACCTGCCAGGTTTCTTCCGTATCCACGCCGACAGCCGCGACCTGAACTACGACAACTATTTCTCCAAAGGAAACGCGGAGCTGTCTCAGATCGAACCGTACACCTCCCATAACACCCAGCGGCTGGACCTGGACGGCATGAAGCGCCTGCTGCAGAAGCTCAAGCTCTTCGGAGGAAATTGCTGATGAACATTCTTGTCACCGGCGCGCGCGGCTTTGTGGGGAAAAATCTCGTCGCAGCGCTCCGAAACATCCGCGACGGCAAAGACCGCACCCACCCGGAGCTGGACATCCGGGAAATCTTCAGATATGACACGGACGGCTCGCCGGAGCAGCTTGCTGATTATGCGAAATCTGCGGATTTCGTATTCCATCTGGCAGGGGTAAACCGCCCAAAAACGGCGGAGGAATACCTCCCCGGCAATACCGGCTCTTTGGAAATACTGCTTGCCGCATTGCAAAACGCGGGCAACCGCTGCCCCGTGATGCTGGCCAGCTCCGCGCAGGCATCTCTCGTCGGGCGCTATGCGGGGAGTGAATACGGCAAGGCAAAGCTGGCCTGCGAAAAGCGGCTGCGGGCCTATGCCGCCGAGGCCGGCGCGGAGGCGCTGATTTACCGCTTCCCCAACGTGTTCGGCAAGTGGTGCCGCCCGAATTACAATTCCGCCGTGGCGACGTTCTGCCACAACATTGCAAACGATCTGCCAATCACGGTCAACGACCCGGCGACGGAGCTGGAGCTGGTCTACATTGACGATCTCGTCGCGGAGCTGCTGGCAGCGCTGTCCGGGCGGGCACACCGCTGCGATTATGACGGCCTGACGCCGATTCCCGGCGGGGATTTCTGCTATGTGCCGGTGACGCACCGCGTAACGCTGGGCAAGATCGTCGAGCTGCTGCAATCTTTTCATGCACAGCCGGAGACGCTGCTGCTTCCGGGAATTCCGGAGGGCAGTTTTGAAAAGAAACTCTACAGCACCTATCTTTCTTACCTGCCGCCGGAGAAAATTTCGTTTCCGCTCAAAATGAACGTCGATGCCCGCGGCAGCTTCACGGAGCTGCTGAAAACGCAGAGTTGCGGGCAGTTTTCCGTGAATATCACGAAGCCCGGCGTCACCAAGGGCCAGCACTGGCACCACAGCAAGTGGGAATTTTTTATCGTTGTAGCCGGACACGGGCTGATCCGTGAGCGGCGGCTGGACGCGGACGAGGTTCTGGAGTTTGCGGTCAGCGGCGAGAAAATCGAGGCCGTCCATATGCTGCCGAGCTATACCCACAGCATCACGAATCTCAGCGACACCGATGATCTGGTGACGCTGATGTGGGCCAACGAGTGCTTCGACCCGCAGCACCCGGACACGTTCTATGAGGAGGTCTGACATGGAAAAACTCAAGCTGATGACGATCCTCGGCACGCGGCCGGAGATCATCCGTCTTTCTGCTACCATCCAGTGCTGCGACCGCTATTTCCAGCAGATTCTCGTCCACACGGGGCAGAATTACGACTACGAGCTGAATCAGGTGTTCTTTGAGGATCTGGGGCTTCGTGCGCCGGACTATTACCTGAATGCCGCCGGTGCAAACCTCGGCGAGACGATCGGCACGATTATCGCCAAAAGCTACGCTCTCATGCAGAAGGTCAGGCCGGACGCCGTGCTGGTGCTGGGGGATACCAACTCCTGCCTGTCCGTCATTGCCGCCAAGCGGCTTCACATTCCGATCTTCCATATGGAGGCCGGGAACCGCTGCTTCGACGAATGCCTGCCGGAGGAAACCAACCGCCGCATTGTGGATGTAACCTCCGACGTAAACCTCTGCTACTCCGAGCACGCAAGGCGCTATCTGAACGCCGCAGGGGTTCCCAAGGAGCGTACCTTCGTGGTGGGCAGCCCCATGGCGGAGGTGCTGCATCAGAATCTTCCGCAGATCGAGGCCAGCGACATTCACGCCCGGCTCGACCTTGAAAAGGGAAAATACATCTTGCTCTCCGCCCACCGGGAGGAAAACATCGACACGGAGGAGAATTTCCGTTCCCTGTTCACAGCGGTAAACGCCATGGCGGCGCAATATGACATGCCGGTGCTGTACTCCTGCCACCCGAGAAGCCGGAAACGATTGGAGGAAAGCGGATTCCAACTGGACAAGCGCGTGATTGCGCACAAGCCGCTGGGCTTCCACGATTACAACTGCCTACAA
>OFML01001420.1_pt1 | contig 13396 bp, 9 predicted proteins | sample 1541831 | NCBI WGS metagenome assembly OFML01 (sample SAMN04209237, study PRJEB22552) | human gut metagenome | biome: gut; material: feces | host: Homo sapiens | place: USA: Oklahoma | reverse complement strand
TGAAAAAATAAAGTATACTGAACTTAATGGCCAGAATGCGCAGGAATGTCCAAAAAAGGAGGGGCAGCCCAGGCACGTACCGCCTGGGAAAACGTATGGAAGAACAGAGGAAGAAGATATTAATCGTCGATGATTCAGAAATGAACCGTGAGATTCTGGTGAGTATGCTCGAGGACGAATATGATTTGATACAGGCAGAGGACGGACAGCAGGCGGTTTATATTATGTCAGAACACCATATGGAATTATCCCTGCTGTTATTGGATATGAATATGCCTGTAATGAATGGATATGAAGTGCTGCAGGTTATGAAAGAAAGACTATGGCTGGATCGTATACCGGTTATCAGTATCTCGGCAGATTCCTCTGATGATAATATCGGACGCGCATATAAGCTTGGTGTAAACGATTATTTCTCGCGTCCATTTGATGCGGCTGTTGTTTTGAGAAGAGTGCATAACACGATTGCACTGCATGATAAATCCATGGGAAATTTTCAGGATACATTGGGAATGCTGTCAGATTTCTATTATGTAATATTGAAAGTCAACCTGACAACAGACAGTTATCTGATATTGAAAGACGGATTTGATGATCAGAAAAAATATTTCGACAGTTTGACCTCCTTTTCAGCGAGACTACGCGGCTTTGCGGACATGGATTGCATTTATGAAGATGATAAAAAAGAATATCTTGAGTTTTGTAATATAAAACGTCTGAGAAAAGCGTTCGCAGGAGGAAACAGAAAAGAGATGATCCGTTACCGTCGGAAAGTGAAGGATGAATTCAAGTGGGTATCACTTACAATGATATGCAGTGAGGAATACGAAGATGATAATCAGATCGTGATGCTATATGTAAGGAATATTAATGATGACTATCTGAAACAGCTGGATGAAGTCATGAGAAAGACGACGGATTCACTGGGAACGGTGACCGTAAATGTAAGTAAGGGAATGTGTATCTCCTGTGCAGTGAAGAATAAGAATATCAGAATCAGGGGAGAAAAGGAAAATCTGGACGATTACGTAAGAAGAATATCGATGTATGCGATCGGCTGTGAAGACAGAGTAAAAGCAAACCAGTTGTTTGTACAGGAAAATCTACTGAAAGAATTTGCAGCTGGGAGAACAATTATTTCGCTCGAAACAGTTGCTCAGGGAGATCAGGATGAGAAGATTTGTATGTTCCGCATTACGATAGAGATGATCCGGAACTCTGTGACAGATGACATTGAAGGGGTGCTTTATTTTCAGGACATAACCGAAAGTTATCTGGCAGAAAAAATCCCACAGCTTCTTTACCAGAAGATTTTTGAAAAGGTTGCATTGATCGATGCTCGCAGAAATTTGATCAATATGGAATCGACAGAAGATTTTAATGCATACAGATATCTTCATACGAAGATCGATTATAATACGTATTGCCGGGAGATCCTGGGTACGATGGTTCCGGAGCAGGAAAAAGAGCATCTGAAGAAAAATACAGACATAGAAAAGATATGCAGGGAATTGAATCAAAATGGCCGTTATTCCTTTACAGTCCATCAGATCAGTGAGGATGGAGAGATACGCCTGAAAGAGTTTAATTTCATGTATCTGTTCAAAGAACTGGGGATCATTCTGGCTGTGACAGAAGATATCACAGAACTTTCCGGTACAGATATGCTGACCGGCGGGTACAACAGACGGGGATTCATCCATAATTCGGAAAACATATTCCGGCACTGTGCCGACAGGACCGATTATGTAGTGTTGTACTTTAACGTTCGCAATTTCAAAGCAGTAAATGAGCTTTTGGGAATTGATACTGGTGATAGTGTGCTGCGCACAATTTATAAGAATCTGCGATCATCCAGCCTGAAGCCATGCGTAGTGGCGAGAGTGGAGGCTGATCAGTTCACCTGTCTGGTAGAGAAAAAGAATCTGGATTTTGATGCGCTTTCCGGACTTTGCGAGTGGAATTTCACAAAGAAGGGAAAGACGATGCACATCTTCTGCGGTTGCGGAATTTTCTTTGTTGAAAATAAAGAAATGAGCATCAATGGTATGATCGACCGTGCGAAGCTTGCAAAAAAATATATTACAGATGAATATGTAAAACCATATAATATCTATGATGCATCGACGAAATCATATTACATCGATCGTGCGGAACTTGCAGGAGAACTCAGAAACGGACTGGCACAGGAACAGTTCAAAGTATATTATCAGCCGGTTGTAGATGCGCAGACCGGAGAGATCCGGTCTGCAGAAGCCCTGATCCGCTGGGTGCATCCAAAGAGAGGATTCGTATCACCTGCCATATTTATTCCGGCATTAGAAGAGAGTGGACATATCTCAGAACTGGATTTTTATGTGACAAAAAAAGTATTTGAATTCATGCAGAAGCGATGCGAAGACGGTAAGAAAAATATTCCGATATCAATCAATTTGTCATGGATGGATTTTTATGATGAAAAGATGATGAAATGGATCGAGGAAAATGTAGAGTCGTCTCAGAAGCTTGGAATCAAATCAAGATTTGAGATTACAGAGACATCGTTTGAGGCGATGAAGCAGAACCGCAATAATATCCTGGAATCATTGCAGAAAAAAGGTGCGGTGACACTGCTGGATGATTTTGGAAGCGGATATTCTTCTTATGGTGTACTTCAGGACTATAATTTCGATATTTTAAAGATCGATATGAGTCTGGTACGTCAGATTGAGACAAATCCGAAGTCGAGAAGCATCTTAAAATCTATCATTGCGATGGCTCATGAACTGGGGATGCAGCTGGTGGCAGAAGGAGCAGAGACGGAAGAACAGATTGTATTCCTGAGGGAAAACGATTGTGATTGTATACAGGGATATTATTATTCCAAGCCGCTTCCGGAAGACGAATTTTTGGAATACCTTGGGGAAAATTAAACGACAGATCAGAATCAGATTTTGAAGATATAAGCTGTGCGAGTGTGAAAACTCTCCGGAAATCTGCGCAAAAGTGTGGACTTCCGGGGATTTTTTTGACTGTATATTAGTTAGCATTCTAAATAAATAAAATATAAAACAAACAATAAAAATATAAAAAAAATATAAAAACATTGACAATATTGGTGGAAATGACTAATATAATCGTTAGAATTCTAATTAATAAAAGGAGGTAGAGGATTTGGAAAAAGATATGGAAACGTCAACATTTTTTTCTGTATTTCAATTAATGAAATTTATGCAATATCAGTCAATGAAGCGTATGGAAAAAATGGACTTGAAACCAAGTCAGGCGGGAGTCTTGTTTTCGTTGAAACATTGGGGTGAACAGTCGCAGAAACAACTGGCAGAACGTGTCGGCATTACACCACCATCCATGACTGTTGCGTTACGGAAGATGGAAGAAAAAGGATACGTGACACGAAGACAGGATGAAAAGGATCAAAGAGTGGTGAAAATTCATCTCGCGCCCAAAGGAGAAGAATGTATAGAAGGAATTCAAAGAGTAATTTGTGAAATGGAAGAAATAGTTTATCAGGGAATATCAAGAGAAGAGATACTTCTGATGAAGCGCCTTCTGACAGAAATGAAAAACAATCTGTTGAACTCAAAGGATTTCAAAGGTGTGGATATGGATACGATCATAGAAAAGACATGTCCATCGGCACGTGGGAGTTTTTAGTAATAGAATATACAGACGGAACTGGATAGGACAGATCCGTTGTATATAGATATGAATGCAGAAAGGAAAGACATAAGAAAATGGGAAAATTATTTAAGTTTCTGAAACCATATGCAGCTGCTGTGGCAGCGATTATCTGCATACTGGTTGTCCAGGCTTATTGTGATCTGTCTTTGCCGACTTACACATCGGATATTGTGAATGTAGGTATCCAGCAGGGCGGCATTGATGAAGCTCTACCTGATACAATTTCCAAAAAAGATCTGAACCATCTGTTACTGCTGGTTCCGTCGGACAGACAGAAAATTGTAAAAAACGCGTATACAGAGTCGGTGGAAAAATACGACTATAATGGTACTGTAATGGAATTAAAAGCTTCTGTGAAAGAGGATAAAAAGAAAGTGGACAGGCTTTCAGAGATTCTTGGAAAGCCAATGCTCATGGCAGCAGGATTTGATTCCGGCAGTGAGATGACACAGAAAATCGAAGAGCAGATGCGGACACAGATGTCTGGAATTCCGAATGTTGATAAGATGGATATCTATGATATGTTGGAGTTTATGGGAGCTGAAGGCAGGAATGCGCTGATCGGACAGATGGATCAGCAGATGGATTCCATGCAGGATTCAATTATTGCCCAGGCAGCAGCGGGGTACATTAAAGACGCTTACACCCATATAGGAATTGATACAGATCAGATCGAAACTACCTATATTTTACATACAGGAGCCAAGATGCTGGCACTTGCATTTCTCGGAATGGCAGCAAGTATACTGGTCGGACTGCTGGCATCACGTGTCGGTGCCGGTGTCGGACGCAGACTTCGTGAAAATGTATTCCGTAAAGTGGTTGGTTTCTCCAATGCGGAATTTGATAAATTCTCTACGGCATCACTGATTACAAGAAGTACGAATGACATTCAGCAGATCCAATTATTACTTGTTATGATCCTTCGGATGGTTCTGTATGCACCGATTATGGCAATCGGAGGAATCTGGAAAGTCTTTCATACGAATGTCGACATGTCGTGGATCATCGGACTTGCGGTTGCTGTTATTATAGTTATCGTAGGATTCTTATTCCTGGTGGTAATGCCGAAGTTTAAGCTAATCCAGAATCAGGTTGACAAACTGAATCTTGTCAGCCGTGAAATTCTGACAGGACTTTCGGTTATCCGTGCATTTGGTACACAGAAGTACGAGGAAGAACGTTTTGATGATGCAAATAAAGCACTGACAAAGACGAACTTATTTGTAAACCGCGCAATGACATTTATGATGCCGCTTATGATGTTCGTTATGAACAGTATTGCGGTCCTGATTGTATGGGTGGGTGGTCACAGCATCAATGATGGAGCAATGCAGGTTGGTGATATGATGGCATTTATCCAGTATACGATGCAGATTATCATGGCGTTCTTAATGATCTGTATGATCTCGGTTATGCTGCCAAGAGCAGCTGTATCTGCAGGCCGTGTAGACGAAGTACTGACAAGTGAGACTATGATCCATGATCCCAAGAACCCGTCACACATTCCGGAAGAAGGAAAAGGAAAGATTGTATTCGACCATGTATCGTTCCGTTATCCGGGGGCAGAAGAAGATGTCCTGCATGACATTTCCTTTACCGCAGAGCCTGGAAAGACGACGGCATTTATCGGAAGTACCGGGTGTGGTAAGTCTACGCTGGTGAATCTGATTCCGAGATTCTATGATGTTACAGACGGTAAGATTACGATTGACGGAAAAGATATCCGAAATGTATCACAACACGAACTCCGGGAGAAACTGGGATATGTACCGCAGAAAGCTGTATTATTCTCAGGCGATATTGCTTCAAATATCTTATATGGTAATCCGGATGGAAGTGAAGCCGAGATGACAGAGGCAGCAACGATCGCACAGGCAACTGAATTTATTGAACAAAAGAAGAAAAAGTATAAGAGTACCATTTCCCAGGGAGGATCGAATGTATCCGGAGGTCAGAAACAGAGACTTTCGATTGCAAGAGCGATAGCAAAACATCCAGATATATATATATTTGATGACAGTTTTTCAGCACTGGATTATAAGACAGATGCAACACTTCGTGCAAAGCTGAAAGAGAAAACATCAGAAAGTACGGTTATGATCGTCGCACAGAGAATCAGTACGATTCTCCATGCAGATCAGATCATTGTGTTAGATGATGGTCAGATCGTCGGAAAAGGTACACATAAAGAACTGCTTAAGAACTGTGAAGCATATTATCAGATCGCATCTTCACAATTATCAGAGAAAGAATTAGAAGAAGATCTTAAGGAGGTGGAATCATATGCCAAGAGGTAGAGGACATGGACCGAGAATGTCCAATGAAAAGGCAAAAGATTTTAAAGGCACGATGAAAAAGCTGATGGCATATTTGAGCGCATATAAGATTGGAATATTTTTTGTGATTGTATTTGCCATCGGAAGTACGATATTTAATATCGTAGGACCGAAGATACTTGGAAAAGCAACGACCGAGATATTTAAAGGTCTGGTCAGAAAAGTATCCGGCGGAGCTGGGATCGATTTTGACAAGATCGCACATATTGTACTGACTCTGTTATGCCTGTATCTGACAAGTGCAGTGTTTTCATTCGTACAGGGGTATATCATGACAGGAGTATCACAGAAGCTGACTTATCGTCTGAGAAAAGAAATCTCAGAAAAAATCAATCGCCTGCCGATGAATTATTTTGATAAACAGACACATGGAGAGGTGTTATCCCGTATCACAAATGATATAGATACCTTAAGCCAGAGCCTGAACCAGAGTGCAACGCAGGTGATCACATCGGTGACAACGATCATAGGTGTGCTGATCATGATGCTCAGTATCAGTCCGTTGATGACATTGGTAGCACTTCTGATTCTTCCGGTTTCAATGGGACTGATTTCTATGATCGTAAAACGTTCGCAGAAGTACTTCATGAGCCAGCAGGAGTATCTGGGCCATGTAAACGGACAGGTAGAAGAAATCTATGGCGGTCATAGTATCATCAAAGCATTCAATAAAGAGGAGGATGTAATCGCTACATTCAAGCGGGACAATGATATTTTATATACTTCTGCATGGAAATCGCAGTTTCTTTCCGGAATGATGATGCCAATCATGCAGTTTGTCGGAAATCTTGGTTATGTCGGAGAAGTTATCCTGGGCGGTTATCTTGCTATGAAAGGAAGAATCCAGGTTGGTGATATCCAGTCTTTTATCCAGTATGTAAGAAGCTTTACGCAGCCGATCCAGCAGGTTGCGCAGGTGGCAAACATGTTACAGTCCACAGCTGCAGCATCTGAGCGTGTCTTCGAATTCCTTGAGGAGGCGGAAGAAGACCAGACAGTGGAACATCCGGCATGTATTGATGAAATGGAAGGAAGCGTAAGCTTCGAACATGTTCATTTCGGATATAATCCGGATCACACGATCATCAATGATTTCAGTGTGGATGTAAAGCCGGGACAGAAGGTTGCGATTGTAGGACCTACCGGTGCAGGAAAGACGACGATCATCAAATTACTGATGCGTTTTTATGATGTTGGAAGTGGTTCGATTAAGGTGGACGGGCATGATGTCCGTGACTTTAACCGCGATGATCTGAGAAAAATGTTCGGAATGGTATTACAGGATACCTGGCTGTTCAAAGGAAGTATCGAAGATAATATCCGTTATGGACGGCTGGATGCAACGCATGAAGAGGTAGTGGAGGCTGCAAAGGCAGCACGTGCACACCGTTTTATACAGACCCTTCCGGGTGGTTATCAGATGGAGTTAAATGAAGAAGCAAGTAATGTGTCACAGGGACAGAAGCAGCTTCTGACAATTGCAAGAGCAATGCTTGCAGATCCTAAGATACTGATCCTTGATGAGGCGACAAGTTCGGTAGATACAAGAACCGAAATTCAGATCCAGAAGGCAATGGATCAGTTGATGAAAGGAAGAACCAGCTTTGTGATCGCACATAGACTGTCAACAATACGTGATGCAGATATGATTCTGGTTATGAAAGACGGAGATATCGTAGAACAGGGAAATCATGAAGAACTTCTTGCACAGAATGGATTCTATGCTGAACTGTATAATTCGCAGTTTCAAAGAAGTGCATAAAAACAGGATCATTGCGTTAAAGATTACGGAATCCTTAAAGAGAAATAAGGCGCTGTCAGAAGAAAATCTGACAACGCCTTTTGAATATGCACGGAAACATGCCGGAAATAATCCGGATCGTTCTGCATTCATAACGTTTAGAGGGCAAAAAAGCGTATGTTACTATGCAAGGAAATATACGGTCAATATCCATTGCATGAAATAAACGAATAAAATCAGAACGGGAAGATCCGGATTCTTTTAAAGAAAAATGAAAGTGTGTAAAAAAACTGCTACCTGACAGCCTTTTTACCTGTTTAAGATGAATGCTTTAAAGTAATTAAATTATATCATAAATATACAAAAAATATATAAAAATATACAAATAAAAAATAAAGCAACGAAATGTGGCGTGAAAAAGAAGCACATATCTACTCATGCATACCAGGTTTCGTTGCTTTTTTGTAAAAATTATTTCTGATTCTTATTTACGTTCTGCAGCTTCATTGCACGAACTTTCAGCGGAAGTCCGAACAGGTTGATGAATCCACTAGCATCATGATGATCATACAGATCACCGGTTGTAAAGCTTGCAAGAGACTCGCTGTACAGAGAGTACGGAGAAGTGGTTCCGGCTTTTGTGATCGTTCCTTTATACAGTTTGAACTTCACTTCACCTGTTACATATTCCTGTGTGCTTTCAACGAAAGCCTGGATTGCCTCACGCAGCGGTGTGAACCATTTTCCTTCGTATACAATTTGGGCAAGCTTGTCAGCCATTTCTTTCTTCACTTCTGCTGTAGCACGGTCAAGAATAAGTTCCTCTAACTGCTGGTGAGCGGCATACAGGATTGTTCCGCCAGGTGTCTCGTATACGCCGCGAGACTTCATACCTACAACACGGTTCTCAACAATGTCGATGATTCCGATACCGTGTTTTCCGCCAAGTTCATTCAGCTTGCGGATGATATCAGATACTTTCATTTCTTCGCCATTGATACTCTTAGGCACACCTTTTTCAAAAGTCATAGTAACATATTCTGCTTTGTCAGGAGCTTTTTCCGGTGTGGTAGACATTACCAGAAGGTCATCGTAGTTAGGTTCATTGGAAGGATCTTCCAGTTCCAGACCTTCATGGCTGATATGCCATAAGTTACGGTCACGGCTGTAGCTGTGCTTTGCGTCGAATGGGAGGTCGATTCCGTGTGCTTTACAGTAATCAATCTCGTCTTCACGTGACTGCATGGTCCAGATATCTGTCATTCTCCAAGGAGCAATGATTTTGATGTCCGGAGCAAGTGCCGTGATACCAAGTTCAAAACGGATCTGGTCATTTCCTTTACCGGTAGCACCGTGGCAGATGGCAACAGCATTTTCTTTCCGTGCAATCTCCACGAGACGTTTTGCGATTGCAGGACGGGCCATGGAAGTTCCGAGAAGATATTCATCTTCGTATACGGCATGTGCCTGAACGCAAGGTACAATGTAGTTATCAGCAAAATCATCTACGATATCTTCGATATATAACTTGGCTGCGCCGGAAAGCTTTGCTCTTTCTTCCAGTCCATCCAGTTCTTCCCCCTGACCACAGTCGATACAGCAGCAGATAACATCATAGTTAAATGTCTCTTTCAGCCATGGGATAATTGCTGTGGTATCAAGACCACCGGAGTATGCTAATACAACTTTTTCTTTCATCTTATATATCCTCCTACATGAAATATAGTTTTATCAATCGCTTTAAAATAATCTTCTCGTATACAGCCGGAAAAGTCAAGTCTTTCTTTTAACAGTGTGCGTTTGCGGCTGCAAGGAATACTATACACCAAATTTTATAAATATGCAAGAAAAAACGAGAAAAAAGTTGGAAAATATGCAAATCAATGCATAAAAACAACAAAATGATGCATAAAATAAGCAAAGAAGGATAGATGCGGAAAGGAGAATTTGTCTGTTGGGAAACATTACAAAAATGCAGAGATATATACTGTGAACAATCTTTAAAAATCTATGGAAAAAGCTTGACGAAATGTGAATGTCAACGTAGAATATAGCCGGCACTTTACTTGCAAATAGTATAATTAGAAACAAGAATAAATATAAAACCGGAAGAAAGGTTTATATATATGTCATGAGAAGGAGAAGATACTTATGAATTATGATGTGATCATTATTGGAGCAGGTCCGGGAGGGATTTTTGCGGCGTATGAGCTGATGAAAAAGAAGCCGGAATGTAAGATTGCCGTGTTTGAAGAGGGATATCCGCTTGAAAAGAGAAAATGTCCGATTGACGGGGAAAAAATTAAGAGCTGTATCAATTGTAAACGATGTTCGATCATGTGCGGCTTCGGGGGAGCAGGAGCATTTTCTGATGGGAAATATAATATTACCAATGATTTCGGGGGAACATTGTTCGAATATATCGGGAAGAAACAGGCAGTAGAACTGATGAAGTATGTAGATGAAATCAACATGGAAAACGGTGGGGAAGGAACAAAACTCTATTCGACAGCCGGAACCAAGTTCAAGAAGCTTTGTCTGCAGAACAAGCTGAATCTTCTCGATGCATCGGTACGTCATCTTGGAACAGATATCAACTATGTGGTGCTTCAGAATCTGTATGACCAGATGAAAGATCATATAGATTTCTATTTTGATACACCGGTAGAGACGATCGAAATAATTGAAAACGGTTACAAAGTGGTGTGTGAAAAAGGAAACTATGAATGTGAAAAATGCATCGTTTCTGTAGGACGAAGCGGAAGTAAATGGATGGAGAAAGTGTGTAAAGAGCTGGAGATTCCTACTAAATCTAACCGTGTAGATATCGGAGTCCGTGTAGAACTTCCGGCAGTTATCTTCTCGCATCTGACAGATGAACTCTACGAAAGTAAGATTGTATATCGTACAGAGAAGTTCGAAGATAATGTCCGCACATTCTGCATGAATCCAAATGGAATTGTCGTAAATGAGAATACCAACGGAATCATCACAGTAAACGGACACAGCTATGAAGGCAATGAGAAGAAGACAGACAATACGAACTTTGCATTGCTGGTTGCAAAACATTTCTCAGAACCGTTCAAAGACAGCAACGGTTATGGGGAAAGTATCGCAAGACTTTCCAATATGCTTGGCGGTGGTGTTATTGTACAGCGCTTCGGTGATCTGGTACGTGGAAGAAGAAGTACAGAGAAGCGTATTGAAGAAGGCCTTGTAACACCAACCTTATCTGCAACACCCGGAGACTTAAGCCTTGTACTTCCAAAACGAATCCTGGATGGTATCGTGGAGATGATCTATGCGCTGGATAAAGTAGCACCTGGAACGGCGAACGATGACACGCTTCTTTACGGTGTGGAAGTGAAATTCTATAATATGGAAGTAGACATCGATGAGAATCTCGAAAGCTGCCATAAAGGTCTGTATGTGATCGGAGATGGAAGTGGAGTGACACATTCTCTTTCTCATGCATCGGCAAGCGGTGTATATGTAGCAAGACATATTATTGGATAGCCAATGGGGACGGGGAAAGTGGCTCTGACCAGTGAAAACGGAGAAATAAAAAGAAATGTCAGTTTCGGTAAAAGCAAGCCGGAACTGACATTTCTTTTTATTATATCTTCGAAAGAGGCTGACAGAAAAAAAGAATATAAAAAGATTCTGAAATAAAATAATAGGAATCATATTGACATATGTAGGTGACCGATATATTATGTAGATAACCGATACTATATGTAGATGATCTATATGTTATGCATGGAAAGGAGAAGAAAAAAGATGGCAGTAGATAAAAGCCTGGTTTCGGGAAGTACAACGATGCTGGTATTAAAATTATTAGAAGAAAAGGATATGTATGGGTATGAAATGATTGATACCCTGCGCGGCAAGTCAAAGAATGTATTTGAATTGAAGGCGGGAACCCTGTACCCTCTTCTGCATGGACTGGAGGAGAAAGGATTCGTGGAAGCATATGAAAAAGAAGCAGTCGGAAAGATCCGGAAGTATTACCACATTACAAGAGCAGGCAAAAAGGAATTAAAGAGAAAATCAGAAGAGTGGAAAGAATATTCACAGGCGGTTCTGGATGTGATGGGTGGTGTGTGCTTTGGATAGGAGAAGATATATACAGACGGTAACAGACCAGATTCGCTGTAAACGCGCACTTCCACTAGTGACCAAAGAACTGGAAGATCATATCGAAGACCAGAAGTGCGATTATATGACAGAAGGAATGGAACCTTCAGAGGCGGAAGAGGCAGCGGTTCTGGAGATGGGCGATCCGGTAGAAGTAGGAATCGAGATGGACCAGATTCACAGACCAAAAATGGCATGGAAAATGATCGGTCTTATTGCAGTTCTGAATCTGGCAGGAATTCTTCTGATGTACTGTCTGAGAACAAGTGCCCTTGCAGATGTGGGAAATAATCCGGGAGAGGTAGAAGGGATTACTTCGGGGATTGGCGGCAATATTGATTATCTGAAAAATATTGCGTGGACATTTGCAGGGCTGGCTTGTATGATCGGAATCTGTTATGTTGATTACAGCTGGATCGGAAAATATGCAAAGCGGCTGGCAGGTATATGGATCGTAGTAATGGGACTGGGGATATTCGTGGGAGCGGTGTATATCAACGGAGCGGTATACGGAATTCCGTTTTTATTCGGTATGGCATTACCGTTACGGCCGCTGTTATATCTGATCGTACCGCTATATGCAGCAATATTATATAGCATGCGAAGTAAAAAAACAGGATGTGTCGGTATCGCAAAGGCCATATTGTGGCAGGTGTTTCCGATATGGCTCATTTTACGCATTCCGAATCTGCCGATGGCAGTTAGTGTAGAATTTACATTTCTGATCTTGTTATCAATTGCAGTCTGGAAAGACTGGTTTGAAGTGAATAGAAAAAGAACGCTGATCACCATGTGGAGTCTGGTAATCCTGCTTCCGGCAGCAGGGATGACATTAATGGTTAAAATGAGATATGTAAGAGCTTACCAGTCGGCAAGACTGTCGGCATTCATTCATCCGGAAGGCAATGATGCAGGAAGCTTATGGGACACAATAAGAAATATGATCTCAGGAGCACATTTTACAGGACGTGGAGATTGTGAAAAGATAGGTTTTTTTAACAGTGATTATATGCTGACATTTGTCATACATTATTATGGAATACTGGCGGCAGTGTTGGCGATTGCTGTCATAGGCGCTGTCCTGATCTGGTTTCTGCAAAAGACCGGACACCAGAAAAACCAACTTGGCATGATCATGGGAACCGGATGCGTGGTGATCCTGTTTACTCAGTTCATTGGATATGTAGTGGAGAATCTGGGCTGTTTTCCGCTTTCGAATAATTACTGCCCTTTCCTGACTGCAGGAGGAAGCGGAATTATGATAAGTTATATAATGTTTGGAATATTGCTTAGTATATATAGGTATCAGAATGTGCTGGTTGAGACGGAAGTGAAGAAGAAAATTGGGATTTAATTCAGGAAGGCTGTGGATACCCGAACCGGAATAAAGCTTGAAAAGGCGTTCCTGCTCAGGTTCCATCGGCGGGTCAATTCTAAAGGGGTAAAATTCTGCTAAAAGCAGGCTTTCAAAATTTGAAACTCGGCATACGCCTCAGAC
>OFML01001415.1_pt1 | contig 13439 bp, 17 predicted proteins | sample 1541831 | NCBI WGS metagenome assembly OFML01 (sample SAMN04209237, study PRJEB22552) | human gut metagenome | biome: gut; material: feces | host: Homo sapiens | place: USA: Oklahoma | reverse complement strand
CCAGAGGGTAGTCAAAGATAGCCGGTTCATAATAAACTGCGTCAAATTTCATGGATGCGCCTTCCTCCTGATAAATTCATAGACAATATGGGAATTGGGTTCAATTTCTTATTTTTACTGTTTAACATTCCCCAAATCTGTGAAGTTATCAATGGAAAAGCCGCCGGCCCTTTAATGGGCGGCAGCGGCTTTGTTTGAACAGTATCACCGGACGCTTCTGTTTTTCTCCTTCTCCCAATCACATAACAATCATATTTTCTCCCATAACCACTCTACAATCCCCCGCTGCGCTCTCTCACCATAAAAGAACACCTCATATTCATTCCCCTTCTCACTCAACCGTTTCTCTGCCTCAATTCCAAATTCCCGGCCCTTGTCCGTCAATCGTTTGCGGGGTATTCCATTTACGTAATATTCCTCAAAATCCCCATCCTCCATCAATTTCTGTTCAACGGATTTTACCTGGGATTCGCTATCGGCATCAGCCCCATCATCGGATTCCAGTACGGCGCACAGAACCGGCATGAGCTCCGCAGGCTGTACAAGATCGCCTTCCTGTTCGCAGCAGGTACATCCCTGTTTATGGCGCTCCTGGCCTTCCTTCTGTCCGGCCCTATCACGTCGGTATTCACGAAAGATCCGCAGACCTATGTCCTGGCCGTAGCAGGCTTCAAACTCTTCGCAGTCAATTTCCTGTTCAGCGGATTGAACATCACATCCTCAGGATTTTTCACTGCACTGTCCAACGGGAAGACTTCCGCCATCATCTCCTTCTGCAGGACTCTGCTGTTCACAACAGCTGCACTTCTCCTTCTGCCGAGATTTCTCGGCATCACAGGAGCCTGGATCGCCATGCCGGTCGCCGAACTTTGCACCCTGCTGGTATCGATCCCGATCCACGCAAAATATTTCCTTCGCCCGGGGAAACACAACTATCTGCAGGAACCCCCGGATTCAAAATAATATTATTTCAGCACCAGGAATACGTCCATCAGATAATCTTTCAGGTATTCATTGATAGCTCCCATAGCAACACGCATGGCATCCTCTCTCGGATAGCCGTAGATCCCGGAAGAAATCAGAGGAAAAGCGATTGATTGACAGCCTTTTTCTTTTGCTGCCTTCAAAGCATTGATGTACGCATCGTGAAGCAGCGTTTCTTCCTTGTGAAAACCATCTTTCCATATCGGCCCTACTGCATGTATGATATATTTTGCCTGCATATTATATGCATCAGTCGCTACTGCACTGCCTGTCGGACACGGGGCCAGCTTCCTGCAGTCTTCTGCAAGCCGAGGGTCATCTGCCGCTGCAAAGATCGCTCCGCAGACACCGCCTCCCGGCGCCAGCTGTTCATTGGCTGCATTCACCACTGCATCTACATCCATATTGGTTACATCACCGTTTACTACTACTCTTAAAGCCATCTTGATTCCTCCTTTACCGGTTTCGATATACTTTACGGATCATTTTATGTCCTCGGTTCAAAGTCCTGTCACAAAGCATATTGCCAAGAGCAAATACTCTCGCACAGATCTTATCATACAGAAAATCGATGATCGCATGATATGCCGTATGCAGTGCCGGTCTGGAAAAAGCATAGACAGATGCGATCGCCAGCCCGAAGCTTAGAATATAAGTAAGTACATTCCCGTCTCCCGGCAGATCGATATGCTCGATGAGATATCGAATCGGTATATGACAAATATACACCGTCATGGTTCGCTGCCCTATCCCCGTACAGAAAATCTTGTGGTTCGGCAGCAGATTAAGGAGAACTGTCAGCCATCCCAATGAAACGACCGACAGCATCATTCTGATCAGAATGCCCATGATATTACTCAAATGATAGATGGAATATCCGTCTTTCAAGTGCCACATTTCCACTGGGATTACATTGCTGTATGCAGTCAAGAACGAGAACACCAGAAGAACGGATAAAAGCAGCAGGATCCATTTTTTCGAGATGCTCCGGATCTTCTCGATATGCTCCCACTTCATCTTATAGCCCAGTATAAAGAAAAACAAAAATGAACAGATCCGTCCCAGAGCCAGTTCTCTTCCCAGAGAGCTGAAACATCCGGAAGCCAGTAGAAGTCCTGCACTCAGGATCAGTATGCCCGGAACCTTTTCCAGATCCTTGATCATAAAACGATACACAAACAGCACCAGCAGAAACCATAAGGCATGGCTCGGTGACAGCAGATCGAATTTTGCATCTCCAAATACCCCAAGCCGCACGACAAACATCACCGGCATCAGCAAAATGTACGGCAGCAGAAAATTCTTTGCAGCACCTAAACGGCACTTATCCACATTCTTGGAAAAATATCCGGAAACAAACAGGAATCCCTGCATGATAAAAGAGAAAGCTATGATGTAAAAGAAGCCGCCAAAGCTGCTTACATCAAAGCTTCCGCTGATCCGGATATAATGTGCTGAAACCATGAAAAACGTCAGCAGTACCTTCATATTGTCAAACAGATAATTTCGTTCTTTTCCACTCGCTATTTGTTGCATTTCTTAAATCCTTCTTACTATCAGTTTCTTAAAAATCATAACAGCCACAGTTTACCTCTTCCAGGTGAACTGTCATTGAACTTCATGTGTTGATCTGACGAAGGAAGTTCCTTATGCCTCCAGGATCGTATGGAGTCTCCAGCAAAGTTCATACGTTGGCAGTTTACTGGAAAGGATCGCGATTCCCTTTTCCAAAGCTCTTTCCACTGTTGCCGACCCCGGGCTGATCCCTTCCGGTACGATGATACAGGCTGCATCGTTGAGTTCTGCTACCGCAAGCACATTAAGATGAGTCTGCACGGTGATCCAGATGTTCCCTGCTCCACAGCAGCTCATGACACGGCTCAAAAAGTCACAGGCATATACTCCCGTCACCTCTCTGTCCTCTGCAATGGCTGTAACAGTATCCAGTTCTAACGCTTCTGCTATTTCACTGATTCTCATGTGTTTTTATCCTCTCTTATGTAAATGATCATGGTGACTTTCGTCCCCTGTCCTTTCTTCGTTTCGATAGAAAGAACATCGCTGTTTTTCTTGATGTTAGGCAGTCCCATGCCTGCACCGAATCCCATTCGACGCACCTGTTCGTTGGCCGTGGACCAGCCTTCCTGCATGGCAAGATCCAGGTCGGGGATCCCATCACCGGAATCCTCCACAACCATTTCGATCTTTTCATCGCTTATCTCTACATGAGCACTGCCGCCTCCGCCGTGAATAAATGCATTGATCTCCGCTTCATACATGGAAATCGCCGCCCGCTTCACAAGAGGCGGTGCTACTCCCAGTTTCGTAAGCGTCCGCTTCACACTGCTAGAAGCCTCGCCTGCCATATCAAAATTATTTCCATCAATCAAAAAATCCAGTCTCATAGCCCTATTGTAATACTTTTTTATGCTTGCCGCAATGTTGTTTTTTTACGGAAAAAATCCCCATGCATGAAGCTTCGCTGCATGCACAGAGATTCTCTTGTTTTATTAAAATAAAAGTTGACGTCCCATTATGATCATCCTTACTCATATGCCTGCTCCTTTCCGATCAGCTGATTGTGACAAAAATAATTTTTCGTAAACATCACACCTGCTAAACAAGTCCGGAATAGAAAAAAGCAACGAATATGTCCGGAAATATTCCAGCTGCTCTAAGTCCGATCCCCCCACTCATCATGCAAGTCATTATCAAATATGCCTTTAAATCAAAGAAATGCCAAAACGGTCTGTCATTTTCATATCCTATGATCCTCTTTGTATGCTTTTTGCTCATTTTATAAAACATTCTCCCGAACAAAAGGAATACAACCATGGACAACAAATATAAATACCAGCTTCTATCGATCATAGAATATGATATTATACCCAGCCTTGCAACATTGAATCCGGCAATCAGCCATACGATCCCGGCAATCAGCAAAAGCGTTCTTTTCTTAACACAAAATAACTTTTTCATCATTTCACTCCGCATGCTTTTTTAAATATTCGTCTGCATTGCTGCAAATTTTATCAAATACATATTTGCATGTATGCTTTTCTTCTTCTGTCAATCCTTTCAAAACATTGTGAGCAAATTCCTTTTGAGCTTTAATTCCCTCTTTTATAATCGGCTCTGCTCCGCTTAATAAAACGATTTCAATATGTTTTTTATTGAAATCGCTCTGGATCCTTTCTATGATCCCTTTGTTTTCCAAACTTTTTAAAGATGTAGACACGTGAGATTTCGTCGATTTTCGAACCTTTACTATATCAGCTGCCGTATTGCTTTGTGGATTGTTATGCAGAAACATCAGTATATCGTATTCCATTTGCGTTAACTGATATTTATCACATACACTTCTTGACAGCAATTCATAACAGCTGGTGATGGTCTTGTGTTGATCCCAGAAAAACATATCCATACTCCTTGTCTTAACGTTCTTTTTAGAACGATCGACATCGTATCACGTCACCTCCCCCGTTGTCAACCCCAATTCAAAAATAAAAAACGAGCTTTTCGCCAGGAGACTATAATAGCTCTCATCTCGCAAAAAGCCCATAAATACACGTTGTTTTATCTCTTACCCTTTTCTTGTCAAGAGGCATACCGTCTCAACGGTGTTTTTGTCGAGCATACGAATTTCGTTGCCTTCGTGACCATCATAGTATATATGAACCGGATTCAGCCGTTTCAAATCATGATGCTTTATCAAGCATGTCATGGATATATGTCCGCAGGCCGTCCTCCGTATCTATGCCATATTTCTGGTTTATCAGGATATAATACTTCATGATCCTCTCTTTCGGTAGAAGCTCACTGGAAGGAATGCTGTCTCCGTATCCTTTCCTCGCTTCCATCCACGGATCCTCGTTATGCGTGATCTTCTCCAATACCTTTCCGCCATACATCCCGAACGTATTCACTACAAGATCGATCACCCTCTTCTCGTCATCTGTCAAGGCATCCTCTGTTCCTTCCAGAAGCGCGAACCGCACGTCATCGATTGGATTATATTTGAAATCCCGGAATAGATCATATATCTCCGGATAGACCGGTCCATGTACCCATGCCCTGCAGTCCTCTCCAAAAATCGGCTTTCCATACAATGCGGAATACACACCCTGACTAAAGTAAAGCAGTTTCTGAAGCATGAGAGGCGTCACCTCTTCCAGCTTTTCAAAGATATATGCGATTACCCGAAGAATCTTATCTGATACGGAAAACAAACTCTCTATGCTTTCTGCTGCCGAAAACGCCTTTCTGTATGCCGCATCCGTCAGCTTCTCACGGTTCTCCATGAGCTTCTGCTTCATGTAAGCCGGGGATGAAAGCGCAGCCTTAATGATATCCGAAAATTCTTTGGAAGGCACCTGTCCTTCCAGGTATCTCGGTATCGTCACCTCTCCAAACCCAAGCGCCAGGGACAGCGGAGCCTTTCCGATCTTATAGATCTTCATCAGCCTTTCGATATCGTCAATCGATACAAGTCCTTCCGCTGCCCTGTACTGCTCATCGATTTCCTGAACATTCTTATCAATAAGACCCGGAATGCTCATTTCCTCCCCACACTGTGTGCAGACAGCCACAGTGATTGCAAAGGTGTATTCCTGATCCCTTATATTCTTTACGATGTCCTTCTTCTGCAAAATGTACTCGGTCTCTTTCCTGCACTCTATGCAGAAATCTCTTCTTCCCTTCTCTATCATAATGGTCACCTCCGATTCGCCTCCTCATTATCTGAAATAGTATGTAAGCGGATATTTCTGTTCATGGAATGAAATAACGATCACGAAACAGTTCTCCAGCTTGTTGAATTTGATATACAGAGATACTGTTTTTTCTTCTGTTCCATTTCTCTCCAGCAGGTTTACATCCTTGCCGAATACATACAGCTTTTCGTATTCATATCCCTTATGCTCATTCTGCAGGATCTCCGAAAAATCCGTTGCAGTCAGGCTCAATATGATTTCTTTGGCTTTCGACTCGTCAATAACATAATCCAGAAACAAATTAATGTTATCCTGCCGTCTGGCATTCCGGTCAAGTCGGTAATTATCCTTTTCAACAGCTCCCTTCACCTCGGAAAGATACTGCTCTATGTCTTTCTGATCTATGTTCAATACTATATCCTCCGCAGAGTGCATGATGTATTTTTTTATTTTTCCCATCATCAGTATAACTTCATGATTGCTTTTTGTCAATATCGCATCATCAAATCAGAAGTTCCACCGCGTCCGCAATCGCTTTTCTTTTTGCCGTACCCGACTTTTCCTTCCGCCACACAGAGCACCGGTTGCTCGATCACCTTCAGGTTCCTTGTCGTTTTTAATTCCTTTGTCATAGATTTGCTCCCTTCTGCCGTTCTCAGCCGAAAATAAAATAAGCTGCTGATACGTAATCTTTTCTTACACATCAACAGCTCACTTATGATTTCGATATACTATTTTGGTCTTATGAAGGGTTTCCCTCCGCTTCTTCGGCGTCCCTGATCTGATAATAGTCGTCCATATTGACGGAAACTTTTATCATATCGTCGGGTTTTCATCTGCTCAAGAGGCACACCGTCTCAACGGTATTACCTTTTTCCCACAAGAGCCGCCTTACCTCTTGACCATCCCGATATATTGGGAAATTAAACTCTATTGACTTCAAAGGCTTCTCTGACTCCCCATTTGGATATATCTGAATTTCTTTTATGAGATAAGTAATAAGGCTTTTCTTTTCCTCGTCACTTATTATATCATAGAGCTTTCCGAAATTCAGCATAAGCTTGTAAATATTGTCCAGAGTGATTGTTTCCATTTCGATAGAACTTTTTCTCAGCTTTGCATCTTCAATCTGTTCTTCCAACTCGACAATCGTATCATACAATCCATCAAGCCTTAATGTCATGTCGTGGATTTTTCTTTCTCTGAAACGAGCATCAATAGGCAGATTATCAATCTCTCGTTCCAGACGGGCTTTATTCAAATCTACTTCTTTCAGCTTGCTCTCATAATTGGCAAGTTCCTTATCAATAGCAGTGGTATCGGTCTGTACGCCAATACGCTTTTCTATCTCTTTTGCAAAATATTTATCACTTACTAGTTCTTTAACAGCTTCAATTACAAGTGGTTCTATGTCTGTTTTTCTAAGCGATGCCTTGTAATCACAATGATGTCCTCGCTCCTGCTTATTTCTACCACAAATATAATAGTAAACCTCTTTGTATGTGCCGTCTTTATTTGTCCAAGCGTGTTTGTTCGTATACATTGAACTTCCACAAAGGGGACACTTTAATATCCCTGTCAAAAGGTGCGACCTATCCTTACCGATTTTGGATGGCTGTTTAATTCCTGTTGCCATACGCTTTGCGTGAACCTTTTGCCACAATTCCTCGCTGATAATTCCTTCGTGTTATCCATCTTCCAGAATGTAATCCTCTGCATGAACCTGCTTATATTCATTTTTTGTACCTTTTACCTTTTCTCGTGTTCTTCTGCCATAAGCAATCTTTCCACAATAAACAGGATTGTCTAATATCAAGCGTATAAAATGACTGCTCCAAGTTTCCAATGTGCCATTCTGGCGGGGTATCTTCTTTATACCTTGAAGATTAAGATATTTTGCTACTCCGCCAAGTCCTATGTCAGAATTAGCAAATTTGTCAAATATAATTCTGATTGCTTCAGCTTCCGTTTCTTCTATCAAGAGCTGATTGTCTTTCAGATAATATCCGTATGGTGCAAATCCACCATTCCACCCACCTTGTCGTGCTTTTTCTCTCCGTCCATTCCGTCTGTTCGTTCACCTGTGCATAGTGATAGTAAATACGGAAGCCGCAAAAAGCCGCCGTACCCAACAGGCACACGGCGGCGACAACACAGATAATAGTTTTATAATGCTTCATAGACTTTTCCTTTCTTATCTTGAAATTTCCGTCTGTTTTCTGGAGGCAGGAAGCTCCCTGCAATATTCGGGGTATCTGACCTTGATACCCTCCATAAAGTAGGGAGCAAACTCACAGCAGAACAACTCCTCTGGCGTGAAATACCGTTCCTGCCCTTCCTCTGCATACCCGTTCCAAAGGTTAAAAGCAAGATGGCAGACCTTGACTGTTCCACTTGTCTGCCAGCCGCCGTGCATACCCTCTGGCTCGATGCAGTCCTCCTTGAAATTGAACATCTGGTTGATGTTCGCCCTCGTTTCCGAAGCGATACCCATCACATAGAAAAACGCCCTGTGATAACAGTCGTTCACTCTGCATTTCATCATATTTTCCAGAAAGAAATCACGATGAGCCGTATCACGGAATTTAATATCAGCCATAAAAAACCTCCTTTCTTAGACCTCACCGAACTTGGTTGTCATCAGTTTGTAAAGCTCGGTATTGCGTGGGAACTTGTTTACAAATGGTACAAGAGAGCTGCCAACTTTGAGTAATCCCTGTCCTGCACCGACATTCGTGATATAGCTCATCTGAAGGTCGGAGATATTAAGGAGCTTGGCAAGCTCAAGTCTGTCCGTAGATGCTTGGTTAAGCATAATGATAAATTCGCTGTTAGCAAGCATTGTCCTTGCCGTATGGCTCTGCAAAAGGTCGTCCACATTCTGCGTAATACCTGTACAGTACGCACCGTATTTACGCACACGCTTCCAGAGGGTAAAGAGGAAGTTTGCAGAGTATTCATGCTGAAAGAGCAGATAGATTTCATCAATGAAAATAAATGTGTTTCTGCCTTTGGCTCTGTTCTGTGTGATACGGTTTAAGATACTGTCAAGCACCACAAGCATACCGATAGGCTGTAACTGCTTGCCCAAATCCAGAATGTCATAGCAGATAAGACGGCTGTGGGTATCAACATTCGTGTGCTTTGCAAAGGTGTTGAGCGACCCGTCCGTAAACAGCTCAATCGCAAGGGCGATTTCCTGTGCTTCTGGCTCATTCTGTTTTAACAGTTCCTCACGGAAGTCCTGCAAGGTGGGCGGCGTTCCCATATAGTTGCCCTGCTGATAATAGCGGTACACGCTTGCCGTACAGCGGTCAATGATGGATTTCTGCTTTGCTCCCAAGTTTGTGCCGCCGATGAGCTGTTCGCAAAGGGATAAAATAAACTCCGATTTCAGAATGACAGGGTTTGCACCGTCACCATAATCGGAGTTCATATCCATAGCATTGATGTGATTTTCACTTGTCGCAGAGATATGAATGACTTCTCCCTTCATTGCTTTCACAAGCGGGGAATACTCACGCTCTGGGTCAATGATGATAATATCAGCGTTGGGGTCGGTCAGAATGATATTCGTCATTTCTTCCTTTGCGGTAAAGGATTTTCCTGCACCCGACACACCGAGAATAAAGGAATTGCCGTTAAGGAGCTGCCTGCGGTTGGCGATAATCATATTTTTGCTGATAACATTCTGACCGTAATACACACCGTTTTCATGGTAGATTTCCTGCACACGGAACGGGATAAACACTGCAAGGCTCTCTGTTGTGAGGGTACGCAGGGCATCTATCTTCCGTACACCAAATGGCAGGGCTGTATTCAATCCGTCCATCTGCTGATATTTCAGCACCGCAAACTGGCACAAATGCTTTCTTGCGGTAGTCAAGAGAGCTTCTGTATCATTGTCGAGCTGCTCTTTGGAATCTGCCGTATGCACCATCGTCAGCACGGCAAACATCATTCTCTGGTCACGGATTGTCAAATCATCCAGAAATTCCTTGCTTTCTTTTCGCTGCTGTTCCAAATCATAGGGGATAACGGCAGAAAAATTGTTGTTCTGGTTCTGCTTCCTCTGCCAATTCGTGATATTGGTTTCCACACCAAGCAGACGGTTTTCCACCTCCCGCACGGCTTCATCTGTGGGAACGGGGATAATATCAACGGACAGCATCATATTCCTGTTCAGCTCACAAAGCTCCGCAACCATACTGTCCTTGATATATGCCGCATACTCTCTGAGAAAAATCACACGCCCATATCTGTCACCCATTCTGAAGCAGTCGCTCTCAAATTCAAAGGTATTAGGGCAGATAAAATCCTTGAAATCGTGACCTTTCCGCATCGTCTGGGTAATATCGAAGTGGAACGCTGTTTCTTCTCCTGTACGGTAGAAGTCGTGGAAGATACGCAGCTTGTCGCCTGCGTCCAGTTCCACACACTTCGACCCCAGACGGTTAAAGTGGGCGATAAGGTCAGCACCCACACGGGCGAAGTAGTTTCGGGCTTCCTCGATATTCTTCTTGCAGACAGATACGGTTACATACTTATCCTGTACGATGGAATTAGCCCCTGTCGCCTTATCCAGAAGCATTTTGTTGTATTCCTTGCGGTACTTATCCAGACCGTCATCAGCCATTGGGATTAAAATAGTCTGTTCAAAATCAGCTTTGTTCAAGCGACGGTTGTTGATAGTGATTTTCGTGGTCGCACCGCTGTCAAGGGAATTAAGAAGCTCCGAGTATTCAAGGAACATTGCTTCCTTATCCTCACGGCTTGCCACGGCATAGTTTATATCCTCAAACTTAAAGGTCTTTGCGTACTTGTTCCTGCCTACAAGAAATATGCCGTCCTCCCAGATTGTCTTAATCGGGATAACATTTTGTACCGACTTCGGCACAACAAACTTTTCCCTGTCCTGCTTGAACAGATTTTTAAGAGTTCTCAGCATTGTTTACCTCCTTGCTGCATTTCGCTTTTTTCTTTTTCGATTTCTTTGGTTTTGGTGTCCTGCCTTTCTGCTTTTTCCGTACTGTCGTCAACCCTTTTTCATAGGCTTCAATGGTTGGCTTCACCGTTTCATAATAAAGATTATCTGGCAGGAACATCAGCTTTTTCGGCATCAGAAATTCTGATTTAAGCCACGCCCAGACAAACTGCTCTGCGGTCATACCGTTGTATTTGATAAAGCCCATAGCCGCAAAGGGGAATGCACCTAAGATACAAACCCAACTGAGGGTTTCCGTTCCAAACCGTGGACGGAGAAGAAAATACAAACCCATCGCCACGCCGCAGGCAAGGACAGAAAAAATGAACTGTCTGAGTGACAGTCCAAAAAACATACTCTCCGTATAATTACGGATTTCCTTATTTATCTTTACTTCCAATCATAGCACCTCCCTTACAAGCCCATCATTTCTCTTACAACACGGTCTGCCATTTTGACCGCACCGACAAGGACGAGCATATTGAACACAAGTTCCCCGATATAGCTCCATACCATTGTAACCGCCGCCGCATCGGGATTGACCACAGGCGGAGAAGAAGCAAATAGGGAAAAGATAATGCAGGCAAGCACGATAACCGCACCTTCAAGGCATACAGCGGCATAGCTCTTAATGAAGCTCTTGCCGACGCTTTGGCTCGGCTCTCCCGCAAAAGCGGAAAGGGGTACGGGTGCTATGGCAGTATAGATATACAGCTTGAAAAACCTGCCATATACCGACATAATCATTATGAATGACAGCACCGTAATAAACAGTCCGCCTATCAGCGTGACCGCCCATAGCGGGATACTCTCAAAAAATCCGCAATCTTCAACGGCTGTCACGATTTCCTGCGGCAACACCGTCTGCTGTGCCGAGCCAAATCCTGCGGCATTCATAATCGTGGAAATCATACCCTGCACAATCTTAAACAGTGCCATCATCAGTTCTAATCCGTAGGTCACTGCACCTTTGGCAATGGCAAAGCGGATAAACAGCTTCAAAGCCTGCTCTGGTCGCTTGACTTCTGCAAAATTTCCGCAGGTACGCATCACACCCACAACAAAGAACAGCACGAGCAGGGCAAGTCCAATAGCCTGCACCGCACCGTGAATATCCACGATGACATTCCATATCGTGCCTCCCTTAAAGTTCTCTGGGGATTGGGTAATGAGCTGCCATATCTCGGCTAATTTCTCATTCCAAGTGTTTAGGGCGTTCTCTAAATTCTGTACCACCCAGTTATCAGACATTTGACCACCTCCTTGATGATATTAGATAACGGGAGCAGTTCCGCACTCGGCGGATCTGCTCCCGTTATCTTTTTGTGTCAGTCTGTTATCTTAGCCTGTGATAAGAGTCAAGATTTCTTTTGCGAAGGTAATGACAACGCCGCCTGCAAGGGTCAAAAATCCGTTAGCTCTCTGGGACGGGTCATGGGATTTGAGGGAAAGACCAATCTGCACGATACCAAAGCCGAGCATAATCATACCAACAGCCCTCACCAGACCGAAAATGAAATCGGACAGATTGTTGACTACCTGAATGGGGTCATTGGCAGCAAAGGCGGTTACGGAAGTACCAAGCACAAAGGTCATTGCCATAACAGCCATACAGTAATAGCGGAAGCCTTTCTTAACCTTTTTAGTCATCGGCAGCTTCGTGGTTTTCTTGTTCTCGTTCTTCTTAAAAAGTTTCATAGGGTAAATCCTCCTTATAAATTGAATATTTCTTCCAAGTCCTCATCGGACAGAAGCTCATAGGAAGTGCTGACAGCTTTCACGCTCACGGCGTTATCTGGAATATCACTGTCAAACACAAGGGTTGCGACAGCCTGCGTAGGCTCTCCGTGGATATACGGCGGTTGCCCTCCGTCAGCCGTCAGCTTCACATTCGGGTGCTTCAAAATGTCATACTTGAAGTCCATAACGGGGCGTTCTCCACGCACAAAAAGAAGTGCGTAACGGTTATCAAGCATACGCACTTCGTCTGGGGTCATCAGCTCACGCCCCGAAATCTGATAATTTGTTGAATAGTTACCACTCCGCCCAGAGCTTTTCCCGTAGGTGTTGGTATCAATGGTTTCCTTGCCCAAAAGCTCTGACACATATTTGTGGGTGCTTTGCTCGTTGCCGCCCAGATACAGAAACTCATCGCAGTTGCCGACAATGCTTTCCCATTGCTTTTCAAAAAGGGCTTTGAGCTGTGCCAGATTTTGCAGGATAATGGATACCGATACCCCTCTGGAACGCATAACAGACAGGATTTTATCAAAGTCGTCGGGCAATGAAACATTCGCAAATTCGTCCATTATGAAATGGCAATGCACAGGCAGGCTTCCGCCGTACTTGTGGTCTGCTAGATAAAAAAGCTGCTGAAAGAGTTGGGTATAAAGGATACTGACAAGGAAGTTAAAACTCGTGTCGTTGTCTGGTATCAGAGCGAACAGAGCGACCTTCTTTTCGCCCAGACTTGGCAGGTTAAGCTCATCGGTGGCAGTAAGCCCTGCAAGGCTCTCCAGATTGAATTTTTCAAGCCTTGCGGCAAGAGTTATCTGGATACTCTTTAAGGTCTTTGCACTACCAGAGTGGTAATCCCTGTAATACTTGAGGGCGATATGCTCTGGGTTTACCATTTCCAGACGGTCAAACAGCTCGTCTAGAGGGCTTACATAGCTGTCATCGTCCTCTCGGACTTCGCCTGCACGGAGCAGCTCCATAACCATCGGGAAATTCTGTTCGTCTGGCGGTGCTTCATATTT
>OFML01001408.1_pt1 | contig 13500 bp, 12 predicted proteins | sample 1541831 | NCBI WGS metagenome assembly OFML01 (sample SAMN04209237, study PRJEB22552) | human gut metagenome | biome: gut; material: feces | host: Homo sapiens | place: USA: Oklahoma | reverse complement strand
TATCAAACATGGTATTTCCTCCTTAACATTACTCTTTATTGTACCTTCCCATAACAACGCGGTCAAGTCCCGCCAAATCCTTTTTTACCTGGATTTCTTCATATCCCTGTTCTTCCAGGAGAGCCGATACATCCTTTCCCTGATCAAAACCGGTCTCAAACAGAAGATATCCACCTTTTTTTATATGTTTTACACTTTCTTTCACAATCAGACGGTAAAAGTATAATCCGTCCGTTTTCCCATCCAGTGCAATCCATGGATCATGAAGCTTTACTTCATCTTCCAGACTGCTGATTTCCTCCGTTCTGATATACGGTGGATTTGATACGATCATGTCATATGTTTCTGCGATGTTCTCGAACAGATCTCCCTGTATAAAAACCGCTCCGGTCTGAAGTCTGCTGTCATTTTCCTTCGCAACTTTCAATGCTTCCTCTGATATATCACATCCGGTTCCGGACACGCAGATTCCTTTCCTTTCCGCAAATTTCAGAATGCTCTCCAGAATACAGCCTGATCCTGTACACATATCCAGGATCTGCATCCCCGGCCGGATCTTCTTCAGCGCCTCTTCTACCAGTGTCTCTGTATCTTGTCTCGGAATCAGCACATGCTCATTCACCTTGAAATCCAGCCCCATGAATTCCTGTTCACCGGTAATATGCTGAAGCGGGATTCTCTGTGCTCTTGTCTCAATATCTTTCCAATAATGCTCTGCTTTATCCTTCTCTACCTCTTTATCCGGATCAGCAAGAAACATGGCTCTGCTGATCTTTGTCTCGTATTCCAACAGGTACCATGCATCTAACTTTGCATCCGCTATCCCAGCTTTTTCCAGACAGATGGTTCCGTCCCTGTATAGATTACGAAGTGTGAAAATTGTCCCGTTCATAAGCCCTCCAGTCAAATACTGCTTCTACTGCCTGTATCGCAACTTCTATCATCCCGTCATCCGGTTCACTGGTCGTCATCTTCTGGATTGCCATTCCAGGTTTACTCAGCAGATTAACAACTGGATTGTCACTGTTTCCCGCAAGCTTCAACACCTCATAGGAAACACCTGCGATCACCGGAAGCAGCACGATACGCACAACCACTCTCATAAGCGGTGACTCTACCCGGATCAGGAGCAGCAGAATAATACTGATCGCAAGCACGAAAAACAGGAAGCTTGTACCACAGCGTTTGTGCTGTCTGGAACTGTTCCTTACGTTTTCCACCGTGAGCGGAAGTCCGTGTTCAATGCAATTGATACACTTGTGCTCCGCACCGTGATACATAAATGTTCTCTGGATATCTTCCATCCTCGAGATCAGTAAAATATAGATAATAAAGATTCCGATTCTTACAAAGCCTTCGATCACTGTCCGCAAATGATAAGACGGAACAACCGGTTTCATCAATGATGACAGGAAATATGGCAGGACCATAAAGATCGCCACTGCAGCCACAATAGAAAATGCAACCGTCCCCGCCATCAAAAGACTTTCCTGTTTTTCTTTTTTCTTTTGTTCAGCTTCGGAAAAATTTTTCTCTTCCTCTTCTTCATAGAATGATGCTGAAAATGTCAGTGTCTTAATTCCCAGTACCATAGAATCAATAAAATTGAACACTCCTCTGACAAACGGAATTGTCGTCAGTTTCTTATATCTGCCGGTAACACTGTGAAATTCCTCTGTCTGGACAAATATCTCCCCGTCCGGCTTCCTGACAGCTACGGCATAACGGTCCCGATTCTTCATCATGATACCTTCCAGCACCGCCTGCCCGCCAATATTCGATGATTTCATATACTCTCCTTCATATATTCTGTATCATTACAAGTTCTATATAATTAATTATAAGAAAAAAGGGCTGAGATTCAAAAACCTCAACCCAATACCTGTAATCTTATTTGTCCATTCCGTATTTCTTATTGAATTTATCAACACGGCCACGAGCCTGAGTTGCTTTCTGCTGTCCTGTGTAGAATGGATGACATTTAGAACAGATTTCTACATGGATTTCTTCGCTTGTAGATCCTGTCACGAATGTATTACCACAGTTACAAGTTACAGTTGCCTGATAATAATTTGGATGTATTCCTTCTTTCATGATTTTCACCTCTTCTTTATTTTCTTGACACGCACATAAATGTGCCGTAAATTTCTTTTCATTTACACAGCTTGTTCATTGTAGCACAAGAATCAATATTTGTCTAGATAAATTTTGTCTTTTTTACCATTTGTATTAATTCTTCATTATTCTTTGTTCTTGAGAACATATTCAGAATATTATCTACCGCCTCTTCCTGACGCAGTCCATTCAGACCTTTTCTCATACTTTCTACCGCTTCCTGTTCTTCTTTTGAAAGCAGCAGGTCTTCTCTTCTTGTTCCTGATTTCAAAATATCAATTGCCGGGAACATTCTTTTTTCCGAAAGCTTGCGGTCCAGTACCAGTTCCATATTACCGGTACCCTTGAACTCTTCGTATACTACATCGTCCATCTTACTTCCGGTATCTACCAGTGCTGTTGCAAGAATTGTAAGGCTTCCGCCTTCTCTCATATTTCTTGCCGCACCAAAGAATCGCTTCGGCATATGAAGTGCAGCCGGATCGAGACCACCGGACAAGGTTCTTCCTGATGGTGGAACAGTCAGATTATATGCTCTTGCAAGTCTTGTAATACTGTCGATCAGGATCATCACGTCTTTCTTGTGTTCTACCAGACGTTTTGCACGCTCGATCACCATCTCAGATACACGCTTGTGATGTTCCGGAAGTTCGTCAAATGTTGAATAAATAACTTCTACATTTTCCCCTTCAATAGACTCGCGGATATCTGTTACTTCTTCCGGACGTTCATCGATCAGCAGAATCAGGAGATGTACTTCCGGATTATTCTTCTGCACGGATAAAGCCACCTGCTTTAACAAAGTTGTCTTACCGGCCTTCGGAGGCGATACGATCATCCCTCTCTGTCCTTTTCCGATTGGAGACATCAGATCCATAATACGCATGGCCGTACTTGTCTTCCCGCACTCCAGGCTCAGTCTTTCATTCGGAAAGACCGGCGTCATATCTTCAAAATTCTTTCTGTGCATGATCTTCATCGGATCAATGTTATTTACCTTTGACAGATATAAAAGTGCACTGAACTTTTCCTGCTGCGTCTTGATTCTGGTATTTCCTTCCAGAATATCTCCTGTTTTAAGATTAAATCTACGGATCTGCGATGGGGATACATAGACATCATTATCTCCCGGCAGATAATTCGCACTACGGATAAATCCATATCCATCCTGCATAACTTCAAGAATCCCCCGCACTGTAATACCACTGTCCAGCTTGTCTATGTCATGAACTTCTTTATCTCCGGTATTGGCAGATAATTCTTTTACTGTTTCTTTTGCGTTATTCTTTACTTTCTCGTCTTCCTCCAGCATGCGCTCGATCAGTTCAGCTTTTTTCATGGTGGAAATTCCTTTTAATCCTCTTGCCTTTGCCAGGTCTTTTAATGTCGCCAACGGAAGAGATTCATATTTTTCTTTCATCATATAGCCCTTTCACCTCAAAATATATCTTCATTCTCTATCTGGTTTCCCGTTCATAACTTCATCATTCATTGATTCAGCATTTCTTAATTTGCAGGTTATCTGGAAAATTACGTCAGAAATGACGATATTAGTTGAAACATGACATTATTATACTATATATCTCTACATTTTTAAAGGACTTTTTTGTAATCCACTGCACAGTAATCCACTGCACATCCCGGCACATCTTTTCACAAACAGCACCCTCTCACAATAAATTGTTTCACTTTTCATGCTTTCTGCGTATATTGACTTGCTCTTCTATGAATGATATGATTAAAAAAACTCATAAAAAGGTGGTATCCATAAAATGACAAATAGCGAAAAAGCTTTAAAAATGCACGAAGAATGGCACGGAAAGATTGAAACCTGTGCAAAATCCCACGTAAACTCAAGAGAAGATCTGGCAATTGCTTACACTCCTGGTGTTGCGGAACCTTGTAAGGTGATCGCCAGGGATCCGGAGGCTGCCTATACTTATACAATGAAATCCAACACTGTAGCTGTTGTTTCCGACGGAAGTGCCGTACTCGGACTTGGTAACATCGGTGCTCTTGCTGCAATGCCGGTTATGGAAGGAAAAGCAGTACTTTTCAAAGAATTCGGCGGTGTCAACGCTGTACCGATCTGTCTTGATACACAAGATACGGAAGAAATCATCAAATCCGTTGTAAATATCGCTCCTGCTTTCGGTGGTATTAATCTGGAAGACATCAGTGCACCCAGATGTTTTGAAATTGAAGAACGCTTGAAAGAACTCCTTGACATTCCGGTATTTCATGATGACCAGCACGGAACAGCTATCGTTGTCCTTGCAGGTATCATCAATGCCATGAAAGTAACTGGAAAAGACAAAGAATCTGCCAAAGTTGTTGTAAACGGTGCCGGTTCTGCCGGAGTTGCTATCACAAAGCTTCTTCTCACCTATGGTTTCAAAGACGTGACAATGTGTGACATCAGCGGAATCCTCGGAAAAGGATCTCAAAACCTCAACTGGATGCAGCAAAAGATGGTCGAAGTAACCAATCCGGAGCAGAAAACAGGTACCCTTGCCGATGCTTTAAAAGGTGCTGACATCTTTGTCGGTGTATCTGCTCCGAATATTGTCACCCAGGACATGGTTGCTTCTATGAACAAAGATGCCATCCTCTTTGCTATGGCAAACCCTGTACCGGAAATCATGCCGGATATTGCCAAAGCAGCCGGAGCAAAGGTTGTGGGAACCGGACGTTCCGATTTCCCGAACCAAGTAAATAACGTAGTTGCTTTCCCTGGAATCTTCAAAGGTGCTTTGGAAGGACGTGCAACTGCAATCACGGAAGAAATGAAACTTGCCACTGCAAAGGCTATCGCAGGTCTGGTTCCGGATGAAGAATTAAATGAAAATAATATTCTTCCGGAAGCTTTTGATCCACGTGTTGCCGACGTTGTAAGTCGTGCTGTAAAGGAACTGATCTGATATGACTGTACGCTGGGGAGAAAAAAGATATTATTCTCTTGATTATTATCTGAAAACTACTTATGGTGAAAAGCTCTATAAGATATCTCTCGACGGCGGCATGACATGTCCAAACAGGGATGGTACCCTCGGAACCCACGGTTGCATTTTCTGCAGCCGTGGAGGTTCCGGCGATTTTGCCGCCAGTCGTACTCTGTCTGTCACAGAGCAGATTGAAGCCGGGAAGCAGCAGTCTGCAAAAAAATATACCGGATCATCTTACATTGCTTATTTTCAGGCATATACCAACACTTATGCTTCTTTAGAATATCTGGAAACATTATATATGGAAGCAATTACACATCCTGATATCCGGATTCTTTCCATAGCTACCAGACCGGATTGTCTAAGCGAAAAGATTCTGGATCTCCTGGAAAATTTAAACCGGATCAAACCAGTCTGGGTTGAACTTGGTCTTCAGACTATTCATGAAGAAAGCGCCCGATATATCCGCAGAGGTTATAAGCTTCCGGTATTTGAAAATGCAGTATCCGAGCTTCGAAAGCGTGGAATCGATGTTATTGTCCATACAATCCTGTGTCTTCCAAATGAAACCGAACAGGATATACTCAAGACCATAGAATACCTGAACCACCAGGATATTCAGGGCATCAAACTGCAGCTTTTACATGTATTAAAAGATACCGATCTGGCCGACATCTACCTGGCCTCTCCATTCTACATTCCCACACCGGAAGAATACTACCAGCTTCTCGGGATGTGTATCAGCCACTTAAGACCGGACATCGTTATCCACCGATTAACCGGAGACGGACCAAAAAATCTTTTGATCGCCCCTTTATGGACCTGTAACAAAAGACAAGTTCTGAATCAGTTCCAGTCTTACTTAAAAACACATGACATCTGGCAGGGAAAGGAGTGTTAACCTTGGCCAAATCTTTTACGTTATATAAATTGATCATTTTGTATATGTTGAACGAAGTTGATTTTCCTCTTACCAATTCCCAGATATCAGAATTTATTCTGGATGAAGGATATACAACCTACTTTAAATTACAGCAGGCTTTATCCGAACTTCTGGAATCAGGATTTATTCGTGAAGAATCTACTCATCACCGTACATTTTACCATCTTACGGAAGACGGAGCAGAGACCATCCATTATTTTACAAACGATATCTCTCCTGCAATCCAGCATGATATCGACGAATTTTTAAAAGAGAAACATTACGAATTAAAAAATGAGATGTCCGTAAAAGCGGACTATTTCGAGAATTCCAACATGGAATATTCTGTACGCTGTCAGGTCATCGAACAGGGTCTTCCTCTGATCGACCTCACCGTAACAGCCCCGACAGAATCCGAAGCTGCAACCATTGCAAACAACTGGCAGAAACGGAACCAGGAGATTTATGCGTTAGTAATGGCGAAGTTGTTGTAGTAATTATTTTGGTGACTTACCCCAGACCTAAATAAAAGGATAGAAGCCATTTCTGTGCTGATTCAATCATGGAGAAACTCTAGAGTTACTAACCATGACCTCATATGCACAGAAATGGCTTCTATCCTTTTATTCAGTTACGTTTTTGTATGCCATAATAATTATATAATGGAACCTTAACCGTTGTGATATCTTGATTGGAACAATTTAAAATAGAAACTCGCTCATGACATAGTTGCTGACATCGATTCCTTTTTCTGTTAACCGGATGTATTCGCCGGTGTCTTCAAGCAGCTGCTTTTGGTACATATCGATCAGTACTTTTCCATATGCATTTTCAATACTTCTTCCGAAAGTCTGCCTGAAGTCAGTCTTGGATACTCCTTCGATTTTTCTGAGCCCCAGAAACATATATTCTTCCATCTGATTCTGCAAACTAAGAACTTCGATCTCACCGCCTTCTACGAATCGTTGGTTATTGATAAGAGATGCCGCACCGGTTCCGATTCCCAGATATTCTGTGCGGTTCCAGTATCCAAGGTTATGCCGGCATTCATATCCTTCTTTGGCATAATTAGATATCTCATATCTGTGATAGCCGTAACTCCACAAAATATTTTTTGTAAACTGATACATCATCCGTTCTGTATCTTCATCCGGAAGTTCTCTTCTTCTTCTCGCCTCAGCGCGTTCACCCTCTCCGTACTTTTCATAGAACGGCGTTCCTTCTTCGATGATCAGACTGTATGCGGAGATATGTTCCGGACCAAGTTCTGCCACTTTTTTTAATGTATCTTCCCATCCTCCCAATGTCTGAAATGGAATTCCCGACATCAGATCTACATTGATATTCTGAAATCCCACTTCTCTTGCAAGCGTATAGGTATCCAGGAAGTCTTTATATGTATGAATTCTTCCGAGCATCTTTAATTCCTGATCATCCGTTGACTGTAATCCGATACTCAGACGATTAATCCCGACATTCCGATATGCCATCAATTTCAACTTATCTACTGTCCCCGGGTTCACTTCTACCGTGATCTCCGCGTCCGAATCAATTGGAAATGTAGCACGTATCGCATCGAAGATACTCCTCATCTGCTGAGTTTCTAATATGGACGGTGTACCGCCTCCTATAAAAATACTGCTTACATGGTACATACCGGCAAGATCATAATAAGAACGGATCTTCTGGCACAAGCCCATGACATACTCCTGTCTCGCTTCAGGTGTTGCAGGCGCAGACAGGAAATCACAGTACCGACATTTTTTTACACAAAATGGAATATGGATATATAACTCTAATGGTCTCATTATTTATCATCCAGCTTCAATACACTCATAAATGCTTTCTGCGGAATCTCTACGTTGCCCACCTGACGCATACGTTTCTTTCCTTCTTTCTGTTTTTCCAGAAGCTTTCTCTTACGGCTGATATCTCCACCATAACATTTTGCCAGCACATCTTTACGCATCGCACGAACTGTTTCACGCGCGATGATCTTACTTCCGATTGCTGCCTGGATTGGAATCTCGAATAACTGTCTCGGGATCTCTTCTTTTAACTTCTCGCACATCTTTCTTCCGCGTTCGTATGCAGTATCTGCATGAATGATAAATGACAATGCATCGACTTCTTCTTTATTGATCAGGATATCCAGTTTGACAAGTTCTGACTTCACATAACCGGCCATCTCATAGTCAAACGAAGCATATCCTCTTGATCTTGATTTTAATGCATCAAAGAAATCATAAATGATTTCATTAAGCGGGAGCTGGTAATGTAATACTGCACGTGTCTCTTCTATATACTCCATACCTTCATATACGCCTCGACGTTCCTGGCACAGATCCATGATCGCACCGATAAACTCCGATGTCACCATGATCTCTGCTTTTACCATTGGCTCTTCCATATATTCGATCTCTGAAGGATCCGGAAGATTCGATGGATTCGTAAGCTCTATCACATCTCCATTTGTCTTGTGTACTTTATAGATAACCCCCGGCGCAGTTGTTACCAGATCCAGATTATATTCTCTTTCCAGACGTTCCTGAATGATCTCCAGATGCAGAAGTCCAAGGAATCCACAGCGGAATCCGAATCCCAGTGCAATTGAAGTCTCAGGTTCGAACTGCAGTGATGCATCATTTAACTGTAATTTCTCCAACGCATCCCTGAGATCCGGGTATTTTGCGCCATCTGCCGGATATAATCCACAGTAAACCATTGGATTTACTTTCTTATATCCCGGAAGCGGTTCTGCACATGGATGTGCCACATTGGTTACCGTATCACCCACGCGGGTATCCTTTACGTTCTTAAGACTTGCCGTAATATAGCCTACCATTCCGGCACTCAGTTCCTCACACGGAATAAACTGTCCGGCTCCAAAATAACCAACTTCTACTACTTCTGCCTTAGCTCCTGTCGCCATCATAAGGATCGGTGTTCCTTTTTTTACAGTTCCTTCTTTGATTCTGCAAAATACGATAACACCTTTATACGCATCATATAAAGAATCAAAGATCAACGCCTGAAGCGGTGCTTTCGGATCTCCGGTTGGTGCCGGTATCTTTGCTACGATTTCTTCCAGCACCTGATCTACATTCAGTCCGGTCTTTGCAGAAATCTGCGGCGCATCCTCTGCCTCTATTCCGATCACATCCTCAATCTCTTCAATCACACGTTCCGGATCGGCACTTGGAAGATCGATCTTATTTAATACCGGTACTACATCCAGATCATGATCCAGCGCAAGGTATACATTGGCAAGCGTCTGTGCTTCTACCCCCTGTGCGGCATCCACTACCAGAATTGCCCCGTCACAAGCTGCAAGGCTTCGGGATACTTCATAGTTAAAGTCTACATGCCCCGGCGTATCGATCAGGTTAAAGATATACTCTTCTCCATCCTTTGCCTTATATACCGTTCTGACTGTCTGGGCTTTGATCGTGATTCCTCGTTCTCTTTCCAGCTCCATATTGTCTAACACCTGGGACTGCATCTCACGACTGGTAAGAAGTCCCGTCATCTCAATGATACGGTCCGCCAGTGTTGATTTACCATGGTCAATATGTGCTATAATACAAAAATTTCGAATTTTACTCTGATCTATTCCTGACACTAATATCTTCTCCTTAATTAAATGTTTATCTTATCAATTTTATCATGCAGCACTGTATTTTACAATGAAAAGTTCCACACTCATCACATCATTCAGGCGTCCCGTCTTTACCATCTCTTCGGTATCTACAGCCTCTTCCAGAATGTTCCTTAACTCTTTCTTTTCAAATGTGCGGCATTGCTGCATATATTTTCCCGCCACAAACGGATGAAGTCCGACTGTCTTTGCGATTGATGATTTATCGTAGCGTTTCCCCACCAGATCTTTCACTTCCAAAAGCAGCTTAAACTGTCTCGTCAGAAGGTATAAGATACGCATCGGCGGTTCTTTTAATGCCAGAAGATCATAATAGTAATCAAGCGCCTTTTTCTGGTTCTTCATTGCAACCGCTTCTACCATATCAAAAATCTTATTTGTAATCTGTGTTGTACAGATTGCTTCTATATCTGATATCTCAATCTCTTCTTTTCCCATACAGTAACAGAAGAGTTTTTCCAGTTCTTTTTCCAGATTCTCCATATCCGTTCCTGTTGTTGACAGAAGATATCTGGCCGTCTGTTCCTTGATCTTGTAGCCTTCTTTTTTTACATTACCTGCAACCCAGTATAATAACGTCTTCTCATCCTGACGCGCCATCTCAACTACGCGTCCTTTACTCTTCACCGCTTTATACATCTTTCCTCGTTTGTCCGCCTCATTTTCCACGAACAAAAAGCATGCCGTATCCGGCATCGTCTTGATATAATCGGCCAGATCCGGTGTTGCATTTTTAAAAAATCCCGAATTTTCTACCACTATCAGACGACGCTTTGCAAAAAACGGCATTGTCTCGGCAAGATCTATGAGTTCACCCGGATTTATCCCTTTGCCTTCATAATATGCATAATTTACCGTATCCCCATCCGGAAATATTGCCTTGGTTATCCGGTCTCTGTATTGCTTTTTCAGATAAGCCTCTTCCCCATACAGGAGATATACCGGCTTAAAATTTCCTGTTTTTATATCTTCATTTAAACTTTTCATCGGTGTTCTCCTATCTTTTTCACCTCTTAAAAGTATACTGAATTCTCCTTTTAAGTTCAACCGTTTCTCCCATGAATCCGCATACTTTTTTTATTTACAGTTATTCCAAACGCACCGTTTTCCTGTGTAGAATATATTTTCGCGCCACTGTTTTCAAGTCTTTCCAAAGTATCTTTATGTGGATGTCCGTAACGATTCTTCCTTCCTGCCGAAATCCATGCATATCTTGGTTTTACATTTTCCAGAAATGCTTCCGTTGTAGAATTCTTTGATCCATGATGTGCAGTCTTTAATACTTCCCATGAAATCTTCTTTTCCTGTAGATAAGAGAGCGTATCTGTCAGACTTTCTTCTCCTTCTTTTTCCACGTCTCCTGTAAAAAGCATGTCAAATCCCTCGTATTCCAGATGTAGGATCATGGATGCTTCATTTCCGGGGTTCATATTCTTTTCTTTCGGCCCCAGACAGGTGAATCTCAACTTTCCTTCTCTGATCTGCGTCCCGTTTTCCATTTCCCAGACCGTCGTTCCATTATCTTCTGCTACACTTATAAGCTCTTCTAACTTTTCATCCCGGTACGCTTCTCCTGTCACAACAAGATTCCGCATTTTTATCCCGACCTGCTGCCTTTTCAGCATTTCTTCAATTCCGTTCATATGATCTATGTCTCCATGAGATACGAACACATAATCAATACTTCCTATTCCTCTGTACTTTAAAAACGGTTCTATCCGATATTTCCCGACATTTTTTATATCACTGCTGCCTCCATCGATCAGATAAGTCTTATGCTCCGGTCCCTCCACACAGATACAGTCTCCCTGTGCTGATTGTAGTTTACGCAAATTGTGATATGTATTCCCCAGTATATATGGGGAGTTAGAAATGTATTGAGATTAGATAGCCTTTTTCTCCAAGTCCTCACAGTAAACGCTTGAAAATAAATGTTCCAGCTCATTTCCGAAGTTGTATGAGATTTTAAGTTTGCGGTTTTCATAAACTGTTATCTGGTCTATCATTTCCACAATAATATCTCTGTCTAATTCTTCAATGTCTTTCAGTTCCAACAACCGCCTTAACCACGGTGTTTCAAAAACATCTTCTGTTACACTTTCCTTTTTCTTTTCTTCCAGCGTTTCAATCTGTTTGGAGTAAAGCGTTTCTTTTTGTTGATAGTCCTCTCGATAAGAAAGAAATTCTTCTTTAGAAATCAGTTCGTCTTTGTAATCTTCATAAATTGACTTTTTCAGCTTCTTCACTCTTTCAAGCTCTGCTTTTAACTTTGTCAGTTCTATGTCTGTTGATTTTCTGATTTTTGTTGCTGTGAAAGATTGTGATTTTACAAGTTCCTGCAAGTTCTCTACATTGCGGATAATCTGCTTTAAATCTCCCAGCACAATATCATTCAATACTTGAAACGGGAGCGTGTGCGGAGTGCAATAATCTTTTCCACTTCTTTTGTAAGTTCCACAATAGAATGAATAGGACTTACTTCCGTCAGCACGTCTCCAGAAATTTTTCATCATTGCCCGACCACAATCGCCACACTTGATAAAACCTGCAAAGATATTTTTATTTGTTTCTAAATCAATATCCCTATGTTTTTTCGTCAGCAGTTTTTGTACCTTATCCCACAGTTGACGGTCTATAATCGGTTCATGTGTATTTTCAACCCTTATCCAGTTTTCTTTCTCAACTGGACGCTGTTTGCTTCTCATACGTTGATGTTTCTTCCCTTGTACCATGTTTCCAATATAAAGCTCATTTTGTAACATCACTTTAATCGTAGAATACGTCCAATAAGAAGTTTTCTCTAAACGGTTGCAATTTTTGTAATTTTCGCCGTTGAGCTTCTTATATTCCGACGGACAAAGGATACCCTCTGCATTTAGTATTTTGGCAATGCTTTGTTTTCCTATTCCTTGTGCATACATAGTAAATACTCTTTTTACAACTTCGGACGCATATTCATCAATCACAAGTTTATTTTTATTTGCAGGAGATTTCTTATAACCATAACTTGTAAAAGCTCCGATAAATTCTCCTGCTTTCTGCTTTGATTTTACAGTCGCTTGAATTTTATTAGAAATATCTCTGGCATACTGTTCGTTGAATATATTTTTAATAGGAAGTAACATATCGTATGCCTGCTTCATACTATCAATATTATCTGTTACAGAAATAAAACGAACATTAAGCTCTGGAAATATTCTTTCCAAATATCGCCCCGTATCAATGTAATCTCGTCCGAAACGGGAAAGGTCTTTTACAACAACACAATTTACCTTGTTATCTTCAATGTCAGCAATCATTCTATGAAAGTCTGGTCTATTAAAATTCGTTCCCGTAAAACCGTCATCAATATAAACATCATATAAGATAAAGTCATCATGCTTGTTCACATATTCTGTTAAAAGTTTTCTCTGATTTCCTACACTATCGCTTTCTTCCTTATCTCCGTCCTCTCGTGATAATCTGATATAAATAGCCACGTTAAATAAGTTTGAACCTTTTTGATAAATCATTTTTCCACCTATTCAACTGCCGTACCTATGATAATATTATACCATAAAGTACGGCTTCTTTCCATTGTTTTCAAGGGTTTTACCCTCTTGATAGTCCTTTTTTTACATGAGATTTCACGATACGGACAAGCAATTCCTCTACGGAAAATTTACCTAAAAATTCCCGTTCTACGATATATTGTGCAGGTTCTTTTTTAGCCAAGTTATCAGCCCCCTTAGTCAGCTATCTATTCTCAACATACGCACATAGGCTTATCCAATATGCGTATTTTTCACAATGTTACAGAAGCAGACAGACGGCTTTGGAAAGCTCCGTTAGTATCTCAACTATTCCCATTCTTGTGGGCA
>OFML01001396.1_pt1 | contig 13600 bp, 14 predicted proteins | sample 1541831 | NCBI WGS metagenome assembly OFML01 (sample SAMN04209237, study PRJEB22552) | human gut metagenome | biome: gut; material: feces | host: Homo sapiens | place: USA: Oklahoma | reverse complement strand
TCCCGTCCTGCGGTTTCAGTCTGCTTGTCATGCGTGATGGGAAGGTGCAGATGCTTGGCGACCCGAAATCCGCTTACTCCACGGCGCACGGCTGTTGGATGGCGGAATAGTTTTCCGTAACCCAGATGGATGAATGGGTCGTAGTCGCGCGCCCTAGAGGCTATGACGCCTACTCCGTCGCAAGCATGGTTTTCAAACCGAATACGAACACGTCAATAGACATCAAGCTGCCGATCGAAGCGGCAAACTGGGATTCATACTCCGTCGAATTGCAGTTGATGAACGACGCTAAAAACAAAGTGCCGTCGTTCAACAACATCTCGATGATTACGAACAGTCATTCGGCAAAAGGATTTCAGCTTGTCGCATGGAACGCCAGCGGCACGTCGCTGAGCTATCGCATCGCCGTGACTGTCCACGTCTTCGACGCGAAGCAGTAGTTTTCCGTACCCACAGACGCTTATCACCTCGCGGCGGTAGCCAGAACGGCGGCTTTTTGCCACAACGATGACCTATATCGTTGCCTAAACCGTCGTCACCGGAAACGATACGTTGCCAACATGCCATGTCTTTGCAGGAATGGTCGCATCATACGATGTGCGGAAGGAAACCGTGTTTCCCGCAACGTACAGAAAACGATTCTCCATATGGTCTTCATAGGAATTGTCTACGAACTCGTTGAAGCCTTCACTGGCGGACTGCACGTCCATGCTTGCCAAAGCCACTCCATTCCACGCCTTATTGCCGAAAAGCCCTTTGTTGACCCACCGGCAGTAGACGGTCGCCAAGCCATTGACGACGTATCCACTGATTGTGAATTCCGGATCACTGGTCAGTTTCGTGAAATGAATCGGGGTTACGGAAAACTATCCTCATGAGATCGGATAGCAGAGCGAGCCGACGCAACCCTGATTGCTGCCCGCGGCTCCCATGTTCGCACATCGGATGGTGCCGTTCGGATTGACGACGAGCATTCGTGACGTCTGCCCGTTCGATACGCACACCATCGCATTGACTTCGACCGGAGGGCGCAGTTCGACGGGCAGCACGTATTCGCATTGCACTGCATCCCAACTGCCATTACCGATATTGCCGGAGTATTTGACGAGCATCATCATGCCGGTGCGGATGACCGTGAAGCCCTTCGCGTCGTACAGGGTTACGGAATCCCACAAAGCCCCTCTCGGCGTGAACAGGCGCACCGGCGTGCCGACCGTGATGCCGTCAAGCGGGATACGCCACAACGGCATGTATGCGTCACCCGCGCCGGACAATATCTTCCCTGACGGAATGGTCGGGTCAGCGGCGGCAGTCGCATTCGGCGACCCCTTCAACACGGTCAATGCCACATTCTCATTACCGGTCTTGGAATCTCGATGGTAGTGTGCGCAGATGATGTCATTGCGTTTCATGCCCTGCGACCCGTTGGAGATCGTCACCGATTCCGCCGCCGTGATATGCCAGTCCAAGCCTTGGATCGACGCGCAGCCGGTGCCGACCGTCGCCCTGTTGGACGAACTCATCGAGCATTTGAAAGCGTCGCCCCAGTCGTACACCACGTCAGACTTCGAGAACTTGGCCTGATGGATGATCGCCTTGTCCTCACTTGAGATGTGTGCAACTCCGGCCTTGCCGTCAACCAGTTCGATGGTCACTGTTCAACCTCCTTCAACCATGCTTCAAACGATTCATCATCCTTCTGCATGAACGCCATGAAAGACGTATTGCATTGGGAGCACAATTCGTAAATGTCGGGCGTCACATCATCCGCGATGCGGGTCGCCTTGTCAGCCGAATAGCGGCGCACGGTGAACCATTCACGCGCCTCCGTATCGCCAGCGGCGACATAGGCGGTCTTGCCGCACTTGTCGCACACGTATTTCGAGTAACCGTCAGATTTCACTATCCAATCCTTTCAAACGTAAAACAGCCAAGCGAAGGCAACTGCCGCCAAGTCCCGCCGAAATCCACGGAGGGGTCGATGCCCGTCGTGTTCTGGATCACGTATCCGATTGGGAACACGACCCTCCCGGAAGCGCCGTCGCCGACATGAGCGCTGATGACGCCGTCCACGCTCACGATCGAGGAACCGTCCACCCTCACGCCACCAAGCACGTCCGTGGACGCCTTCGGCAGCGTGTAGGCGTTCGCGCCCCGTTCGACCGAAGCGAGCTTCGACCGCTCGCCATCGGTCATCATGCCCGATTTGGCATTGTCGGCCACGGTCTTGGCCGCATCGGCGACGTTCTTCGCATCCTCGGCGGTCTGGTTCGCCTTGCCGATCTGCGCCGCGAAACCTGACGCCGTCCTGTTCGCCGACTCGGCGACCTGCCTGACGGCATCCAAATCCTCGGAAGCGACCTCCGCGTTGATCGTGCCGCCAGAAATCGACAGGCCGCGGCCAGCCGTCAAAGACACGCCACCGCCAGCCGAACCACCGGAAGAGGAAGAGGAAGAACCGGAATAGTTCGCGTTCGCCGACTGCACCGGCAGTCCGACCTCGAACGTCGAAGTCAAAATCCCGGAATCGATTTTCACGATCCGCTTCGTCACCACGGCGGTGACGTTGACGCCGGAAGCCTGATCCGTCGCGACGATCTTGTCATCCACGCGCAGACCGTCGCCGACCTCATCGGACAACGTCACCTCGACCGATCCTCCGGTCTGCAATTCCTGCAGATGCTTCTTCGTCTCGGATTGCAGCGTACCCAAATCCGCGTTGGAATAGTCGTATGTGGCGCATACTTCATCGGCGCCAACGAGCGTCTGCGTCTGACTCACCACGCCGGTTGCATCCGCGAAATAATTAACCACCAGACGGTTCTTAAGCTCCTGCGAGCCAAGGCCGATGAGATGATTCACCGCGCGACGGTTGGTTTCGGCCTTGAAATCCACCAAGTCGGAGTCGATTGTGTTGTCGATGATGCCAACAGGCGTGATGCCAAGCAGGATGTGATTATCCTTGGCCTGGAAGTCGAGGCGTCTGCCGCAGGATGCGAGCAGATTGCGGAATCCTGTGTAGGCGTCCACGTAGCGTGGATTCTCGAAACGCCAATTGGTGACGGTCGAAGCATCATCCGATTGGACGGTGAACACACCATCCAAGCCAATACGCTTCACCAGGCCGGCCAGTATGTCCGGCAGTTTGCCTGACACCGTGAGATAATCCCGTCCCGAATCAGGTTGGAGGATCTTCGCCGCCAGCATTCCGGTCCACGATTGACCTATCCAGGTTGTCGTGGAAGTTCCTCCGGTGACGGACACGCGACGATCGACTATTCGGCCTCCAACATCACTTCCATCGAGCCAAAAATACCAGCCTTGTGAAATGTTCGGCGCGAGTGCGTCATCGATGGTCAGTTCGAAGTCGTTTTCGTCCGTGCCGCAAGCCCAATCCAACGTCACCTGCGATACGCTCGCATGTGGCGTCAGCTTGCCGTCGGCGAGGATAACGTCAGCCAAGGCACACCTCCAGAAACGTCAAACATGGTCAAATCGATGCCATAATTGCCGGAAACCGTCAACAGCGAATCTCCTGCCGGTATCGGCTCGAAAACATATGAGCCGCTTCCACTGCCGTTGCCACGAACGCCCTTGTCGAAAACATCCGAAACGTCGCCGTTTTCGGCTGTCAGCGTTATCGTCTTCCGTAATCCGGTGGCCGACAGTGACACATGACCGCCTTCCGGCACTGTCACGTCAACCGCGTAAGTGTTGCCGCCAATCTGGAAAGACGGGTTGACGCAAGGGCCGAAAATGACCGCAGCGAACTCAGCGGCCTTGCCGGTCGGATTATGCACCGTCAAGGCGATTTTCGACGGAGCCAAATCGGTCGGCAAGTCCAGTGGAAGGTCAATCTGCGTACCGGTGCCTGCCGTCATCGGAAAGAAATGCTGTACCGGCAGCGCGCGACGCCAGACGCCATCGCAAAGGACAATCGTGTAATCGACTTGCGCGTATTCCGGCCATGGCACCAGACCAAGCGATGAGCCGACGACATACGCCCGCTGGAACCATTCGCCATCGACGGTCAGCATGCCTGGCGTAACGGCCTGCACGTCCGAATCGAAAGCCGTCTGCACCACGTCCAATCTTGACGGATCCGTGGTGCGGACGGTCATTTTCGCCGTCGAAGCGTTCCGGCTCACCGATTTGATGCCGCGGGTGGCCAGCGTGTACGTCCATGCGTATCCGCGCATTTCCTGCAGGTCAGCCACCCACAGGTCATCGGTGTTGAGGTCGATGACCGTGCCATCATGCGAAGTGTATTCAAGCTCGCGCATATTTGCGGATCAACCTCCCCAAGTCACGGTCGCTGACCGTCGAATCATCGGACGCGGCGCTGATAATCGCGCCAAGATCGTTGTGCAGGCTGGTTATCGCCGCCACCACGGAAGCGGTATCAACCTGTATGCTGACCTGATTGCCTGTCATCTGATTGGCTGTGGCAAACACTTCGCGTGGAATCTTCCGCTCGTTCAGCAGGCGCATGTTATCGACGCCGTAATAGGCCGTGGCCGCGGCATTGTGCGTGTACTCGCCCGCGGTGAGACGAGCGTTGAGCAGATACACGCTGTCGCTCAACCCGTTGCCGGGCGCCCACGCCGGATCCACGTAGCCGGAGAACATGCCGCCGCCTGCGAACTGCTGGAAGGTGCCGTCGGTGAACATTCCACCGGTGTAGCCACCCTCCTTCTTCGTTTTTTCCGTGACGGTGAAGCTCTTGTCCGCGATCTTGAAGTTGTTGATGGAGCGGAGCACCGGAGTCGCCTGGTCGTTGACCGATGCGGTGCTCTTCTTGTCGTTCAGCTTCTTGCGGTTGACGGCGTCGACCTTCGGTCCGGCCTTGTCGGTCGAATCGAGGGTGTTCTTCTTGTTGTTGAGTCTCTTCGCGTTCGCGGCGTTCGCCTTCGGCGTTGCCCTGTCGATTGAGTCCAAGGTGTTGCGCTTGTTTGACAGTTTCTTCGCGTTGGCCTTGTCTACCTTCGGCGAGGCGTTGTCCTTCGCGTCGAGTCTGGCTGTGGCTTTCTTTCCGTTGAGCTTTCCGATGTTCTTGGAGGCGGTGTTCGTCTTCTTGGATGCCTTGTCGGTCGCGTCGATGGTGGCGTTGACGTGCTTCCTGTTGAAGTCGTCCATCATCTTCTGCGCCTTCTTGGCGCTGGCCGTGGCCTTCTTGGCGTCGGCGTCGAGCTTGGCCTTCGCTATCTTCTTGTTGAATTTGTCAAGGTTGGTTTCCGCGCCTTTGGTCTTCGACTTGGCCTTGGAATCGTCAACGTCAAGCTTCGCCTTGTTGTTGTCGGCGGTCATCCTGATGTTGTCGATGGAAGCCTTGATGCTGTCTGAACTCAGTCCCCAACGGTCTGCCAAGGCGTTAGCGGCCTGTTCGCTCATGCCCGAGGCTTCGGCCTGCCGGATGATCGCGTCACGCGCGTCCTGCAGCACGCCGTTCGCACGTTCGATCTCGCCGCTGCTGAAACCGGTGCTCTCGCCCTGCTTGAGAATCTTTTCCGCAGCGTTCTGGGCGCTGCTGGCGATGTCCTCCAAAGCCTGCTTGGTCTTGGTGCCCTTCTCGGAAAATCGGTCGAGCAGGTTTCCGCTCTGGTCGAACACCACGCCATTATCCTTGCAGGTGTCGGACAGTTCACCGATCTTCTGATTCAGTTGGTCGACCGCCTGGTCTGCAGTCAGATTGCCCGACTCCAAACCAAACAACGCCTGGACAAGATCATTGATTTGGCTTGACGCATCCGAAGCGGAAGAGCCAAGCTCTTTGTTCGCGCTGGCAGCTTCCTTCGCTGCCGATGCGGACTTGCCGTCAGCGTCCACGGCGTTCTTGGCGGCCTTGTTTTTCTCATTGGCCTTCTTAGACGCATCATCGTAGGCCTTTGATTCCTCTTCCAAAGCTTTCTTGATGGCGGCTGCCGCGGTTCCGCCAATGCCGGGCTTGTCGATTTCCTTGATCTGCTTGTTGACGCGCTTCAACGCGGCTTCGTTGCCCATGGCCGCGCTGGTCATGTCGGTCAGGCTGATACCCGCCTCGTCAAGCCATGTGGTCAACTTGACGCCGCCACTGCTCATATCCTGATAGGCTCCGGCGATGGTCTCGCTGATGCTGCTGCCGGATTCCAGAGCCGACTGCAATTGCTCGGCGGCTTCCTTGGCCTTCTGCTGGTGGCTGACGAACGCCGATAACGCCACGCCGGCCACCGTCAGGGCGATGCCCCACGGGCCGCCAAGCAGACTCATGACACTGCTGCCGACCGCCTTGAAACCAGCAGTCTTCAACTGCGCCTTGCTGGCGGACGTGCCGAACGCCTCCATCTGCTCGGAAGCGCTCATCGAAGACGCCCTGAACATCTGGAATGCGGTCTGCGCGGATCCGAGCGCCGTCTTGACGCGTTGAATCGGGTCAATGGCCAGACCGATGTTGTTGGCCATCCTGCTGGTGCTGCCGTTGAGATTGCCCGCGACCTTGTGTACCGCGCCGAACACGCCAGCCAATGATGCCATGACCACGATGGTCTGCTGCGCTCCGGACGGCAAACCGGCGAACGAGTCAACCAGCGTATCCAAACCCTGCACCATCTTGCGCAAAGGCCCTTGGGCGCCCTCGCCGACGGAAATCATCAAGGATTCCATGGAGCCACTCAGATTCTCCAGATCACCCTTGAGATTGTTGTTCTTCGCAGCAGCCTGCTCGGCGGCGTACCCGCTTTCGGAGACGGCCTTCGTCCACTTGTTGACACCGGACTCGCCCGCCTCGTAAAGATAATTCGCGGCCTTGATGGCATAGCTGCCGAAGATGGTCGCGTTCGCCTGGTTGCGCTGCTCGTCGGTCAAGCCTTTTTCGGCCTTCTGCAGTTGCCCTGCGAAGTTCGCCATGCCGACGAAATGATGTTGAGCGTCATATGCGCTGATGCCCAATTCCTTCATCGTGTTGGACGCTTCGGCGGACGGTGCGGCCAGCTTCATCAGCATGCTGTTCAACTGGGTGCCGGCTTCGGCGCCGATGGTGCCGTTCTGCGCGAAAAGCGCCAGTACGCCGGTGGTCTCCTGCACGTTCATGCCGAAACTGTTAGCCTGGGCGCCGCAATTGTTCAACGCCTCGCCGAAATCGGAGACATTGCCGACAGCCTTGCCGGCGCCAGCCGCCAAAGTATCGGCCACCTGGGAAGCCTGAGACCCATTCAGGTGGAACATGCTCAACGCGTTGGCCATGTATTCGGCGGCATCTCCAACGGCCATTCCATCGGACGCGGCCAGATTCAAAGCGCCAGACAAGCCGCCGGTGAGAATGTCCGTGACGCTCATGCCGGCCTTGCCGAGGTCGTTGATCGCATCAGCGGAGTCCGAAGCGGAATAAACCGTGGAAGCTCCTGCTTCGATGGCGGCGGCACGCAGCTGGTCCATTTGGGCGCTGGTCGCGCCGGTGTTCGCCTGGACGGTGCTCATCTGCTGGTCGAAGTCTGCGGCCATCTTGACTGCGGCCACGCCGAACGCGGCCACGGCCAATCCTGCGGCGGTCATGCCGCTGGCGATAAGCGCGGACTTGCGTCCGGTGTGTTCCATGCCAGAAGCGACTGTTTTCGCAGTGCTTCCAGCACGGGTCATCGCCGCCTCATAAGAGGCTGTGTCCGCCATCAACCGGATGACGATGTTCTTGTTCTCCGCCAAAGCATCCTCCAAAAATCAGGTCAAATGCGCCACCAATGCGTTCGCCGCCGGATTGTCCCTGCCATTCGCATCAGTCCACCGTTTCATGGCCTGCTGCATGTGCGCAGTGGCCCAGCAGACGCTGGTTTCGGCATGCAATGTAAGTTCACCCTTCGGGTCTTGGCAGATCGAGCGAGGCAAACCGCACATGGGGCATAATGACCGTTCGTATTCCGCCAACGAACGCATCCAATTGCGTTCCGTCTCATCCCATTCGACCTCATCGCCCCTGCTCGGCATCCAGCCCAGAAAACGTTTGTAGCTGATGCCGAGCTGGCGGCAGATCTTAAGATCCTCGACTAGTTGCGGAGAACCTGCGAGGCGAGGTCGAATGCCGCTTTTGGGTCCGCTGCTGTGCCGTTCAGTTCGGCGATGGCCTGCCAGATCGGAGTGAACTGGCCATCGGTGAGTTCGTCGAACAGATTGCGCCACGCCTGTTCGGTCTTGTCCTCGTCGGACACCGGCTTGCCGCCGATGGTCGCGGAATCAAGCATGAGCGGCAGTGCCGCGGCGGCGGTGCCGAACATGTCGTTCGTGCCGTTGTCATTGCGGTGCGCGGCCAATGCCTGCGCCCACTGGCTTACCGGCAATGCTCGCAACGTGAGCTTCAATGTCTCCGCATCCGCCTGTTCGCGCAGCTCTTCGATGCGCCGCGCGGTGGCCTTCGCCTGCCTGTTCGTCCCAGCCTCCGTGATTTGTTCGCGCGTGGTTTCCTCGGCCAGCGCATCACCCAATCTGGCGATGTCCTCGGCGGTCTGCTGGTTGAGGATGATATCGACCTCGCGCGTGCGTCTGGTGACTTTAAGCATTGTTGTTCCTTTGCTCTAATATTCATGTTCCTTTGCCGGAAAAGAGAAAAGAGGGTCCCGCACCGGCGAAAGGGAACGAAAGTCCGGTGCGGGAAGAATCAATCAGGCGACCTTCACGTTCTCCGCCCAGCCAGGAGCGCGGACGGAGAAATTGACCTTGCTGCGCAGCACGCTGTTCGCGGCGATCGCCATCTTGGCGCTCATGCCGATGCGGACCGCGTACACGTTCACAATGTCGCCGGCGGTAAAAGTCTTATCCGTCTGCTTGCCGTAGCGTCGCACGAAATAGCCTTCCACTCCCTCGGCAAGCGTCTCCATTGCCGCGTTCTGCGTGGAATGCGAAGTGTTGGTGTTATCGATGACCTCGATGCTTGGACCGCTGATCTTCTTGCGTCCGGGATTCTCGTAATCCTGCGCGCTGTTCTCTCGCTGGTCGGAGATGGACTCCTGCGACGGAGTGCAGCTCCACCCGCCTAAGGTGACGTAGTTGGACAGGTCGGTTCCAGCGTTGATCTCTGCAGCGGTCGGCTTCTGGATGTTTTTGATGGACGGCACCCAGATCGTGTTGACCAGACCGTCTGCCGGTGTGGAAGGAACTTCGGTTCCCAGAGTCAAAACCATGACTCCTCCTTAAATATTTGGGGTCACATGCGTGACCAGTTGAATTTGAAAGTCAGAAGACGGCACTGGTAAAGCAGCGCCGTGTCCTCTGCGGTAAGTCCGGCGGCATAGGCGCCGGAATCGGAGAACAGCGTCAGACAGCCGGTGTCGAAACCCTGCGCGACGAACCGTTTGCCAGCAAGCCTCGGAATCATGAGGTCATCGGCCAGCACGTTGACGGAATCGGCCGTAGTGCTCACGATGCGCACCAGCAAAGTACCGATGCCGCAATGCACCTGCTGCGTTTCGCCGACGATATGACCGTTGGTCGTGACCGTCTCAATCACCCACGGCGGCTTCTCCGTCGGGGTCGGCGTGGTCTGCTTGTAGACCTTCCACCCATCCGCAGGTTTTGGCACATGGCCGAGAATCGTATTCGACAATGTCATTATCGACGTCATTCAGACCACCTCCACGGCGGCACGCGCCACGTATTCCGCAAGCTTCGGCAATTCTTCCTCGCCATGCTCGTAGAATCGGTGCGTTCCACCGCCCTTCGCGGTGCCGAAGAACGCGATGTTCGCGAGCGAACCCGCTCCGCCCTTGGTGGGGCCGATCTCGGCGGAAATGCGTCCGGGCGTCTCGCTCACCGTGTAGGTGATCGGGATACGCCTGAATGCGGCATTGCCGGAACCGTTCAGGTCGTCGCGAATCGAGTTCTTGACGTTCTGCGCGCCCTTCTTCACCGAAGCGGAGATCAAGGCGCGGCGAGCCACGCCCTTGGCGAGCAGCGCATCGCCGAAGGCCGTCAACTGCGAAGCGTCGAACAGTCCGCTCATGCATCCTCCTTCACGTTCCACCGGCAGGCGGTGGCGTGCGTCTTCTCGCTTTGAGGTGAGACGAGCCTGAACCGCCTGCCGACGAGCAGCGGATTAGCGGATTCCGTGACTTCCACCACGTCACCGGCGCGAAGGCCCGGAGTGCCATATGGAAAATGCACATACAAAGACCAGACCAACGAGACGGCGCCCATGGCTTGGGCCGCGCTGCTTTCGGTCTGCTCGCTGGCGAGGCCGCCGCTGGTCTGCACCTTGCAGCTGCCTTCGTACACCTTCTCCTTGCCGGTGGTCGTCAGTCCCGTGTCCGGATCCGTTGTGGTGACTCCGGGGCGGGTGACGACGCATCGGTCGGTCATCAGGCATTCCGCGTTGGCTCTGGCCTTTGCGAGAAAGGATGCGCTGATTCTCATCGGAACACTCCAATCGAACTGACGTTCGCACCGAAGCGATTGCGCAGGCTGCGTCTGGTCGCTTCCGGCAATTCGGCCGCGTCGATCTGGGTGCCATCATGCGTATATCCGACCTGCGCGTCATCAAGCCTCTCGTAGGCGATGCCGGAGTGGGCGCCGGGGCCACCATCCGCGAGCTGATGCAATCCGGCGGCGACATACGAGCAGACCAGTCTGACGATGTCCTCCGGCACGGGATCCCAGCCACCTTGGAAGGTGACCGTCACAGTCGACGGGATGCCGCCAAAGGGGCTCCACGGCTCCGCCCGGTAAAGCGATGAGCCGAAGAGCCTCCAGTCTTCGATCGGCCGACCATCGACCAGTACTTTGGACACGGCTCGCACCGCCCTGCATGGCAGGTCAAGTTTCCTCGACTGTTCGCCGGGCAGGTCGACGGTCCATTCGCCCATGGTGATCGGACAGCCGGCGGCGTCGCGCACGGCGGCGGATACGGAGTCGAGCAGGCTGAGCGCGACGGTGTTGTCCGGCACGTCGATGCCGTACTTCCGCAGGTCCTGCAGTGTGGCCAAGGCGGTCATGTCAGCCTCCGATCAGACGGTCACTTGCCCTTCTTGCCGGTGTCTGCCTTATCGGCATCATCACCAGCGGTGTCGGACGTTTCGTCCACGACGGCCTGCGGGTCATCCTGCATAGAACGACCGGTGGAGGTGGAGAGGTTCAGTGTGATCTTGGTCAGGCACTCTGGACGGATGACCTTGGCGCCGTACAGGTCGAGGCCGCGCACCATGTCGGCGAAGTCGGTCTGCATGCGCATCGCCTCCACCTTGCTGACCTGCTGCGCGAAGGTCACGGCCGCGTTCGTGCCGGCGAGAATGGACTGGGTGTCCGGACTGGCGGACTTGCGCGGCACATTGTTGGACTTCACTACGGTGAAGCCGCGCACCTGTCCGACCACGCCGTTGAGCAGAGTATTATGGCCAGCTTCGGTGCCTTCGATGAAGCGGGAGTCCTGCAGCAGCAAGGCGTAGAAGTCTGGGCTAACGACGAGCCAGCGGCCCTCATCGGGAACGTTCTGCACGTCGAGCTTGCGTCCGGCTTCCACGACGGCGAGATACGCGTCTGCAGGGGTGCCGACGGCCACGGTCTTCGCCGGGGTGCCGACGGCCGCGTCCATGAGATTGGAGATATAGGTCTCCACGTTCTTCATCATGTTGTAGGCGGCGGAATTTGTGAACTTTCCGGTCAGATCGGCCTTGGCCTGAGTCTTGTCGAGGTCATTGACCTTGAAAGCGAAATAGTCGGACTTGTCGATCTTGAGCACGGCGGCTTCCTTATCCGTGACGTCATCGACGGTAATCGCTTTGCCGCGCACGTACTCGTGCACTGTCACGTCGTTGTATCCGGTGATGTGCACGGTGTCACCGGCCTCACGGATGTCGCCCTCGTAATCGCGGTTGCACAGGCTCGGGAAGACGAGCTTCGCGCGCAGGGCTTCGAGGATGGCGGCGGACCATACCTCGGGGATGAAATTGGTGATTGCCATTGCTGGCCTCCTTACTTACTGCGGCCTGCGAGCAGATCATTCAAACGGCCCTTGCGGCGCGCCTCGTCAATCTGCTTCGGGGTCATGTTCTTCAGATCGTCCCTGGTAAGCTGTCCCGTCTGATGATCGCCATCGCGGACGCCCGACGGTGGGATGATTCCCGCCAGGCCAGCATTGTTCCCGCCTTGCGCGAGATACGGGTGTGCCGTGACCAGGGCGTCGATCTTCTCGCCGATCGCCTGCTGGTCGTATCCTCCCTGATCGTCCGCGGTCAGGTCGGAGAAGTCGATGAGCTTCAATGCGTCGCTTGGATTGATGAGCTTGCCGGTCGCAGCGGCGGTGACGTTCGCCTGGAGCACCCGCTTCTGCAGGCCGGCGATGGTAGCCTGCGCGGAGTCGAATTCCTTGCCGCGCTGCTCCCAGTCGGCCACCTGCTTCTCAAGGTCGTCCACTCGGTCGGCCTTCTCACGGGCGGCCTTGAGCTTCGCTTCGAGGTCGGTGTTGACCTTCTTCTGGCCGAGGAACTTGTCGTGCCAGTCGATTGGCGGCTCCTGTGCGCCCTGGGCATTGGTGTTCGGATCCTGCTGCTGTCCATCTGACATGGTGTTTCCTTTCATTCGGTGTATTTTTCGCCGTTGCTGGAGAGCCACCGGCGATACGAGTTCTCGGCCTTTGCCAACACGTCCGGCGTGACCGGCTTGCCAGACTGGTAGGGATTGCGGCCGTCCAAAGCTGCCTCATAGCGGAGCCGCGCATTGAGCAGACGCTTCTGCGCCGCGGTCAGCTCCTCATGCCGCCCTTGGCGGTAGTCGTTGTTGTGAAGCCATTGGCTGCGGCGAAGCTCCGGCACCCGCTCTCGCCATTTGTCCGGCAGGATGTAGCCCTCGCGTTTCAGCAGCTCGATGGTCTGCTCGCGCTGGAGGTTGAAGCTGTAGATGCCTTCCGGCGTGAGCCTGCGCCGTTGCTTCTGGCCATATTCGTATTTTCGGATCATGCGGCTCCAGCCGTATCGACTGGTGCCTTCGGATGTGGTCATACTGATGTTGCCGCGTCCGACCGGCCTCATGCCTCGGTGCGCGTTGACGACCTGGTAGATGTCGGCGCCGTCCCTGATGGCCTGCGCGTCGGAGTGGCCGAAGACCCTGTCCTGCTCCGCCTCGCTCATGCGGTTGAAGCGGTCCATCGGATCAGTGATCCAGCCTTGCTTCTCGGCCTTGTCCCTGCCCTTGCAGGGGATGGTCGTTCCATGGCATTTCGGATGCCGCAGGAAGTTCTGGCTATGCCGGAAGTATTTTCCGGCGAGGATGGCGCATCGTGGGCAGCAGTCGGGTGATTCGACGCGCACGTAGCCGACACCGGAACGCTGGGTGATGCTGACGCCCATCGCGCTGATGGATGTGTCCTCGATGGCCTGCATGGCCATCTGGCGGAGCGTCCGGCGTCCGGACCGCATGGCGTCTATCGGGTCAAGTCCTGATTTGATGGCCGACAATGTGTGCGTGACCGGAATGTCGAAATATGATTCGAGGTCGATGCCGCTCGGCGCGAAACCTGCCCCGAAGGCGAGTGGATTCGCGATGCCGCCATCGGGACGCACGTAATCGCCCTGTTCTGCGAGCATCAACGTGGACGAGTCCATCGCATCGCTCGCCGCACGCGTCTGCAGGGCTGCGAAGAGCGTGATGA
>OFML01001395.1_pt1 | contig 13605 bp, 10 predicted proteins | sample 1541831 | NCBI WGS metagenome assembly OFML01 (sample SAMN04209237, study PRJEB22552) | human gut metagenome | biome: gut; material: feces | host: Homo sapiens | place: USA: Oklahoma | reverse complement strand
GGCCCCCTTGGGGCCTTGCAATGACAATTCCGGAAGCCTTATACCGCAAAAAAGCTGCCCCGCCGGAGCGGGGCAGCCGGAACGCATCTATCTGCCGTTTAGTGCGTGAGGAACAGCATCAGGAGGAACAGGATCGTGATGACCCAGGTGCCGACCTTGACTTCACGGATCTTGCCGGTGAAGATACGGATGAGCACATAGGAGATCAGGCCGAACGCGATGCCGTAGGAGATGTTGTAGGTGAAGGGCATCATCGCCATCGTGAGGAACGAGGGCAGAGCAACGGACGGATCCATCCAGTCGAGGTCCTTGACGCAGTTGATCATCAGAACGCCGACATAGATGAGGGCAGCAGCGGTGGCCGCCGTCGGGATGAGCGAGGCGATGGGGCTGAGGAACATGGCGATGAAGAAGAGCGCAGCAGTCGCCATGGCCGCAAGGCCGGTTCTGCCGCCCTCTGCAACACCGGCAGAGGACTCGACGAACGTCGTGACCGTGGAGGTGCCGCAGATCGCACCGGTGGTGGTGGCGATGGCGTCGGCCAGCATGGCCTTGTCCATGTTGGGGACCTCGCCGTTCGGCAGCAGCATGTTGCCGCGGGCGCAGGCGCCGTACAGCGTGCCGAGGGTATCGAACATATCGACCATGCAGAAGGCCAAGGACGTCGTGATGAAGACGACGACCAGGTCTGCCGTGCCATGGGCGCTGACATAGGCGCTGAAGTCGAAGCCTTCCGTGAAGACCTTGCCGAAGGCCATCTCGCCGAAATCGCGGAACGGGCCGACGAAGTCGATCTTCAGCGTGGAGCTGAGGTCGCCATAGAAGCCGGGAACGGTCAGGCCGAGCACATAATACAGGGCTGCGCCGCCGAGGATGCCCCACAGGACCGCGCCGCGCACGCCCTTCTTGGACAGGACGGCGATGAGCACGAGGGCCAGGACGGTAACGATCATGGGCATGACGGTCGCCCAGCTGACATTGGCATTGTTGAACAGGTTGAAGGAGCCGAGGGTAACGCCGGTGCTGGCATCCTTCGCGACGAGGCCGACATTCTGCAGGCCGAGGAACGCGATGAACAGGCCAATGCCTGCGGGGATGGCCTTGCGGACGGCGTCGGGGATGGCGGTGAAGATCTTCTTGCGCAGGCCGGTGATGGTCAGCAGAATGAAGATGAGGCCGTCAACGAGAACGAACACAAGGGCGTTGGCGTAGGTGAAGCCGAAGCCGACGCAGACGGTATAAACGAAGAAGGCGTTCAGGCCCATGCCGGAGGCCTGTGCGAGCGGCAGATTCGACAGCAGTCCGATGAGGACGGAGCCGATGACCGCCGAGATCGCGGTGGCAATGTAGATGGCGCCGTAGCTGACGCCGAGGACGTTCGTTCCGTCGCTGAACGGATTGGCGAACATGTTGGCGTTGACCATGAGGATGTAAGCCATGGCCATGAACGTGGTCAGACCTGCCAGGATCTCAGTTCTGACGGTGGTGCCGTGTTTTTTCAGTCCAAAAAACTTTTCCATAAGTACCTCCCGTTTGTTTTTGCCGGTTCTGCCGGGGCCGGCGGTTCCGTAAGAGACCTGCGCGGAGCGGCATCTCCTGCAGGCTCCCATTGCTGTTATCATATCAGATTCTTTGCAGAAGTGCAATGGATTTTCCACAATTTGGTGTAGAAAAATACAGGTCCAAATTGTGCAGATTTCATAAAAAAGTTTTTATGCCCTAAATATAATTTTATAGCGTTCGCGAGTCCCCTGGCGATTTTAGAATATAAATCCTGTTATAAATTATTTATCGACTTGTTTTTGCGCGAAAAGATACCCCTCCGGAAGAGAAGTCTCCTCCGGAAGGGTGTCTGGCAGGATAGTTATGCAGTGCGGTGTGCCTGCTCCAGTACGGCGGCCACGCGCGCGGACTGCTCCGCCATGCGGTCGAAGAATGCCGTGTCGTGCTGCACGATGGCATCGCGGAAGCGGGCAAATTCATAGACCATGCGGTTCTCGGCCTGCGGCAGCGCCACGTCGACCGGCGCACCGTTCAGCTCTGCCGTGCAGCCGCCGAAGGCGTTGATGGGCCCGTCCTCCGCGAACCAGCCGTTCTCACCCGTGATGCGGCAGCCGCTGCCGAGGTCGGCGTTTTTCGCCGTGAGGATCTCGCACGTCAGGGCCGGATACGTCAGTGTCAGCCGCCCGGCCAGATCGATGCCGTTCGGGCCGAGCTCCGCCAGATACCGGACGTCCTGCGGCGCGCCGAACAGGTCGACGGCCATATGCACGCAGTAAACGCCCATATCGTTGAGCGCACCGGCCTGCATGGCGGGGTTGAAAATATTCGGGTTCTCGCCGCGCAGATAGGCATCGTAGCGCGAGGAATACTGCGCATAGGTGATGTGTGCCTGTTCAATGCGCCCGAGCTTCGGCAGCAGCAGGCGGCAGGCCTCGTACTGCGGCATGAACAGCGTCGTGATGGCCTCAAAGAAGTACACGCCGTTTGCGCGCGCGGCGTCGATGAGCCGCTGCACGTCGCCGCGGGTCACGGCGGCGGGCTTTTCTACGATGACTTGCTTGCCGTGCTCCAGCGCGGCAAGGGCCTGCTCCACATGGAAGCGGTTCGGCGAGGCGATGTCGATGAGGTCAAGGTCGCTGCGCTCCAGCATGGCGGCATAGTCCGTGCAGTGCTCCGGCACGCCCATCTCCGCCGCGAAGGCGCGGCCCTGCTCCTCGGTGCGGGAATAGACCACACGGCACTCCATGCCGTCCGTCAGACGGATGGCCTCCTGAATGGTCCGCATGATCGAGCTTGTCCCGACGGTACCCACTCGCAGCATATCAGTTCTCTCCTTCCAGCCCAAACAGGGCAGCAGCATTGTCATAGAGGATCTTCCGCTCCGTCTCCGGCGCAAGGTGCATGCCGCGCAAACGCGCCAGCTCGTGCTGCGGATCCCACATGGGGTAATCCGTGCCGAACAGCACACGGTCCGCACCGTAGGCGTCGATGAGCGCGCGCCCGGCGGCGACGTCCATGGCGAAGAACGACGACGAGCAGTCGACCCAGAGGTTTTCAAAGCGTCCGGCAAGCTGCCGCGCGGCCTCCTGCCAGATCGTGTAGCCGCCGAAATGCGCGCCGATGACCGTCAGGCGCGGGAATCGCCGCAGCAGCGGGATAAGGCGGTTCGGATTGGAGAAGTCATAGCGGCTGTCTCCCGTGTGGAGGAGCAGGGGCAGCACGCCCTCGCACTGCTCCGCCAGCGCAAAGCAGCGCGGATCGTCGAGGCGGAAGCCCTGGATGTCCGGATGCAGCTTCACGCCGTGCAGGCCCAGAGCGCGCAGGTGGGCGATATCCTCCTCCAGCGTCGGCGAATCGGGGTGCAGTGCACCGAAGCCGTACAGGCGGTCCGGAAACTGCGCGACCTCGCGGGCGATGAACTCGTTGATATGCTGCACCTGATCCGGCCGCGTCGCTACGGACTGCACAAGAAATTTGGTAATGCCGCCGCCGTGGGCGAACAGCGTCTGCACCGTGCCGTCGAGCGTCTCGCCGGTGTAGTTATAGAAGGCCGCCGTGGTCTGGGCGGCCTTGTGGGCGATCTTTGCCGGGTAAATGTGGCAGTGGGCGTCAAAAACCTTCATCACAGGCGCTCCAGCACCGCCACGAGATACTCCCACGTCCGCGCCGTCGAGGCGATGTCGAGCCTCTCGCGCGACGTGTGGATGTCATGCATCTGCGGGCCGAACGAGACGGCGTCCAGACCGGGCAGGCGGTCGGAGAAAATACCGCACTCCAGACCGGCATGGATAGCCTCCACGACCGGCTTGCGGCCGTACTGGGCCTCGAACACCTCGACCATGACCTCGCGCAGGCGGGAATCCTTCTGGTACTCCCATGCGGGGTACTCGCCGGACTCGCTGTAGCTGCCGCCGAAGCGGGCCGCCAGCGCCTTGAGTTGATCGATGAGGCCGAACTTCTCGCGGTTCACGGAGCTGCGCACCGAGAACGTCAGGCGCACGGCATCGGCGTCCGTCGTCAGGATGCCAAGGTTCAGGGAGGTCTGCACCAGGCCGGGGATGTCGCTGCTCATGGCCTGCACACCGTTCGGCACGGCGTTCAGAAGGCCAAGCACGGCCTCGCTCCCAGCCAGCATCTCGCCCGCCTCGGCAGGCTCGCAGTAGAATTCCGCATGCTGCTCCGTCTCCGGCAGGGCGGCCTTGGCCGCATTCGCTGCAAACAGCGCGGCAAAATCGTCCGCCTCGCTGACAACGACGGCCTCGGACGCACGCGGGATGGCATTGTCCTTGCTGCCGCCCGCGATGGAGCACAGCGTGACGGGCAGGCCCTGCAGCGCCGCCGCAAGGACCTTGTTGGCATTGGCGCGGCCCTTGTTGATCTCCACGCCGCTGTGGCCGCCGGTCAGACCGCGCACGCCGACGCGCCATGCGTTCCCCTGCACAGGAACACGCTTGACGGGAACGGTCAGGCAGGACGTCGCGCCTCCGGCGCAGCTGACGGTCAGGATGCCCTCGTCCTCGGAGTCGATGTTCAGCAGCACACGGCCCTGCAGGCCGCTCATATCGAGGGCTGCCGCGCCGAGCATGCCGATCTCCTCGTCGACGGTAAACACCGCCTCGAGCGGCGGGTGCTTCAGCTCGCTTGAGTCCAGCACCGCCAGCGCATAGGCCACGGCGATGCCGTCGTCGCCGCCGAGCGTCGTGCCGTCGGCAAAAATATAGGTGTCGTCATGGCGCAGGCGCAGGCCGTCCTTCGAAAAATCGATGTTGCAGTCCGCATTCTTCTCACAGACCATGTCGAGGTGACCCTGCAGGATCACGGTGGGATGGTCCTCATAGCCGGGGCTGGCCGGCTTGCGGATGATAACGTTGTTCGACGCATCCTGCTGCCAGCTCAGGCCGCGCTCCTGCGCAAAGCGGACGCAGTAGTCCGAGATCGCCTTCGTGTCGCGCGAGCCATGCGGGATGGCGCACAGCGTCTCAAAAAAGCCCAACGCAGCCGCAGGCTGAAGTCCTTCTAAAACACGCATAACAATAGCCTCCTTTTTTGCTCATCATAGCACATTTTTCGGATATTGTCCACGGGTCAGACACGCAGAATTTCGGTTTCGTTGGCATTCCAACAGACTTTCCGCCTGCATTTGTTAAAATAGATGCGAACAGGAGGGAATGCCATGATTCTGGAAGGATGTCAGGGAAAGCCCCGCACGCCCGAAATTTTGGAGAAGGTCTGCCCGCAGTGCGGCAGCGAGATCGAGCTGTTCACCTGCGACACGCAGGCCGTGTGCGAGCACTGCGGCTTTGTGGTCTATAACGACACGCTCAGCTGCGTGCAGTGGTGCAAATATGCCCGCCAGTGCGTGGGCGACGCAATGTATGAGCAGATGATGGCCATTGCCGAACGGCAGAAAGCCAACCGAAAGTTACGCAAATCGGAGGATAACACCCATGATCAGACGGATCATTGAAATCGACGAAGAACGCTGCACCGGCTGCGGCCTGTGCGCGAAAGCCTGCCACGAGGGCGCCATCGCCATGGTGAACGGCAAGGCGACGCTGGCCCGTGAGCATTTCTGCGACGGGCTCGGTGATTGCCTGCCCGCCTGCCCGGCCGACGCCATCCGCTTTGTGGAGCGCGAGGCCCCTGCCTATGACGAGGCCGCCGTGCAGGCCGCCAAAGCATCAAAAGTCCCGGCGGGCGGCTGCCCCGGTGCGCGGGCCATGCGCTTCGCTCCGTCCGCCGCACCCGCACAGGACGGCGCGGCGTCCGCCCTGCAGAACTGGCCCGTGCAGATCAGGCTGCTGAGCACCTCGGCCCCCTATCTGCAGGGTGCGGACCTTGTCATTGCCGCGGACTGCACGGCGTTTTCCTGCGCGCAGTTCCACAGCCGCTATCTTGCCGGACGCATCGCCATGATCGGCTGTCCGAAGCTCGACGCCGTAGACTACAGTGAAAAGCTCACGGAGCTGTTCCGCCGGAACGACATCCGCTCCGTCCTCGTCGTGCGGATGCAGGTACCGTGCTGCGGCGGCCTGACCCACGCCGTGGAAACCGCGCTCGCCGCCTCCGGCCGGGATATCCCGCTGCGCGTCGTCATTCTGACGCCAAGCGGGGAAGAGGTAGCATAAAAATCGCCCTGAGAAGCATTTCTGCTTCTCAGGGCGTTGCTTTTTTCAGGCCAACTTTTCTCCGGCCAGCCAGACCTCACGGCGGTTCAGCTCGGCATCGCAGATCACGAAATCCGCCTGCTTGCCGTCGCGGATGGAACCGACCTCGTCCAGGCAGCCGAGCTGGCGGGCGGGGTTATAGGTCGCGGCGCGGACGGCATCCTCGCGCGGAATGCCGAACGAAATGGCACGCAGCATGCAGTCATAGACATTCGTAGCGGAGCCTGCGATGGTCCCGTCGGACAGGCGGGCCACGCCGCCCTGCAGGAACACGGGCTGGCCGCCCAGCTCATACTCGCCGTCGGGCATGCCGCAGCAGCGCAGCGAATCGGAGATGAGCACCATGCGCGCAGGGCCGAACATACAGAATGCCAGCCGCACGGAAGCGGGGTGGACATGCTGGCCGTCGCTGATGAGCTCCGCGCTCACCTGCTCGTTCTCGACCGCGGCCGGGATGACGCCGGGCTTGCGGTGGTGGATGCCGGGCATGGCGTTATACAGGTGCGTCAGGTGCGTGACACCTGCTTCAATGGCGCAGACGGCATCGTCATAGGACGCGTCCGTGTGCGCGATGGAGACGGTGCACTGCTTGCTTGCCTTGCGCACAAATTCCGCTGCACCGGGCAGCTCCGGCGCGACGTCCACGATGCGGACGATGCCGTTGCCGGCGGCAAAGAGCTTGCTGAACGCCTCAAAGTCCGGCTCACGGAGATAGGCGGCGTTCTGCGCGCCCTTTTTCTTCTCGCTGAAGAACGGTCCCTCCATATGCGCGCCGCGCACGACGGCGCAGCCCGCGGGGCGCTCGTCCGCCATGCGGTAGGCCGTGGCAAAGGCCGCAGCCAGCGTCTCATACGGCAGGGTCAGCGTCGTGGGGGCAATGGAGGTGATGCCGTTCCTGGCACTGTAGCGCGCCATGCGGACATAGTCGTCCCAATTGCCGTCGGAGTAATCCGCGCCGGAGTTGCCGTGCGTGTGGATATCGAGCAGGCCGGGGATGACATAGGCGCCGTGCAGATCGACGGCGTCGGGGCCCGGCTGGCCCAGCACGCGCGCGAAGCGGCCGTTTTCCACGGCGAAGGCCCCGTGCTCAAAGCGGAATTTCTCCGTATAGATCATTGCATTCTGAAACTGCATGGTATTCTCCCTCCGTCCGGACTCAGGCGTTTTTGCGCAGCTCCGGCAGACTGGCGGCCGCCACGGACTGACCGACACGGCGCGTTTTCTCATCCGGCAGCATGACGCGCACCTTCTGCGCAAGCTCCGGATATTCCTCGTTCAGGATGGACAGGCAGGTCTCGAGAATGACGCTGCCGCCGAGGCCGGACATGACGCGGCCGAGCACGATCATGTGGTGCACGTCGTAGAAGCGGCAGTACAGCTTCAGCGTATGCGCCAGATATGCGCCGATGGAGGCGAAGATCCGGCGGGCGCGGCTGTCGCCCTTCTCCATGAGGTTCTGCACGACCTTGAGCTTTTCAGCGGGCGTGAGCGCGGAATCCAGCTCGATGCCGGCGCGCGGCGCGAGCTTGATGACGGCATCCTGCGAGAAATACTTGCAGCCGACGCCGATGTCCGTGGACCACTCGTCCGCCATGGCGTCCTCAAAGAGGTCGACCGGCGCAAAGGCCAGCTCATTGAGCCAGCCGAGCACCTTGCCCTCGGCGTCGACATAGCCGACGGCCTCGGACGTACCCATAGCCATGCCCATAACGGAGCCGCACTCCAGGCCCATGGCCCCGGCCAGCGCCGTCACGTCGCCGTCGTTCGCCACGACGATCGGCACATCGCCGATCTCTCTGGCCGCGCGGTCATAGATCGTCTTGACAAGCTCGCGCTTTTCGCGCGGGACCTTCAGGAACAGGGCGGAGACCATCGGGCTGTTGCCGATAAACACACCGGCGGAGGAAACGCCGATGCCGTCCACGCGCGGCATTTTGGATGCGGCCGTGCGGAACGCCTCGACGATGCCGTCGAAATGATACTGCGGGTCCGGCTCCGTCTTCGGGTGCCAGACGACCTCCTCGGAATAAACGGTCTTGCCGTCGATGACTGCGGAGACCTTGCGGTCGGAGCCGCCCGCGTCAAAGCCGATGCGGCAGCCCTCCATATGGCCGCCGATGGCGACGGAGGACTCGTTTGCCTGCGGCAGCTGCTCGGGCGTGCAGTCGATGACCTCGAACGGCACCTCATACACATCCTGCATGAACTGTACGTCGAACGCGCGCTCGCCCGTGAGGGTATAGGCGCGCTGCAGGCGCTGCGCCAGCGCGCTGTCGCCGCAGATCCAGATGCGGAAGCCGCCGATGGACCACAGCAGGAATTTCACATAGCGCTCCACATAGCGATAATCGGCCTCTGCCATTTCCGGCGTGCCGTGGATCTTCGTCTCACGGACGGAGATCTTGCCCTGATCGCGCTCGAGCGCGATGGTCAGGGGCTTTTCCGCGCCCCTGGCATAGGCCTCGAGCCATACGCCGAAGGGGATAAAGTCCGGATCGAGCTCCGGCATATGCTTGACGGAATATTCAACGCCTAAATACTGCATAGCTCCTCCTCAGTTTCGCTTTGCCGCTTCTTCTGCGACGATGGCCTGCATCTCGTCCCAGTGGGCCTCCATGTCGGCCACCAGCTTCATCTGCGCGCGGGCGCGCACCAGATTGTGCTCGGGATAGGCGACGCGGAAATAGCGGTCGCCGTCGAGATAGTCGGTCAGGAAGCGCACGGCCAGCTCAAGCGTGATGATCTTCGCGCCGAGCGGCAGCAGCTCCAGCTCCTTGGGCGTCAGGCTCTTGCAGGCGGCAAGATACCCCGCCGTGTAGACCTGGAACAGGTGCAGATTGATGCCCATTTTCGAAAGGTCCTTCTCATCCTCGGCCGCAGTCGCCGCACCAAAGCGGATGGAATCACCGTAGTCATACAGCGACGAGCCGGGCATGACGGTGTCGAGATCGAGCACGCACAGCGCCTTGCGCGTCCGGCGGTCGAACAGGACGTTATTGAGCTTCGTATCGTTGTGCGTGACGCGCAGCGGCAGCTCGCCGCTGTCGAGCAGGCTGCAGAGCGTGCCCGCCTCCTGCTCGCGGTCGAGCGCGAAGCGGATATCGTCCGGCACGCCCGCCGCGCGGCCCGCGAGATCGTCCTGCAGGGCCTTGCGGAAGATGCGGTAGCGGTTCGTTGTGTTGTGGAACAGGGGGATCGTCTCGTGGAGCGTCTCCGCAGGGAACTCGCGCAGCATCTCCTGAAAGCGGCCGAAGGCGATGGCGCTCTCATAGAAGTCGGTGTCGGACTCCGGGGCCTCAAGGCAGATGCCGTCGGCAAATTCATAGCAGCGCCAGTACTCGCCCGCCTCATCGATATGATAGTATACCCCGGTATCGGCCGGAATAAAATTCAGGACCTCATGGGGATCCTCCGCGCGCTCCCGCAGGTACTGTGTCACGGCGCCGACATTCTCCATCACAGCCTTCGGATCGGCAAACACATAGCGGTTGATGCGCTGGAGAATATAGGCGTGCCCGTCGTCCGTCTTGACCTGATAGGTGCAGTTGATGTGGCCGTGGCCGTATTTCTCGCAGGTGATCGGAGCGCCGCTGATGGCGAAGTGGGTAATGGCCGGCTCCACGCGGTGTGCAGTCTTCAAAGCAGTATCATCCTCTCGTTTTTCCCATGCTATGCCGCCGTACAGGCGGATGGGAATCCGCATTGCGGTCTTGTTTTCCTTGTAATGCGTCGGAATCCATGTTTTTGGCAAGATTTCCGGCGCGCCGTCCAAGAACAGGTCGTTACGTCGACCGCATTTCCGCTATTATATCAGGATTTTACCATAATAGCAAGCAAATATCCCATTTTCGACGGTCCTTCCAAAAAAGTTCACATTTTATCGGGTATCTTTTGGGCATTCACAGAGGTCATTCCGCGCTGCCGAGGTCCTGCGTGCTGCGCAGGGTCGCATACAGGCCGCCGAGGCACATAAGCTCCTCGTGCGTGCCCTGCTCGCAGATGCGGCCGTCCGCCACGACAAGAATGCGCGAGGCGCTGCGGATGGTCGAAAGGCGATGGGCGATGATGAGCGTCGTGCGGCCCTCGGCCAGATGGTCGAGCGCGTGCTGGATCTTCGACTCCGTCACACTGTCGAGCGCGCTCGTGGCCTCGTCCAGGATCAGGATGGGCGGATTCTTCAGGAAAATCCGCGCGATGGACACGCGCTGCTTCTGCCCGCCGGACAGGAGCGTGCCGCGCTCGCCGACATAGGTGTCGAAGCCGTCGGGCATGGCCATGATATCGTCATATATTTCCGCCTGCCGCGCCGCCTCCCGGATCTCCTCCATGGTAGCGTCCGGGCGGCCGTAGCGGATGTTGTTCGCAATGGTGTCGGCAAACAGGAACACATCCTGCTGCACGACACCGATGGCGTGGTGCAGGGACTCCTGCGTGACCGAGCGCACGTCCTGCCCGTCGATGCAGATGCGGCCGGACGTCACGTCATAAAAGCGTGGGATCAGGCGGCACAGCGTGCTTTTGCCGCCGCCGGACGGGCCGACCACCGCAACGGTCTCGCCGGGCCGGACATGCAGGGTGACGTGCTCGAGCACCTCCTGATTTTCCTCATAGGAGAACGAGACGTCCTCAACGTCGATCGCGCCGCGGACATGCCCGAGCGCTTTCGCATCCGGCGCGTCGCGCAGCTTCGGCTCCGTGCGCATCAGCTCGACGAAGCGGCCAAGGCCCGCAAAGCCGTTGGCGAACATCTCGGCAAAATTCACGAGCTTGCGCACAGGGCTCGTGAACGTGGAGATATACAGGGAAAACGTAAACAGATCGACAAGGTCCATCCGGCCCTGCATGATGAGCGTGCCGCCCACGGTGATAACGGCCACGCTCAGGATCGAGAGGAAGAACTCCAGCGAGCCGGAGAAAATGCCCATCTCGCGGTGGAACTCCCGCTTCGAGACCTTGAAGCGGTCGTTGGCCTCGCTGAACTTGCCGAACTCCACGGCCTCGTTCGCGAAGGCCTTCGCCGTGCGGATGCCGGAGAGCGAGGACTCGATCTCGGCGTTGATGGCCGCCGTGCGCTTCTTCACGCCGCGCGAGACCCTGCTCATTTTCCGGCGGCGCGTGATGACGACGATAAGCAGGATCGGCAGGATGACGCACACGACCAAGGCCAGCCGCCACTCGATCGTGAACATGACGGCGAGCGCGCCGACGATCGTCAGCAGGGAGATCATCAGGTCCTCTGGGCCGTGGTGCGCCAGCTCCGTGATCTCGAACAGGTCCGTCGTCAGGCGGCTCATGAGCTGGCCGGTGCGGTTGTGGTCATAGAACTCATAGCCGAGGCTCTGCATGTGGCGGAACAGGTCGCGGCGGATATCGGCCTCAACGCGGATGCCGAACGTGTGGCCGTAATAGGCGATGATATAATAGAAGAACGCGCGCACGAGGTACGCCGCCGCCATGATGCCCATGACGACGAAGAACGTATGGTAGGCGTGCGCGGGCAGCATCGTGTTGATCGCACGGCGGGAGATGAGCGGGAAGATGAGATCGACCGCGCCGATAAACAGCGCGCAGAGCATGTCCAGCAGAAACAGACGGCGGTGCGGACCGAAATACGACAGGAAAATGCGCAGCAGGCCATGCTGCTGATAATAGCGGGTATCGCGCTTCACTCAGGCCGCCTCCTTTCCGACAATGTTTTGGATCCAGACGCCGCGGCGGATCATGATGAGGCCGACAACGCACTTGCCGATATCGGCCAGCTGGCAGCAGAGGAACAGCGGCACGATCGGCAGGCCGGTGAAGCGGCTGAGCACGAAGGCCATCGGCACGGTCAGCACGCAGACATAGAAGCTGTCGAACAGGAAGGTGACGAAGGTCTTGCCGCCGGAGCGCAGGGTAAAATAGCAGGCGTTGGCCAGCGCATTGATCGGCATGCACAGCGCACAGATGCGGATGAACGCGGCCGCAAGGTCACGGATGCTGTCAGACGTGTTATAGATCTGCGGGAACAGGTGGGCCACAAGGGCCATCAGGCCGCCGAGCACGATGCAGATGCCGACGGAGAATGTGATGAGCTTACGGTCTGTATCGACGGCTTCCTCCATCTTCCCCGCGCCGAGCAGCTGGCCGACGAGGATGCCGACGGCATTGCCCATGGCCATAAAGGCGACATTGAACACGTTCGAGACGGTCGAGCAGATGTTATAGGCCGAGACAACATCATAGCCGCGCACAGAGTAGCACTGCGCCAGCAGCGCCATACCTGCTGCCCAGAGCGTTTCGTTCAACAGGAGCGGGATGCTCTTTCTCGCAATGGCACGGGCCAGCGCAGCCGGAATGTGGAACGAGCGGTACACGCCGCGCAGATAGGGCACGCGCTCCGGATTGCGGTGCGCCCAGAGCATGACGACGCCCGCCTCGACAAAGCGCGCGATGACCGTGGCAATGGCCGCGCCTGAGGCACCGAGCCGCGGGAAGCCGAGATAGCCGAAGATCAGCAGCGTGTTGAAGCAGAGATTCACCACAACGGACACGACGCCCGCAACCATGGGCACGACGGTCTGGCCCGTCTCGCGCAGCGTGCCGGAATAGCACTGCGACAGCGTGAACGGGATAAAGCCGACGAGCATGATGAGCAGATATTCCTTGGCATAGCCGAGGCTGGCCGCGATCTGCTCCGGGGAGCCGTCGCCCTTGAGGTACAGGAGGATCAGGTCCTCGCCGAACAGCAGGAAAATGCCCGCACCGAGCACCGTAAGGGCCGTGCAGACGAGCAGCTTGAAGCGGAATGTCTGCCGCACGCCGTCCCAGTCGCCCTTGCCGTAATACTGCGCGCCGAAAATGCCCGCGCCGGACACCGCGCCGAAAATGGCAAGGTTGAACACGAAAATGAGCTGATTGACAATGGCAACGCCGGTCATCTGCTCCGTGCCGACGCGGCCGACCATGATGTTGTCCAGCAGACTGACGAAGTTCGTGATGCCGTTCTGGATCATGATGGGGATCGCAACGGCAAGCGCCATTTTATAGAACGCCGCATTGCCGATGTATTTCTTTCTGAGCGATGAATGCACGCCTCTTTCCTCCTCTATTCTTTCTATCTTTTTCTTCACAGTCTGCCTATTGTAACAGAATCCGTGCGGAAAAGCAAGAGGCGGCTTATGGGAGCCCTGCAGGGACGGGGCATGCAGGAAGTAGAAAGCGGAAAATTTTGCGAGGCTTCCGGGCGGGCGTTGTAGGGGGGCGGCGTCCTCGACGCCCCACAGCGTAAAGTTACTGTATTCGCCGCAGCCTTTCTGTTATTCGACCGGGTACTGCGAGATTGCCACGTCGCTTCGCTCCTCGCAATGACACATCGGGGAAACGCGGCGTTGGGAATGGTGCGCTGCGCCGAATTAGCGAGCCGATTGCCGCTTCGCGGACGGGCGGGGCATGC
>OFML01001389.1_pt1 | contig 13666 bp, 9 predicted proteins | sample 1541831 | NCBI WGS metagenome assembly OFML01 (sample SAMN04209237, study PRJEB22552) | human gut metagenome | biome: gut; material: feces | host: Homo sapiens | place: USA: Oklahoma | reverse complement strand
GTCGCTGTCTCGGCGGGTGGCTCGTACACGGTAGGCTTGAAATCGGACGGAACGGTTGTCGCGATGGGCTACAATAAGGATGGCCAATGCGACGTGAGCGGCTGGCGGGATATCGTTGCTATCGCGGCGGGCGACTATCACACGGTGGGCTTGAAATCGAACGGAACGATAGTCGCGGCGGGCCGGAATATGGATGGCGAATGCGACGTGAGCGGCTGGACGGATATCGGCGGAAGCCTGACCCTTCAGTAAAATAAGCCCCGATGCGCTTACAACCCAAAGTGGATTGAGAAAAAAACGATGAAGAAATCCCGATAAAAAATCCCGGCGGAGCGAAAAACTCTGTCGGGATTTCGTTGATGGTGTGGAACACAATAGAAAAGAGAGCTACCCGATTCAATCATTAAATCAGATAGCTCTCTTTTATGAATCATGAAAACGGTTGTCCAATCGTTGCCACAAGCGGGAATAATACTCGAAAAACTCAGCGATTGCGTCGCTTTTCGGAGGGTGTATCTTATTCCCACTTGCTCACCAAGAAATTAACTTGACTAGAATTGTTTAATATAATCAAGAAAAATTATCGCTGATGCTTCTATTGTGTCTATTCGCTCATTTGCTGATTGGCGTTTTGCCGTATTGTTGCCACAGGCAAAATGGATCAGTTGCATCAGCTTGCCTCTATTGTACCACGATTACTGCGGTATTTCCAGAGTATCTTCAAGATTATGTATGGTGAACTAGATGCACATCACAAAAAGATTATCGAGAAAAATGCCGGAGAAAAGTCAAAATTAATGTTGACTGCACACATGTCACATGGCATATTGTGAAGATAAAAGATTCGGAATTTTGATAGCTTGTTTTAGATCGAATTGCTCTGCAATATCTTTTGTACAAGTATGTATATTCTTAGGGAACCGCTGATTAATCACAAATAATTCATCACAATTGATATGAAGCGCATTCGCCCTTTTATTGGGACGGAGCTGATCAAGGCCATGATCGGTATTCACTGCTGCGGGAAATCGGTCATGCTGGAACTGATTGAACGGGAACTTACAGAGTTCGGCGTCAGCCCGACGCAGTTTGTCTCCATTAACTTTGAAGATGTGAATTTGATACCCTAATTCTCTTTTTTATTCATCTTTTTCTTCCTGTTTTGGCCTGAAATTCTTGATTCTTGTATATTCAGTGCAAAGCACTTATACTGATCATGCAGAGGGGAAACGGACACACTCCATATACACCTGTCCCCCTTATTTTGAAACGAATCGAGCTTCTTCGTTCAAACAAAATCTCCTCTGCCTCCTTTTGAATTTCAGGCCGCAGCGCCTTGAAGCAAAAACGCCTTTCGAGATGTCGAGGGCGTTTTTTTCTGCCCTTTCGGGCTGCTTTTACAGGGAAAAACCGCATCGCGCAAAAAACGAATCAGGCATGAATCATTTTTTGCGCCATCATCAAAACGCGTCTTGTAAAAAAGATATAAAGAAATCAGAACGGTTTTATGGTATACTGTGAGTATCAAAACCGCCGCGGCGACGAATTGCGCGGATCGGTTCAATGTCAAAAAGCCACAGTAGGAGGAAGAACTTCATGAAGCGTGCGAAGGAGCGCGATTCGTCGGAAACGGCGGCCATCAAAATCAATCGAAGAAAAGTCTGCCTGCTCATCATCGCCATCGGCATTAGCGTGCTGCTGCTGATTACCATGCTGGGCCTGCTTCATCTGGAAAAAAGCAATACTCGACGCTATCGAGAGGAAAACCATGCTCGCTTTGACGTGAACACGCAGGCTTTTCAGGAGGTGCTGGACAGCTCAGACGCGTGGATTGGCAACATCAAAAACTCAATCTATGCGGTACCCTATCTGGAAACGGCCAGTGCGACAGATTTTTTGGCCGATTTGAAACAGCCCGGCGTAAAGTTGACCTTTGACGAAAGCCCTTTTCCAACGGACAAAAACGGCAACAAAATCCTTGGACGCCTGCAAGGGCTGATTATGGCCAGCTCGTCGTTCAGCGAAAGCGCGATCTATAACCCGCAGACGGGCGTAGCCGTTGCCTGCGTTTCAAACGGACATGTCGGGGCGCTGTGCACCTCGGAGGAGGAGCTTTGCGCCCTGCTCGGCATCTCGTCGCTCAACACAGAGGAAGGCGCGCTGACCGAGGGACGCGCCGCTGAACACGCCAACGCTGCGCTCTACCTGACGCGGGTGCTCGACGACGGGCTTGTGCTGCTCTGTGGCGTCACGCATGAAGCCTTGAACGATTCGCTGCTGGCGGATAACAGCGGGCGCTCTTATCTATTGAAGCAAATGGTCTGCGTTTTCCCGGATGGCGGTCTGCTGCTGCGCGACCCGTCGCATTCTCTCGGCGCGCTCGGCCTTACGCCGGAGGAGCTGACGCGCGACGCATCCATCGAGGATATCGGCGATTACACGCTGATGAGGCATAGCCTGCCCGAATACGGCATCCAAACCGTCGCCATTCTGGCCGAAACAGGTGCAACCAGCGTCGTTTCTTCTGAGTGGATTTGGCTTCTGCTGATCGTCACCGCGCTGGGGCTGCTCGTTATCATCGCCATCGGCGTTTACATGCTCATCCGCGTATTCCGCCCTCTTTCCAGAATCAGCAGCAGCATCGCCCCGAACGCCGAAACCACGGAGGACGATCTGCAAAGCATCGCTAATGCCATCCAGCGCTACAACCAGCAGCTTCTTTCCAATCAGGCGACCATCGAGGCTCAGCTTTCCCAGCTGCGTCGAGCCTATCTGGAGCAGCTGGCGTTAGGGCAGACGCCGCTGATCACCCCGGAACAGTCGGAACGGCTGGGCATCCCGAAACTGCTGGAAAAATACATGCTCATCGTGCTCTATCCCGATAACGGACGATGGATGCGCGAAAACGGCAGCGAGCAGGAAAATCTCTATCGCAAGCGCATCATGGTCAACGCGGTCGAGGAATCCATCCGCACACAGATGAAGGATGTGCAGGCGGAATTTCTGATGTGCCAGTTCGCTCTGCTCGTTGTCGTGCCGGTCAAGGACGAGACTGAAAACATGGCCAAGGCCGTGGAGCGCTGGACGATGGATTTGAGCGTGCAGCTTCAAAAGCGTTTCCGCTTCGGCGTCAGCCCGGTGCAGAGCGGCGCGGAGAGCCTGCATCCCGCTTATCGCAAGGTGATGCAGAGCGCGGCGCTGGTCGAAGAGAAGGAAAGCGGCCGCTCGCAGGATATTTGCCTGAACACGCTGATTCGTCAGAACCTGCATATGTCCGAACTGGTTTACATGGAGCACTACAACAGCGCGTTTGCCTGCTTTAAGGAGATGGCGGATACGTTGTACCAGCAGAAGAGCCGCCGTCTGCGCAACCAGCAGCTTTCCGGCCTGATGTCGCTGACGCTTTGTATGCTGATGGAGACGAGCAGCGAAAACAACGCTCTGCTTCAGGAGGCCGGTATCGACATCGGCGCGCTGACGCAGCCGGAGGACGACGAGGCCGAGCTGCTGGCCGAATGGGAAAAGGTGTTCGGCCTGCTGGAGGCGCATCAGGATAAGCGCATCCGCGGGCAGTACTCCGAGCAGTTCGCTTCCATTTATCAATACATGCATGCGCACTTCCGCGATTCCGGCCTGTCGCTGACCGCGCTGGCGGAGGAATTCGGCATGAGCGTTTCGACCCTTTCCCGCGAATTTCAAAAGAACCTCGGTCAGGGCTTTCTGGACAGCCTGCACCAGATGCGCATCGAGGAAGCAAAATACGCCATCGAGAACACGAACGCGTCCCTGAATGATATCGCCATTTCCGTGGGGTATACCAATACGCTGACCATGACCCGCGCGTTTAAAAAGTATCTGGGCTGCACGCCCGGCTCGTTCCGAAAAAAGGAAGATATTTCCTGATCGTTCATTTGAAAATCGCTTTTGTCAACAGTCTGCATCGGCGCACGGTCTTTCGGCCTGCGTCGTTTTTTTATGCCCGCAAAAATTGTTTGCCGCCCGAAACCGCCTTCACGTTTTTCAAACGGCCTTCTTCGCCGCCCGTTCCGCAGAAAACGCCTGCCGAAAAATGATACGTGCAGGCTTCAACTTTTTTCACGCCCCGTTTTTTCCTCTTATTTTCAGCTTTTTCCTTCCGCTCAATCCGCGCTGCGCGCCGCAAAACCCATCGCAAAATCTGCATTTTGGCACAATGTTGACAGCTTCGTTTTGTGCAAGGTATACTGCGGTCAAGCAAACGGCATCGGACGAAACAACCGACAGCCCGATGGATGATCGGAAGGAGGACAGCTTAAAACGCTCAGGCGAAACCGTTCGTCTGGCAGACAATCAAAGCTTTGCCGCTCTCAGGGATGGCGGCAGGGCACGACCCATTTTGATTTGATTTTGTGAGAAAGGAAGAATCAAATGAGTAACATTTCCCGCAAGGATTTTCTCAAGGGCGCGGCGCTCTGCTCGATGGGCTTGGCCGCGACCAGTTTTCTGGGCGGCACCACCGCTTATGCTGAATCCGTTGAATCGCCGGCTTATCAAGGAGGTAGCAATATGAAGATCACCAAAGTCACCCCGATTCTCTGTGCGTCCCGCTGGATGCTCGTCAAGGTCGAAACCGACGCCGGCATCACCGGCTGGGGCGAGTGCGGCGCCTGGGCGTGGCAGACCGCCACCGCCGAGGCCGTCAACATTCTCGGCTCCCTCCTGATTGATCAGGATCCGTTCCGCATCGAACGTCTGTGGAACTCCATGACACGCACCCCGCACTTCCGCGGCATCATCCTTCAGGCTGCGGTTTCCGGTATCGACATCGCCCTGTGGGACATCAAGGGCAAGGCGCTGGGCGTCCCGGTCTATGAGCTGCTGGGCGGCGCAACCCGCGACAAGATCCGCGCCTACGAGACGACCTCCGGCAAGACCCCTGAGGAGGTTGCTCAAAACGTCAAGAAGCTCGTGGACGAGGGCTGGAACCACGTCCGCGTCCGTCCGCTGAGCAACAACGCGTCTGACACCACTGCCGCGATGTGCCGCAAGAACGCCGAAATGTTCAAGGCGATCCGCGAGGCTGCCGGCTGGGATGTCGATCTCTCCTTTGAGATTCACCGCCAGTGCACGCCGATTCAGGCCATCGAAATCGGCAAGGCCATTGAGCCGTACCGCATCCACTTCTTCGAGGATCCGTTCCTCGATATCCCCGAGGTTGCCCGCTACGTCACTGAGAAGTGCCCGGTGCCGGTTGCCAACGGCGAGCGCTGCTTCAACTTGTACGAGCTTTCCAACCTCGTGCAGAACACCGACGTCGCCTTCCTGCGTCCGGACATGTGTACCATCGGCGGCATCACGGCCGGCATGAAGGTAGCGCACTTCGCCGAAGCGCACAACGTCAACATCATCCCGCACAACCCGCTGGGCCCGATCTCCACGATCGCCGCGCTCCATATCGACCGCGTTGTGCCGAACTTCGAGGTGCAGGAGTGGCCGGGCACGTTCGGCGACTTCAACGCGATGATCAAGGGCGATTCCATCAAGGTCGAAAACGGCTACATCACCATGCCGGAGGGGCCGGGCCTTGGCATCGAGCTGGTGGACGACATCGCGGAGAAGTTCCCGTTCCAGGGCATGAAGCCGCGCTGGTCCTACCATGAGGACGGCTCCCCGATCGACCGTTAATCTTCTTTTCGCTCCATTTCATTCCCCCTAATTCCCCCTAAAACAAAATAGACAGCCGCGTCAGGTGACAGCAACCCACCTGATGCGGCTTCTTTTGCGTCCGCGAAAAAGCACTCGATTTTTCCGGCGAATGTGCTATAATGTAAAAGAGTGAAAACGGTCAGTTCAAAAATCTTGACATTTGCAAAGGAGCAGCAGCGATGAACGGTGCTCAGAAACGGACAAAACACATCTGGAAGGGGCTAAGGGGAAAAAAATACCGCTACCTGACCATCGCTATCCTCTGTGTCAGCCTGATTATGGCCGCCAGTATGTTGATGCTCTATCTGGGCGGGCAGAAGGACGAGCGGCGCTATCAATCCGAAAGCTATGAAATGCTGGAGCAGAATACCACGGATTTCAACAAGATCTTCGGGCGGGCGGATGGCTTTGTTCGCAACCTAACAGCTTCGCTGGGCAGCCTCGACTGGTTCGCTTCGGCCAGTCAGGAGGAAATCGATGCCTGCTTCCCTGCATACATTGCTGACGCGGGTATTCAGTGGATCCGCGATGTGAAGAGCATCGACTCCCCGGTTGGGCGAGAGCTTTACAACCGCATCGGCGTTGTGCTCTCCAGCTCAGTGGATTTTGATAGGCTCATCCTTTACGCGCCCAACTCCGGCTTCGCCTTCGGCACGATCAGCGGCGGCGAATACTTCTTTCTCGCCCGAAACGAAAAAGAGCTCAAGCGCGTTTTTAACACGGATGTGCGCTGGCAGACCGCGCAGAGCGGCAGTCTTATCTTTATTCCCGGCGCAACCGAGGAAGAGCACGAGCTGCTGTATATCGTCGAGCATCTGGAAAACGGCGTGACGCTGCTGATCGGCATTTCCGATAAATCGCTGATGGAAACGCTGTTCGCCAACCGTGCGCATCGCTCCTATAAGCTGGAACAGATGGTCGTGCACCTGCCCAACGGCGGCCTTGGTTATCGGGATGAGCAGAAAAAGGTGACGTTTATCGGCCGGACGTGGGATGTGCTGACCAATCGGAATGAAGTTTTTGAAAGTAACACCTATTTGATGATGCGGTATCGTTCCGCGTCGCCCGCCTATACGCTCATCGCCATTCTAAGCCCGACGGGCACGGGCAGCGTTGTCAGCGCAACGCTGTTCATGCCGTTCGTCGTCATCAACGTGTTGTGGCTGCTGCTCGTTTCCTTCATCTGCGTCTATGTGCTGACGCATTTCAATCGCCCGATTGAGGAAATTCTGCACGAAATTGGCACGATGCAGGGCGGCGGCGAGAATCTTTCCGAGGTGGAACAGCTCGCCATGATCGAAACCGCTATCCACCAGTACAATCAGGATCTCAAAGCCGGTCAGGAGGACGTGGAGGAACAGCGCAGCCAGCTCAAGCGCATCTATCTGGGCAAGCTGGCGCTAGATCAGAATACCTATCTCTCCGATCAGCAGCTCGAAACGCTGCATATCCCGCAGCTCCTTGCGCGCTACATGCTCATCGTCCTTTACCCGGATAACGGCAGATGGACGCACGCCGAGGAGGGCAGTGAACAGGAGCAGGCGTATCAGCGCCATATCACCATCCTCTCCGTGCAGGAGGCCATGCGCAGCAACATGCTGCTGCGCGGCGCGGAATACCTGACCTGCCACACGCGGCTGCTGATTGTCGTTCCCGTCGATGAAAACACGGACGAGCAGCAGCTCCACGATAAGGCCGTATCCAGCGCCAAGAGCATCGGCGCGAATCTGGGCATGCGGCTTCAGGTCGGTTTCAGCAAGGTATACAGCGACCGCTCCACGTTCAGCCGCGCCTATCGCGAGGCACTGAAAAGGGTGACGCTCGTGGAGGGAGGGGAAAACCAGCCGACGGGCGAGGTTAATTTCAGCGAGCTGCTCAAAAAGAACATGCGCATCGCCGATTTGATTTACATCGAGCATTACAGCGGCGCGTTCGAGGCGTTCAAAGAGATCGTTCACGAAATCTTCCGCCAGCCCAGCGGCAGCATGCGTACCCAGCAGCTCCAGAGCTTCCAGACGCTGATGGTCTGCATGCTCACCGAAACCAACGATGTGAACGCCCGGCTGCTGGAACAGATGGATGCGGAACTGGATAAAATGATGCAGTCCGAAAACGAGGAATATGTGCTGGAATGCTGGAACGTCATCTATAAGCGGCTCGAAGAAAACAAGAGCCACAAGAAAATCAGCCAGTATACCGAGCAGTTCGCCGCCGTCTATCAGTACATGATTACGCATTTCCACGACCCGGCGCTGTCGCTTTCCATGCTCTCCGCCGAATTCGGCATGAGCATGTCCACTCTCTCGCGTGAATTTCAGAAAAACCTCGGCAAAGGCTTTCTGGAAACGCTGCATCAGATGCGTATCGAGGAGGCGCGCGCCGAAATCGAAAATACCGAACTTTCGCTCAACCAGATTGCCGAGGCTGTGGGCTACACCAACGTGTTGACGATGACGCGTGCCTTCAAAAAATACTACGGGCAGACGCCCGGCTCTTTCCGAAAGATGCCGGAAAACACAAACGAATGAGCTTCCTCGCCGACGGGTCGAAAAGACCCGCCGGTTTTTTTGATGCTTGCGGTAAAAAATCGGAAAAATGCTCGAAAGAATTGATGCCGGCCGTGAAAATGCAAAGAATATATAGAAAAATGCGCAGGAAAAACTGCTGTGCTCCCGATTCTTGACGCGGCTTTTACGGGCGGCTATAATGCAATCAAACTTCGAGCGGCGGGAACGACAAACGCCGACACGAGGAAAAAAGAATGGAGGATACACCCATGAAAAAAGGAATCGTTGCTCTTGCCATGAGCGCCGCCCTGATGTTGGCCGGTACATCCGCGCTGGCTGACTACACCTTCACCGTTCATCACAGCGGTTCCACGAGCCATCCTTATCAGAAAGGATCCGAGTACTTCAACGAGAAGCTGACCGAGTATTCGAACGGCACCATGAATTTGGATATCTATCCGTCCAACCAGCTGGCTGCTGGTTCCAAGGCCGTGGAGGGCACTGCGCTGGGCACCATCGATATCTTTATTGAAAATCCGATGAGTGTCTGCAACGTCGTGCCCAGCTTTGAGGCGATGAATATGCCGTATCTGTTCGATACCGCTGAGCAGGCATTTGCCATGGTAGACAGCGATGAATGCAAGGTTTTCGCCGATGATTGCGAAAAGAATGGCATCAAGCTGTTGGGGTACTGGTATAACGGCTGGCGCAATGTTTCCAACAGCAAGCGCCCGATCGAAAAGGTAGAGGATCTGAAAGGGCTGACCATCCGCATTGCCGAGAGTCAGGTTTTTGCTGATATGATGGAAGCGCTGGGAATGCAGCCGGTTCCGCTGGCCAACTCCGAAATCTTCACTGCGCTTCAGATGGGTACGGTGGATGGACAGGAAAACCCGCAGAATAACTACATCAACAACAAGTATTTCGAGGTTAACCGCTACTTCTCCATGACTCGTCATGTGTTCAGCGTCGAGCCGGTCGGCATGAACCTGGATCTGTGGAATATGCTCACCGAAGATGAGCAGGCGACCCTGATGAAGGCATTTGATGATGCGACTGTCTATCAGCGTCAACTGGCGCAGGAAACTGAGGAGAATCAGCTCAAGCAGGTGCTGGCCGATGGTGCGGACATCGTCGTGACCTATATCGACGACCTGACTCCGTTCCAGGAGGCAGTGGCCGGTGTATACGACAAATATAAGCAGACCGCTCTGAAGCCTTACATCGAGGCACTCGAAGCTGCCAAGGCGAAGGTCAGCGAATAAAACTATGACTGCATCGGGTCGGGCACAAAACCCGACCCGATTTCTTCTTCTCAAAACAATTTCAGGAGGTGCCTCAAAGCGATGAAAACCATCGAAAAATGCTTTAAGGTTCTGGATAAAATTTCCTTCATCCTTTCGGCCTTGTGCGTTGGCGGTATGTTGATTTGCGTTTTTCTTCAGGTTGTCGCTCGATTTTTCCAATTCTCCATCAACTGGACAACCGAAATGAGCCAATATTTCTTCCTTTGGTCTACGACGTTTGCCAGCTATGTTGCTGCTCGCCGCGGCAAGCTCATCGGCGTTGAATTGGTTCAGAAAAAATTCCCGTGGCCGGTACAGCGTGTGTTGCGCTTTGCTGCCTATGGTGCAGCTGCATGGTTCTATATTCTGGTGGATCATTACTGTGCGATTCAGCTTCCCAAACTGATGGTGCAGACCACTCCAGTGCTCAAGTGGTCGATGGGCATGATCTATATCATTATGATGATCGGTCTGGGGCTTTTGAGTCTGTATTTTGTCTATGTTGCCGTTTGCAGCCTGTTTGAGAAAAAGGCTGTAAAACCCGCTGCGTCCAAGACAGCGGAACAGATTGCGGAGGAGGTTGAATAAATGGTCGGTTGGTTGTTTGGTTCCTTTGTTGTGCTGTTGTTAATCGGTACCCCGATTGCCGCAAGCCTCGGTCTCGCAGCTGTTATCACCATCGTGATGAGCGGCATGCGCGTCAACATGGTGGTCGTCGGCCAGACGATGTTTGCCGGCATGACCTCCTATCAGCTGATGGCGATTCCGCTGTTCATCCTCTGCGGTAACCTGATGTGCGACGGCGGCCTGAGCAAGAAACTCGTCGATTTCATCAACCTGTTCTGCCGCAAATCTAAGGGCGCGCTCGCCTATGTGACGATTCTCGCCAGCGCGTTCTTCGCGGCGATTTCCGGTTCTTCCCCGGCGACGACCGCAGCTATCGGCGGCATCATGGCGCCGGAAATGCAGAAGAATGGCTATGACGAGGATTTCAGCCTTGCCACTGCCGCCGCGGCCGGTACGCTGGGGCAGATCATCCCGCCGAGCGTCGGCATGGTTTCTTACGCTGTTCTGGCTGAGGTTTCCGTCGGCACGCTGTTCCTGACCGGCTTCGGTCCAGGCATTTTGATGGCCATTTTCATGCTCATTTACGCCTACATCTACGTCAAGAAGAATCCCAACATCAAGATGAACGGCCAGAAGGTGACCGCGAAGGAAGCCGCGACCGTATTCCTCCAGAGCATCTGGGCGCTGGTCATGCCGGTCATCATTCTGGGCGGCATTTACAGCGGCATCTTTACCCCGACCGAGAGCGGCGCGATTGCGTCCGTGTACGGCCTGATCTGCGGCCGCTATATCTATAAGACCCTCGAGTGGAAGAACTTGCCGAAGATTCTGGTCAACACCGCCGTCGGTGCGGGCACCATCATGCTCATCCTCGGTAGCGTGCAGACGTTCAGCGTCGTGCTGACCCGCGGCCATATCCCACAGATTCTCTCCGAGGCGCTGCTGAGCGTGACCACCAACAAGTATATCTTGCTGCTGATGTTCAACATTCTGCTGCTGATCGCGGGCATGTTCCTCAATGCGGTGTCCGCTATCGCGCTGTTTACTCCAATCCTGCTACCGATCATGACCAGCGTCGGCGTCAACCCGTACCTGATGGGCATCGTCATGATCGTGAACCTCGGCATCGGCATGATCACGCCGCCTGTTGGCAACTGCCTGTATGTCGCCTGCGGCATGAGCAAGCGGCTCAGTTTCGAGCAGATTTCCAAGGCGTGTATCCCGTATATCGTCATGCTGATGATTGCGCTGCTGCTGATTACCTATGTCGAACCGATTTCGATGGGACTGATCTGGTTGACCGGCGCAAGCGCGATTTAAGTTTTCAGTAATTCAATCAGCTTGGTTTAGCTTGATTGCACTTTGGCCACATCTGCAAGACTTTATGGTCATGCAGATGCGGTTCATTTTTATATTATTTTCTATCTTGGTACATGTAAGTAATCGCCAGCTGGATGTTATGTAAAGAGATGGGGCACAACGGGAAAATATTCCTTGACAAAACTCTTTCTGAGTAATTTCTTGGGCGATAGCGGAATCTCTTTCTTCCAAAATCTTATATAGTTGATATTCTATTTTTCGCTTGCTAATTAATACTGATGTGACGGGAAATGCGATTGCTTCAATATAGTGTTGGTATGAAAAATGGGGCTTTCCTTTGCGGAAAGCCCCATCGACTGGCTGACCACTATCCATTACCCGTGGTCAAGATGTCTCTTGGTATTGATCCCCAAGCGGATGCAGGTGTCAGTTCATGACCTAATATACATTATTGTACGATACTTTCGTGTCATGAGATTCCTCCTTTGTTTCGGTTCGGAACATATCCAGCTTCTCGGCCATTTCCGTCTGGCGGGAGGGGAGCATATGCCCATACATACAGGTTATATCGACGGTTTCGTGTCCCACGCGCGCGGCAATGGCGGTGAGCGGGAAACCCATGTCGATCAAAAGGGAGATGTGCGAGTGCCGCAGATCATGGATGCGGATTCGCTTTACACCAGCAGCTTTCGAACCGCGTTGCATTTCGCTGGTCAGGAAGTATTTGGTGAAGGGAAAGATTCGCTCGTCAGGTTCCGGCTTGTAGAGCGATTGGATGTAATCCTGCATTTTGTCGCAGACGTTCTGCGGCATCTGAACGGTTCGATTGCTCTTTTCCGTCTTGGGCGTCGTGATGACGTCCTTACGATTCAAGCGGGTATACGTCTTGCTGACGGACACGGTTCCCTTCTCAAAATCGAAGTCGGAAGGGGTCAGCGCCAACAGCTCGCCCTCACGGAGTCCGCACCAGTACAGCATTTCAAATGCGTAGTACGCGAGGGGCTTGTCCATAATCGCCTCTGAGAATTTTTCGTATTCTTCCCGCGTCCAGAACAGCATTTCACGGCTTTTCTTCGTTCCCATATGACCCGCTTTCTTTACCGGGTTTGCTGGTAATCCGTAGTATTTGACTGCGTGATTGAACAGGAAGGAGAGCTGACTGCTGACTGATCTGAGGTACACAGGCGAGAACGGTTTTCCGTTTTCATCCGTGTGTGTCGTTAGCTCATTCTGCCAGCGGAGAATGTCCTGAGACTTGATCTCAGACAGCTTCCGCTTGCCAAAGTAGGGGAGAAACTTAGTACGGATGACGTGCTCCTTGGTATGCCAAGTATTTTCCTTGAGCCGGGGTTTCATATCCTCCGTGTAGCGCTCGACGAACGAGGCGAACGTCATATCCGTATTGCCATTCAAACGGTCGAGCGTTTCTTTCTCCCATTTGACGGCGTCGCGCTTATTCTTGAAGCCGCGCTTTTGGCACTGCTTCATCTTGCCTGTCCAATCAACGTAGCGATAGACGACACGCCAAGTGTTGTACTTCTTGTCCTTGTATACCGACATCAATGAACCTCCTTCGGCGGCAGACCTCCATAACAGGTCTTTTCAATAAAATAGTTTCGGTTGACGCGCCCGCACTGGATGTGCCGGATATTGATTCCTTTGTCGGATTGATGCATACGCTGTTTGCCTTGGAGGATATGTACGGCTTGGGCTTGTATAAAGGTGAGGACGATTTGCCTGTTCTGTCGCTGCATCCGTCTGAGAGCAGCAATCCAGTCGCCGCACGAGAATTCAGTACCTATTTGGACGCATGGCTGGATCAGGCTGAGAAATTCAGAAACGGCGAAATCACCAGAGAGGAATACGACAAGTGGCGGTATGAATTCCCGAAGCATGACACCAGCAGGCGCTGGGTTCAGATTCCGTCGATCCTTGATTTGCTGTTCAATGACCAGATTCCCGTGAAACCACAGCGTCCTGTGCGACAGAGGGCAAAGCGAAAAAAGGACGATACAAAAGGCAACGAAGAAGAATAGAATACGAAAAAGAGAGCTAACCAACAATTCCTGTCAGTTAGCTCTCTTTTCTATGCAATGATGGGAAAATGTTGCCACAGCGTTGCCACAACGACTTTTGAACCTTGATTTTTATTTGTATTGTTAGAAAAATCGGAGGGCGATTCTTATTCCCACTCAAGTCTTTGGCTTTGATTTAGGGTCATAAAATGCACTCTCGATACGCATCTTGTCCAAATAATCCACGTATTTCGGGCTGTACATAGGTTTCTTACGAATTTTGTAG
>OFML01001364.1_pt1 | contig 13885 bp, 13 predicted proteins | sample 1541831 | NCBI WGS metagenome assembly OFML01 (sample SAMN04209237, study PRJEB22552) | human gut metagenome | biome: gut; material: feces | host: Homo sapiens | place: USA: Oklahoma | reverse complement strand
CGCCTTTGGCCGGGAAGTGCCGTGCCTTGCGAGACGATAGGGGCGTGCTTGCGTAGACAGGTCAAAATCGTTTTTTGCAAAGCCGGGGAATGAATACTGTCGTTTCACGTGAAACATTTCTTTATCGTTCATAAAAAATGGCCCTCAAGAGAGCCATTGGTGCGTTTTACATTTTTTATTTCTTTGTATTTTGAATGGTTTGGGATATCTCGAACGTTTGGAAAAGAAGAATGGGAGTAATCGCAAAATTTTATAAAATGGCTCAATTTCAAGCTATATAGAGAATAAAAAATGGCTACTGGTACTCAAATAGTACTGGAAGTAAAAAAGAATATTTAAAATAATAGTTTCAAGTGGTTTACATTTGGATAAAAAATTAGACCGTAGTTTCAAAAAACTCCTATAGTAATCAAATCCTTTGTTTTTAGACCATTCATATTATTTTTATTCATTTTTTCCTCCTAATAAATAAATTCTTCTGCCATTTTTGTTTTTTCTATTAAATTCTTGTAAACTTTTGATTTTTGTAAAAGCTCTTCATGGTTACCTTGGCTTTCTACTCTTCCGTTTTCAAGAACTACTATCTTGTCTGCATTTTCTATGGACTTCATTCTGTGTGAAATAATGACAACTGTCTTATCTTTAATTAAATTACTTAATGACTCTTGAATTTTTTTCTCGTTGTCAACATCAAGGCTTGCTGCTATCTCATCTAAGATCAATATCGGTGCATCTTTTAAGAAGGCTCTGGCTATAGATAACCTTTGTCTTTCTCCTCCTGATAGCTCAGCACCGTTTTCACCGATAACTGTATCAAAACCTTTATCCATTTTTTCTATAAAATCTGTGCAATTGGCAAGCTCTGCTGCTTTTATAACTTCTTCGTCACTTGCATCTTGCTTTCCAATCCTAATATTTTCCATGATGCTTTGATTAAAAAGAACCACATCTTGGAAAACTATTGAGACCTTATCAAAAAGAGATTCTGTTGATATTTCTTTTATATCTTTGCCATCAATTAAGATTTGTCCATCGTCATAATCATAAAGTCTTGATATGAGTTTCAAGATAGTTGTTTTACCGCATCCACTTGCTCCCACTAAAGCAGTTACCTCTCCTTGCTTAGCTTTAAAATTTATTCCGTTTAAAACTTTTGCGTCTTTCTTATAAGCAAATTCAACATCTTTTAGATCAATATCAAATTTTTTCAAATTATAGTCTTCGCCCTCTTGTAATTCTTGATTTTGAATTTCTTTAAGTCTTTCAATCTTTGGCGTTAAATAAAATATCTCCATCATGCCCTCTTTAGATGCATCTAGAGAGTCTTTTATCTTCATAGCCGCTAGTAAATATCCTATAAGGTAGAGAGGGCTTATCTCTTTATTAATAATTAAATTTACCCCAACAAGTATTACGACAGCAAGGGAAATAAAGCTAAATATTGAAGATATAGACATAGTTAAAATAAGTCCTATTTCTGTCTTTAAGTGGACTTTTTCACTTTTATCCATTTTTTCATACAGCTTTTCTTTCATTTCCTCTGACAAGCCATAGGCTTTAATCTCCATTTGCATTTCGATATTTTCTTGAAAGCTTTCTGAGTTTTCTCTTAAGGCGTCATAATATCTTTTCTCTCCCTTAACTGAATGTTTTTTAGATAAAGGTATAAATATAAAACTTAGAATCGTTGGAATAATTACAGCTAAACCCATCTTGACATTGCCTACTAGCATCATGATGGATATTAGTGGGAAGAATAGTGCCATGCCGCCCACTTTTGGTATTGAGTGGCTCATTGCATGCTCTATACCTTCAATATCGGCCATGATTGTTTGTGAGAGATCGGAAATATCATGCTTAGAAAAGTATGATAGAGGTAGTTTTGATAAATTCTCTGCTGTTCTTACCCTTAAATCTGCACTTTCTTGATATGTTGTGCTATATAATTTATCGTATTCGATAGAAAGCAAAATATACATTGCTATCAAAGTCAAAACCGAGAATGCTAGATAAAATCCCTTGCTTTTGTCAATATTCTCCAAAACTTCTTGCGCAAAAATCATTAGTAATATGGCAGGAAGCATGGTTATACAATAAACAAAAAATGAGGACAGTGTTGCTTTAGTTAAATTCTTCGCTCCTTTATCTGTAAGAGCAAATCTTTTTTTATAAAACTCCTTCATTTAAAACCCTCCATTCATTCGCACTGTTGAAGAGCTCTTGCAGTCTCTTATACCTTGTATCTCTTGACATTAATTCTTTGTCAGAACCTCTTTCTATAATTTTTCCATTATCCATTACAAGAATTTCATCTACATCTTTAATTGTAGAAAGTCTATGAGCAATCATGATAACTGTTTTATCCTTCATAAGGTTCTTGAAAGCTTTTTGTAGTTCAAACTCGTTATCTGGGTCAATAGATGCTGATGCTTCATCCATAATAATAATTTTGGAATCCTTTAAAATTGCTCTGGCAATTGCAATTCTTTGTTTTTCTCCACCGGATAAATAAACTCCTTTTGAGCCTATGATTGTCTTTTCTCTTTCAGGGAATTTGTCTAATATCAAATCGCATCCTGCTAATCTTAAGGCTCTCATGACATCATCTTTGCCCGCGTCTTTATTGGCTAAAGCTACATTTTCATAAATGCTCTTCTTAAACAGTTTCGAATCTTGGAAAACAAATGAGATAGCTTTAATTAAGGCTTCGTCAGAATATTCAGATATTGGTATGCCGCCTATCTTTATGCTTCCTTCATTAACATTGTAAAAACCTGATATAAGTTTTGCTACTGTTGATTTGCCCGAACCAGATGAACCGACTAGTGCATAGGACTTTCCTTCTTGCAAACTAAAAGATAAGTTTTCTATTACTGCTTTATCATTATAAGCAAAGCTAACACTATCAAACTCTATATTATAGTTTTTAAAATTATTAAGATTGCCGTGCTCCAATTTGTCTTTTTGCATCTCCTTGTATAGAGCCTCTAAAGTATCTACTGCATAATTGCCTTGAGAGATGTATAAGGAGTACCACATCATTCTCATAAATGAAACAAAGAGGACTCCCGATAAAAATAAAATCATGATAAGCTCAAGTAATATCATCTTGGCGCTGCCTAAGCTAGTCATAAAATAAACTATAGGTATAATTAAAATTGCAATTAATCCAAAGAATAACCATTGATACAAAACATAAGGCTTTTTACAAGACAGTGAATAATCGTAAGCATACTTTGAATAATCTTTTATCGCCTTATAAAAGCTATTAAATGACTCTACATTTGCTCTAAATATTTTTACAACTTGCATTCCTCTAACGTATTCAACGGTCTCGGCACTTAGTTTAGATAGAGCTTCCTGGTATATCTTCATAAATTTTTGCTCGCCCATCATTGCCCCTAAAATTAAGAAGCCAATTATTGTAAGAGCAAGTAAAGCGATGCCAACCCTTATACTTACTATAAAGCCAAGTACAAGCACAAGCACGGGTGTAATTATTGCCTGAGAGCTATCAGGAATCATATGAGCTACAACCTGATGTGTTTGTGCGGCATTATCATCTATGATCTTTCTAATTTTCCCAGAAGGATTTAAATCAAAGAACCTAAAGCTTGCGTTCTCTAAACCATCAATTCCTCTTTTTCTTAAATTTGTTTCAAGCCTAAATCCCAATAAATGGGAAAAAGCTCCTGAAGCAAAATAAAATATTGCTCCTGCTGTTAATACAAGAGCAGATTTTATTGCTAAGTTTTCTGCTCCAGATAAATCTGTATGGATAATTAAATTGTCTAAAAATCTGTAAATTAAATAGTATCCATATACTGTAAGTACAGCAGATATAGCAGAAAAAATTATAGCGAAAAATCCAAGATATTTTTTGTCTTGTACATAAGCAAATAGCTTTTTATAAATCTTCATAATATTATCTCCCTTTTCTTTGATATCCCGTTTAGATATAAATTTGCTTTGTTGATAGTAATTATCATTGCCTTTCTATTGTATATCGGGTATGATTACTAATACAATGGCTTGTCGAATTTAGGGCTAATTGGAATATTGTCTAAAGGGGATAGTGTGTTATGACTTATTATGATTTTGTAAAAGAATATATGAACGTAGATGAATGTAAAAACAATAGAAAATATTCAAGTGCCGGGCATACATTTTGTTGGAGCAAAAATAATTCAACTCATGCAGAAGGGCTTTATTGGTTTTATGAAGGAGATGGCTTCATTATTGATGTCCACGATTTTTATATCAGAGAAGAAGTTATTCAAAATAGTACTTATAGTATGTCAGACTATGTTTCAATCTATTCAAGCTACATCGTCAGTGCAAACGGAGAAAAATTTAATCCATATCAAATACTTACTGCAAACTCATTATGCACTCTTGATTTTGATAATATAAGAGATGACTTCCTGTTTTTATTACACGAGAATTCATATTATCTTTCTGTTTCTATAGGCTTTAAAAGAGAACTTCTAGACAAGCACCTATCATCCATTAATGTTGATCCAGAATCATTTTATAGGGCTTTACTTCAAACAAATCAAATAATACTTACAAAGTCTTTAGAAAAAGTGGCTATGGAAATTTTAAATTGTAAGATGGAAGCTCCTGCCGCTGATTTTTTCTTAAAAGCCAAAGCAAATGAATGGATAAGTATAGTAATAGATACCTACTTAAATAGAAAAAAATATAAAATTGAAATTGATGATGATAAAGCACTTGAAGATGTAGCAAGATTCTTAGACGATCATTTCGCCATGAATGTAAATCAGGAAACCCTTGAAAAAATTTCTAAGATGAGCGGGACTAAATTAAAAAACTTGTTCAAAGAAAAATATGGTCAAGGCATTACAGAATACACCCAAAGAAAAAGAATGAATATGGCTGAGACTCTTCTCTTAAATACCAAACTTCCTATAAAGGAAATAGCTGAATCTGTCGGATACACATCTCATAGCAAATTTTCCATTTATTACAAAAGATATAAGGGAAAACTTCCTAGTGAAGTCCGTAATCTAGCTTGCGAACATCTCAATTTAAAATGCGATTGCTGTAATTAAGATAAATTTTTTTATACGCCTTTATCTTTTATGAGTTTATATATTTGTATAGGTGTGTATAAATTTGATAAAAAAATAAAGACAGTCCGAAGACTGACGATATTTACCTCTCTGTTCCTTTGCTATGTTCTTTCTTATTTGACTTAGTTTTTTCATCGGTCTTAAAGATTTTTATTTGCCCTAATATGGACTTTTTATCCTTGTCTTGACTTTCTTTACTTATTCTTTTACTTTTAAGAGCTTAGAAGACAAAAAGAGATATTATATTAAAACAATATTTCTCTGGTACTGGGACTGGGACGGGACTAAAAATTTGAAAACGTCCTATAATTAGGTGGATTTAGTGATATTAGAAAAAATAGAATATGGTATTTTGAATGATTTGAGATATATCGGACGTTTGGAAAAGAAAGGGGGGGAATAATATATAGTGTTTTTCAAAGAATTTGAAATAAATTGGGCTGATTTAGTAAATGAAAAATACAAAGAGAATTAAATAGATAAAAAAAATAGATCATCGCCGGCTGGATGAAATTAAAAAAGAAAAAGACGGACAATTAATCGACGCAAACTATTATGACCGCAAACCGCGTAAAAGATTGGTGGAAAAATTATGCAAAGTCCAGCAATAGTTTTTTATCTTTAATAGGTTGTAAAATTAAATGGAGCTCAATAACAGACCTAGAAAGTGTCTAAATTATCAAACTCCATTTAAATTATTTTTACATGAGCTTAGTTTAATTTAAGTGTCGCAATTTTATTTGCAATTCATCTTATCTATAGATAAGATTAACATCATCTTAAATCTTGTAATTGCAGTTACATTATGAATTACATTTGCCGGAAATACTATTTGTTCTCCGGATTCAATCTCGATTTCTTTATCTCCTACAAGAAGCTTTGCCTTGCCCTCAAGTGCTAGGACAAGAGCATCCCCAGGAGCCTTATGTGGTTTTAAACCCTCTCCTGCATCAAAGGCCATTAGAACAAGCCTAACCCCTTCTTTTGCTACAAGGTCAATATTTGCTATTCCTCCATCTACATAATCTAAATAGTCAACCAGTTTGATTTTCTTTCCTTTTTCAATATTTTTCATTTCTTCCTCCTTTAAGTTAATTGCGATTTCTAAAAATATACTTTTTTCCCTTGCCCCTATGTCAAAAAGTTTGTCTTTTTCAAAAAGAATTAGGTCCTTGCCTGTAAGTTTTTCATTATTAAATTTAAGGTCTCCCTTTAAGACAAGATATATTCTTTCTTCAGCATAAAATTCAGGGGAAATGCTGGTGTCTTGGCCAAGACTCATAAGTAAGATGTGAAGATCAGATAAGTCTACCAGTTTCTTGCTTATGGTTTGATGGTCTTTTATGGGTATGACCTCTTCTAGTGTCAATATTTTTCCCTTGCCAATATTTTTCATTTTAATCTCCTACTATCCTAATTGGTATTACAGTCTCATATTCTTTCTTATCTTTTTTTATTTTTTCTGCCTTTAAATGAAGATTTGTGATTTTTATCTTTTTCTGCTTTGTGTGCTTTATATTCATTGTCGCAGCGTTTAAGCTCTCTGGATATCGTTGAATGATGACAGCCCAAAATTTCGGCTATTCTTCTAGAAGAATAGTCCTCTTTGTTCAATACTTCTATCTTATTTCTTTCATTTAGTGTAAGATGTTTATAGCTCATATTAACCTCCGTGTTTGTTTTTGTCGTGATTAACATTTTACACGAAGTTAGTATGAGTTTTTTATATTTTATTTGTGTCGCATTTAATTTTACAACCTACCACTTGCTAAAACTATATAAGAATTTTTTGTATTTTTAGAGTTCTCTAACATTTTTACAAATCTTTCCCTATTTTCTTCTGCATAAGCTTTTTTATAAAAATTTGCAGCCCCTACTGGTCCCTCATCTTTTATGATTGTATCCCTGTCTAAGAGAATCATCTTGCCAGTCCTTTGTGAAAAAGGTTTAAAAGAATTTTCTATAAACAGTTTGTTCCAATTTTCTACGGTTAGAGGATACACATTCATGTTTGTAAATTTCGAAAGTTGCCTTCTTATATCTTCACTTTCATTTTCTACTGCTACATCATGAGTTAATAAATAGCCGCCTTTTTTTAAAACCCTGTGATAATTTTTAAGAGCTTTTGCTTTTTCTTCATTTGGAAGCATGGTAAGCATTGCCTCATTAATTATTAAATCAAATGTTTCATCCTCAAAATCTATCTTTAAGGCATCCATATTCATAACTTCAATTTCTTTGTCTAAGCCCAAAAGCTTTATATTCTCTAAGGCTTGGTCTATGACAACTGGGTCATTATCTATGCCTATTATTTTGCATTTATATTTAGTATAAACTCTTATTAGGTTATCTCCTCTATTGCAAGCAACTTCCAAAACTTGCATATCTTTATCAATCTGTACCTGATCAAGTAACCAATCGGTCATAAGACCTCCACCTGGTCTGAGTCTTGTTCGTCCAAGCATCTTTAAAAAATCATGTCCAAATGTAATTTTGTTTTGTTTCATATATTTTCTCCTCCTTGATAATGATAATCATTATATATAATTATAACATAGGTAATTTTTATTGCAGTTGCTAAAGCAACAAGAAAGGATTTTATGGAAAAAATTATTTTGAAAAGTAAATTATTTTATGGTTTAGACGAAAGTACTATAGGCCATATACTTTCTTGTATTGATCATAAAACCTTAATTTTTAATAAAGGCCAATATCTATATGATTTTTCTAAGGGCTTTAAGGCGGGTATAGTTTTGAGCGGAAGAATTGATCTATCTACAATAGATGATGATAAGGAAATTATAGATAGAATTTATGAGGCTTCAGATTCTTTTTCTTTAAATTTTTCCTCCTTAGCTGATAGATTTATGGTTGCAAAAAAAGATTCTAAAGTTTTGGCCCTTGATGTTAGCAAAATCTTTGAAAAAAATAAAAGGTCCTGTTCAAGCAGACCGATTTTTATGGAAAATATTATAAAATTGTATAATGAACAAATTTCATACTTAACTTACAAATTAGATATATATTCTAAACCTAAGATTAGGGAGAAAATTAATAAATATATAGACAAATATGGTAAAGACTCCTTATTTTCTAATAAACTATCCAGAGAGGATTTGGCAAAATTTTTAGCTTGTAATAGGCCCGCCCTTTCAAGAGAGTTATCTCTTATGAAAAAAGAGGGATTAATATAAAATCATCATTCTTAGGATTGACTAATATAAACAAAATTAACGCTCTAAATCTTCCCCAAAATTGTGATGCTAACTGCCGCTTATCCATAGAGAGCCCCACCTATTTACCTAGTCTATTGGCGGCTCAATACCGCGTCTTTGAAGAAACCATCTTAAATTATACTGCTTGTCATACGCATCAGCTTTAACGTAGTTCTCCTCAAACCAATCCTCTGATGCAGTTTCTGCTTTCATAATTCGCAGACTATGCTCTCGCGCGATAGTTTGTCGCTCTTCTTTGCTTTTTTGTAGCCACTCAAGGAGTAGTTCGTCCAAACCTTGACAACGTTTTGCAGTTAATAGGCAGCCACGATTTTCAGGCTGTATGTATAGCCGGATAATGGCATCATTTTGTGGTAACGCTAATGCTAAAACATTTACATTGGTAGCAGGTTTAGTTAGTAGTGACTCTATCCATGGGCCTTTCCTGCCGACCCAGAACAATTGATATAAAAGAGGATACCCGTCACAAGTAATCGTTGGCTTTTCGTCTGGTATCCATTCATCAATGCTAAATAAGTCTTCCTTCTTTTGATGATCTAATTCATCAAAATGCTCATAGAAAAAGGATGCTATAGCACTCTTTTCCCCTTCTTGCGGCAATAAAAACATAAAATTTACACATTCTAGAAGATCACAGTTGCGATAGCCAATATCACTAAGATCCGCCTGCTTCGGAATTTTAATGAAGCCCGGCTCACCGGTTAAGGTTTCTACTCCGTCTTTTGTTGGGAGATGGATAGTTATATTTTCTCCTGTAACGACCTCACGTAAATAGAAATCAGGTCTGACAGTGGTATCAATAAGTTGTGTCAGCGGAACATTAAAGTATTGCGCAACCCTAGTCACTAAGTCCGCTTTAGGATACGATAGACCTATTTCGTAGAAAGAAATTTGCGACTTTGCTAAATTAAGTATTTCTCCAAGCTCTTCTTGCGTCAGACCAGCGAATTATGTTTTTATGAGCATAGCAACACGAAAACGCAATGAGACGCTTCGCCTTTGGCCGGGAAGTGCCGTGCCTTGCGAGACGATAGGGGCGTGCTTGCGTACACAGGTCAGAATCGTTTTTTTGCGGAACCGGAGAATGAATACTGTCGTTTCACGTGAAACATTTCTTTATCGTTCATAAAAAAATGGCCCTCAAGAGAGCCATTGGTGCGTTTTGCATTTTTTATTTCTTTATAATTCCCCGCGGTCCGCTTTTTCCTGAAGTTCCCGGAGAGAAAAGGTGTCTGCGGTGTAAATCTTTGCCGTTTCAGGGTAATGATGTGCTTTTTCTTCCTTTGTCATATCGATAATGACAGACGAGGCGGCCATTAATTCTTCCAATTCTTCTTCACTTCTTGCATAGGGGATATGGAAACAGTAGGAGGCTGCCCGGGCAAGTGTTTTTTCTCCCAAGGGGCCGCAGCTCACCTGATAGCCTGCCAGGAAAAGATGACGCATGAGACCAACCGTTTCCACGCCGTCGCCGAGGACAAGCACTTTCTTTCCTTTTTCTTCCTTTCCTTTGTAGGTGTATAGGGACAGACGGTCGGAAATCGGATCGTTATAGATGAGAGAGTCGAGGCGGAAGGCTCTCTTTAAATTGTTTTCCGTCAGTACATCTACGGGAATGCCGTCAGCAGTAAATTGACAATCCGAAAGGAGCAGAAGACGGCTGCACCATTGGGCGGACATCATAAGATCATGACAAATCATAATGATTGTTTTTCCTTCGTTTGCCAGGTCACGGCAAAGACGGAATATTTCTTCCTGATACTGCAAGTCCAGCGAGGCCGTCGGTTCATCAAGGAAAAGGACGGGCGTTTCCTGGGCAAGAACTTTGGCAAGAATCACTCTTTGCCGTTCACCGCCGGAAAGTGTCTGGACCGGCTTGTCCGCCAGATGAATGACGCCTGTATAGGTCATCCATTTTTCTGCGATTTTTTCATCATCCAAGTCTTCTTTTTGCCACCATTTGAGATAGGGATAGCGGGCAGACATGACGATTTCTTTCGCGGTATAACTGAAACTTGTGCGGAATTCCTGCTGCATGAATGCGATTTTTCTTGCGATTTCCTTATCATGCATAGCATTTTCATTTTTTCCGTCAATCAAAATTTCTCCCGACGAACGGGGAATCATCCCTCTTACCGCTTTGAGGAACGTACTTTTTCCCGCACCGTTCGGTCCGATTATGCCTATAAATTCGCCCTGTTTGGCAGAAAGCGAGCAATTTTCAAGGATTTTTCTATGCCCCAAAGAAACGGAAATATCGCGGGCTTCCAGTATAAATTCACTCATTATCCCATACCTCCGTGCCGTCTCATTCTGCGAATCAGATAGAGGAAATAAGGCGCGCCGATGACAGCGGTCATGATGCCCACCCGTATTTCCAGAGGAGCGGCAATTGTCCGTCCCAACGTATCGCAGAGAAGAAGAAATAACGCCCCTGAAAGTGCCGCCGCCGGAAGAAGCGTGCGGTGATCGGGCCCGATGAGTATCCTTATAATGTGTGGCACCACAAGACCGACAAATCCTATCATACCGCTTACGCAGACCGCAACGGCGGTGATGAGAGAGGCAATGAAAAGAAATAAAGAACGGTAAAGAAGAATATTCATACCCAGCGACTTCGCTTCCGCTTCGCCGAGAGAAAGGACATTCAAATGACGGGCCAAAATAATAAGTGTCACAAGACCCGTGATAATCGGTGCAAAGGCAAGCGTCACATGCTCCCACCGGCGATAATCAAGACCGCCGACCATCCAGAAAAGAAATTCCTTCAGCCTGTATTCATTCATGAACGTAAGCAATCCGTTCGTCATGGCACCGAGGAAAATACTTACCGCCACACCGGCAAGAAGCAAACTCATGGGAGGCATTTTCCCGTTATGAAGCGTGAGGAAAATCGCTGCCGCTACGGAAAAAACAGCTCCGAGAAGGGCAAACGCGGGCATATAGTACATAGATACGGAAGTCAGTCCCAGATAAATACAGATGACCGCACCGAAAGACGCCCCCGATGACACGCCGATGATACCGGGATCGGCAAGAGGATTGGAAAATACCCCCTGCATGACCGAGCCTGACGCCGCCAGTGCCGCCCCTGCCAAAACGGCAATCACGATACGGGGCATGCGGATATACCAGAAAACCGCCATCTGCTCCTGCGTCGGTGCCGTACCGAAAGCAGGAAGACCGAGACCCCTGGCTATTTCATGAAATACCGTCGTCACCGGCACGGGAATCGCCCCGACATGAAGTGCCAACACCGCTACAAGAAATAAAAGAACCGCCAAAAATATAATAAATACACTTTTTCCCTTTGCCGAACTGATCATGTCCGCTCCTCACATTTTCTTTACCTTGAAAACCTACCATTTCCGCTATCCGGAAAAATGATACTTGAAATCAGATTAGCATTTAAATTATTATACACTATAGAAATATAAATTAGAAATGAGTTATCTCATAAAAATTTTGTCCCCAAAAAGGAAATCCCATGCAGAAATTTTTGAAAACAGGACTCGTATTTCTTTTTTGCCTCGTCCTTATCACAGGCTGCGGCATTCCGAAACCGGAAACACCGGTCACCTCCGACGGATACACCGTCACCGACCACGAAGGAAATACCGTCTACATTCCCCATAAACCGAAACGGATTATTACCGCCCAACTTGCGTTTGATACCATACTCCTCGGCATCGTCCCTGCCGACCATCTCGTTGCGGTAAACGTCCTATCCAAAGACCCGATGGGTTCCTTTATCGCCGGTGAAGTCAAAAACATCCGTTACACCATTCCCCCGGGCGGCCAGATTTCCACGGGCCTCATCATGAAAACCAAGCCGGACCTTCTCATTCTCACCGACTACATCGATAAAAACACCGTAGAAATGATACGGAGCCTCGGCTACCCCGTCGTCATCTGCCACAGTCCGGACAGCCATCAGGATATCATCGATGCCATCAAACTCATCAGCCAGTCCGTCGGATACCCCGAAAAAGGCGAAAAACTCATTAATAAAATGAAATCCGACCTTACCGAAATAGAAGAAAAAATGAAAGAAATCCACACCGAACCTCCGGTAGGCCTCCTGGTATCCCAAATGCAAAGCTACGGCGGCCCCGGCTCGATGTACGATGCCAACCTCACCTTCGCCCACATCAGAAACGGCATAGAAAAAGCAGGCCTGAAAAACGGAGAATATCTCTCCAAAGAAATGGTACTGAAATCAGACCCCGACTTCTTCCTCGTTTCCGCCGACCGTCCTGTGGACACAAGAAAAACAAACAAATATAAACGGGAATTTCTCGCCGATCCGGTCGTACAAACCATGAAAGGCCGCCACAACGTAGTTGCCGTCCCGAGCCGCTACATTTACTGCGGAAACCAGAACTGCGGCTGGGCCATAAAAGCCCTCGCCAACGCCGCCTACGGTCCCGTATACGGAGAACTCTTTGACATAAGCGACGAACATTTCATCCGTGCCGATGACTTATAAAAAATAACAAAGAAATAAAAAAGCTGTGAATCTTATCTTTTCGCAGCTTTTTATTTAAAGTTTTTTGAACTTCTTTATGCGAGGTGATAGAGATGGATAAGTTGGAGTTATTTTCAAAGTGCTTAAATTTAGTAGAGGGCAGGGAAAATCCTGAGAGTTGGTGGGGTTGGTGGAACGAAAACGAATCCGAAGTGGAAAAACTATTGAACCACGGCGAGTTTTTGAAGTTAAAACCCCGGTCGCATGGATTTTCTTGGGTACCAGTATTTGGTAGCCAAAAGGGAGCCATCACTATTCTGGAGAAGAACGGAATAGCGTTTGAAATTAGCAATCTCTATCAAGAACGGTATCTGGAGGAATTGGACGCTTACTGTAAGGAACAGAAACGAGTACAACGGGAAAAGCAAAAGAAATTCAAGGCACAGCACCCCGAATGGTTTACTCAATACCCTAAGTTCTCAAAAATGTTGGCAAAAGTCTTGGACTCCTCTGATGAAATAAAATCTGCTGCAACTGTGGAGAAGATTGTAGAGATAGAAAAGAAATTAGGATTTATTCTCCCAACACAAGTTCGGGAATTTTTTCTCATAACTGAGGGAGTTAATGTATCTACAGGTTTGAGTATCAGCTTATCCCAGCTCTTTAATCTAACTATTCACGAGGAGCATTATTGTGTACTAGGCGAATTTTGGAAAGAGGCTGACGGAGATTTACTCCTACTTCGCCCCGGCGAAGAAACTGTCTGGTACTATGCCCATGAGCAAGACAAAGTAAAATTTTTGCGGAATACCATGTATGAATTGTTAGAAAAAGAGTTAGTGAATTATCTGCGAGAAAATTAAAAATATTTTTGACTATCAAGCAGACAAGGAGGGGGAGCATGGAACTATCCATACAGGAACGATTGAAAGACCTGCGTGTGGAGTGTGGCTTGACGCTGGAACAGCTTGCGGAGAAAACCCATCTCTCCAAGTCTGCTTTGGGCAGTTACGAGGGGGACGATCTCAAGGACATCAGCCACCATGCCCTTATCCAGCTGGCAAAGGTTTATGAAGTGACCGTTG
>OFML01001358.1_pt1 | contig 13974 bp, 9 predicted proteins | sample 1541831 | NCBI WGS metagenome assembly OFML01 (sample SAMN04209237, study PRJEB22552) | human gut metagenome | biome: gut; material: feces | host: Homo sapiens | place: USA: Oklahoma | reverse complement strand
ACCGATGCCGATCACCACTTCGTCCATAAAAGTCAACGCTCTCTTCACGACCGAATAATGACCGATGGTAAAAGGATCAAAGGTTCCCGGAAATATCGCTCTTCTCATATTTTTTAGTGATTCACTCACGCAATATCTTCTTCTACAACAAGGTTATCTATAATAAAATTCTGACGTTCCATCGTGTTCTTACCCATGTAGAACTCCAGTAACTCCTTTACCAGATCAGTCTTGCGGAGGGAAACTTGCTCCAAACGCATATCTTTGCCGATAAAGTGCTTGAATTCATCGGGTGAAATCTCTCCCAAACCTTTGAACCGTGTGATTTCGGGATTGGGGCTTAACCGTTCGATTGCGGCAATCCGTTCTTCTTCCGAATAACAATATACCGTTTCATAAACTCCTTTCTTGCGGTTACGGACACGGAACAAAGGAGTCTGAAGGATATATACATGACCTTTCTTTATCAAATCGGGGAAGAATTGCAGGAAGAAGGTAATCAGCAACAAACGGATGTGCATACCGTCCACATCGGCATCGGTTGCTACAATCACTTTGTTGTAACGCAGTCCTTCGATTCCGTCTTCTATATTCAGGGCTGCCTGGAGCAGGTTGAATTCTTCGTTCTCGTACACCACTTTCTTTGTCAGCCCGAAAGAATTCAACGGTTTACCACGGAGGCTGAATACCGCTTGTGTGTTGACATCACGGCTCTTGGTGATGGAACCGCTTGCAGAGTCTCCCTCGGTGATGAAGATGCAGGAATCTTCTTCCAGCCCTTTTCCTTTCGGGTCGTTGAGGTGGATACGGCAGTCACGCAGTTTGCGGTTATGCAGGTTAGCTTTCTTGGCACGTTCGCGGGCCAGTTTCGTTACGCCTGCAATGGCTTTGCGTTCCTTTTCCGATTCCTGTATCTTTTGCTGGATGGCTTCGGCTACGTCCGCATTCTTGTGGAGGAAGTTGTCCACTTCCAGTTTGATGAAGTCGCCTACGTATTTATTGACGGTCATGCCGCCGGGCGCCATGTTGGTAGAACCCAGCTTCGTCTTGGTCTGGCTTTCGAAGATCGGTTCCTCCACGTTGACGGCAATGGCGGCAACGAGTCCGTTGCGGATGTCCGTATAATCCATGTTCTTGTTGAAGAACTCTTTGATGGTACGGGCGATATGTTCTTTGAAAGCACTCTGATGGGTACCCCCCTGTGTGGTGTGCTGACCGTTGACGAAGGAGTAATATTCTTCTCCGTATTGTCCGGTGTGGGTGAAAGCTATTTCGATGTCTTCTCCTTTCAGGTGGATGATAGGGTAGAGGCCGGTTGCCGTCATGTTGTCATTCAGCAGGTCTACAAGACCGTTACGTGACAGGATGCGGTGACCGTTATAGATAATGGCAAGCCCTGTGTTGAGGTACGTATAGTTACGTAGCATGGTCTCGATAAATTCGGGCTTGAAACAATAATTCAGGAATAATGTATTGTCCGGTTCGAAGAAGATATAAGTTCCGTTGTCTTCTTCGGTGGTCTGCGTTTCGTCAGTCAGCAGGGTACCTTTGGAGAAAGTGGCGATGCGGACTTTCCCGTCGCGGTAACTGCGTACCTCGAAACGGGAGCTCAGTGCGTTGACGGCTTTCACACCGACACCGTTCAACCCGACGCTTTTCTTAAATGCCTTGCTGTCGTACTTACCACCGGTATTCAGCATACTGACGGCTTCAATCAGCTTTCCTTGCGGAATGCCTCGTCCGTAGTCACGCACACTGACACGAAGGTTTTCTTCAACGGTAATCTCGATTTTCTTACCGGCTTGCATCTTGAACTCGTCAATACTGTTGTCAATCACTTCTTTCAGGAGGACATAGATTCCGTCTTCGGCGTGCGCGCCATCGCCCAGCCTACCGATGTACATACCGGGGCGTGTGCGCACATGTTCCATGTCGCTCAGGTGGCGGATGTTGTCGTCAGTGTACTCTACTGCATTGTTGTTGTCTACAGGTATCAATTCGTTCTCTTCCATAGCTGTTTTTTTATTTTATCTCTTTGATGAACGCACGGCGGCGCTTATGTTGTTGAGTCTCAAAGTAATCCCATTGTGCCTGAACCTTTCCGTTCAGTTCCAGTTCGGGGTTGCTTTCCGCAAAGATAAAACCTAATTTTTGATAAACCGGAATTAAATCGGAAAATAACAAAGCGTTAACACCTTTATTCTGGTATTCCGGTTTCACGGCAACAAGTAGTAAATCAAGCATTTTCGCACGTCGTTTCATGAATAATGCTTTCAACAGATAGAACCATCCGAGCGGCAGCAGACGTCCGTGTGACTTTTGCAGCGCTTCGGCAAGCGACGGCATGGAGATACCTACGCAAACCAGTTTGTCATCGGCATCGGTGATAAGAGTCACCATTCGCAGGTCGAGTATCGGGAGGTACATCTTTACGTACTGGTTGATTTGTCGCTGCGTCAACGGAGAGTAGCCGTAGAGCGGGCTGTACGCTTCGTTCATCAGTTCGAATATTTCCTGTCCGTAGTCTTTGGCTATTTTTTTTCCGGAGGTATATTTCTTTATCTTGAGGTTGTATTTTCGTTGAATCAGTTCGGAGATACGCTTGTGCTTGTCGGGAATGGCGTCCGGGATATAGATTTTGTATTCCACCCAGTCGGCGTCTTTCTCGAAGCCGAGTTTCTCCATGTGTACGGGATAGTAGGGGTGGTTGTAGATAGTGGCCATGGTGCTGAGTTGGTCGAAACCTTCAATCAGCATACCTTCCGCATCGAAATCGGTGAATCCGAGAGGTCCGGCAATGTGAGTCATGCCCCGTTCCTTTCCCCAGTCTTCTACTGTTTTGATGAGAGCGGAGGATACTTCAGGGTCGTCAATGAAGTCTATCCACCCGAAGCGGACGTTCTTGCAACCCCATTTCTCGTTGGCACGGTTGTTGATAATGGCGGCTACACGTCCTACGATCTTGTCATCCTGGTATGCCAGAAAATAATCTGCTTCACAGAATTCGAATGCTGCATTCTTACGCTTGTTAAATGTATTGAGCATATCGTCGTAAAGGTCGGGGACGGAGTACGGATTGCCCTTGTACATTCTGTAATTGAAACGGATAAATTTCTTAAGTTCTCTCTTTGTAGAGACTTTCTTGATTGTAATAGCCATATCTCGTATTTATGATTGAGGAAGCAAAGATACGTGATAATCTTCAAAGTACAACGCAGAGGGTGGCAAAAACTGTGTGAGAGGCAGGTCGGTTTTGGAAAATAAAAAGCAATTAGTAGTTGTTTAAACTGAATTTAGGGCTACCTTTGTTCGAAATACTATAACACATATCATGGAACTACAAATTATTCAGAATAAGATATATGAGATTCGGGGACAGAAGGTAATGCTTGATTTTGATTTGGCGGAACTCTATGGAACAGAAACACGGCTATTGAAGCGTGCTGTGAGGCGTAATATGGAACGTTTTCCAGATGATTTCATGTTTGAATTGACAAATGAAGAGGCTAACTGCTTGTTGTCCAGTAGGGTATCCCAATTTGGGATACCCCAATATAATTTTAGTGCTTACACTCCATTTGCGTTTACGGAACAGGGGGTAGCCATGCTTTCAAGCGTTCTGCATTCAACAGTTGCTATTAAGGTCAATATTAATATTATGCGTGCCTTTGTCAGTATTCGTCAATATGTCTTGGCCAGTGATACCAAGAATCAAGAAATAGACGAACTGAGACAGCGCATACAAGAACTGGAAAGTCAAGGAAGTAAAGCATTCGCAATGATTAACCAAATCGGCGAGGAGACTTTGGAAGCCATAAACGACCTCAGTGAAGATACCCGGAAGGAATTGGATAGTATTTATCTGGCTTTATCAGAATTGGCCGATAAAGAAAAAACGGAATCTCTGAAATCAAAGCATCGACGACCGATTGGGTTTATACATTACGATAATGAGGAATAAGTTTATTTTGATATAAAGCAATAAACATTTCCTGCAAAGTCACAGACAATCATCCGGTTTCCTGATACGGCTACGGTTGAGAATATCGGTGCTCCGAGATTATATTTGTCTTTTATAATTCCCGTTGTCCGGTCGATAGCATATAGATAACCATCGGAAGCTCCGATGTAAATAACTCCTTGTGATGCCACTGGGCTTGTTTCTACTCCGGCTTGCGGAGTGGTGGAATAAGGAGCTGTGTATACCAGCGAAGGCAAAGTCTCTGCTCTCCATTTATTGAAAAGCGTAGCTTTGTCCAGTGCGAAAACTCCGCGGTCGGCAGTGCCGAAGATAATTTCCTGTTCGGTAATAAGTGGTGTGGATGTTACGTCCAGGTTGGCTGACAACTCTTTCTGTTGGAGTACTTTTCCGGTTTGCGGTTCTATGACGAAGAAGCTTTTGGAGGAGATGATCCATAATTTCCCGTCTTTATAGACCGGAGAGGCTCCCCGGTTACGAAGTCCGTTATCGGAGAGTTTCCAGAGTTGTTTTCCGGTGTGAATGTCGTTACCGTATAATCCTCCCCATTGAGTTCCGCTGACTAATACATTTCCGGCAACAGTTAGCGTTGTAGTAGCACCTTCCCGTTGTCTCCAGTCCTTGTTAATCCATATTGTTTGTCCTGTCTTTAAGTCATAGGCGGATAGTCCGGCACCAATTCCGGCGTAGACTACTCCTTTATCTATTGTTATTCCTTCCGTTAAGTAAGGATAGCTGTTCAGTTTGATATATTGTTTCCAGAGTAATTTTCCGGATTCTGCATCCAAAGCGTACAGATTGCAGGCAGCGTCCTGTGCTATTACAATTCCGTTTTCATAGGCGATTGTGTTCTTCACCGAGTTTGCCGTGCGGAATTTCCATAACAGTTTGCCGGAATTGAAATCGAATGCACAGACAAATGTGTTCAGTGGTATATTGTCATCGGTGGTAGCGATAAATACTTTCTGTCCGGCGATAATAGGGGAAGCCATGAAGATGTTGCTGCCTGTGTTGGCTGTCCATTGCAGTTGCAGGGGGAGCTTGATTTGAGAATTATTGATTCCTCCGGAGTGTGCGGCATTTTGAAGCAGGGTATTCCAGTCCTCGCCCGGGATTGTAGCCGGCTTGAAGTCTTTTTGATAAGTGAATCGGCTGGTGGCGGTTGCTTTCTTGCCGTCATTAAAGAATGAAGTTACTGTGAGTTGTAGCTTTCTTCCGTTTTCATTCGCAGGCATTTGAATGTCTCTGCTCCAGTTCCAGTCGGTGAGGGAGATAAGGTTGCCTTTGGCTATCTCCTGATTATTCTCTATATCGCTTAGGATGTAGGAGACGTGTGATGTTTTAGCCTGTGCATGATAGGTATTGACAGAAACAGGAAGCCGGTCTCCGGTAGCTGCGGAAATTTGATTGTTCATCGGGGAGACTATGGCAATCTGCGGCTCGATGAAGGTATACCGTAGTTGCGTTGTGATATTGTCATTGCCGTCTACTTTTATTTCTCTGAAAGAAGAAGGAGAATGATCGATACCGCCTTTATCCAATGTACCGGTACAGATTGTATAGATTCCGTTTTGATTGCGGACATAGTTGTAGTGCATGTGTCCGTAGATTTGGGCTTTTGTATTGAAAGCACGTAGGTCAAGTGTATGCTCTTTATCGGCTTTGAATACGAATGTGTCACTTGCGGTAAACAGGTCATGGTTGAAGAGGATCAATGCCTGTTCTTTCTTCATCATGGCAAGGTCATTCTTCAGCCAGTTGTATACATCTTTTTGAGTATAATTAGTCGGGTGGTCTCCGTGGTCGATTGGGGTGACTACATAATGAACGTTACCCATATCAAATGAGTACCACGTCGGACCATAGAGAGATTCATAAAGCTCTTCGCCATAGCTACCTTTCACTAAGTCGTGATTGCCGATGCAGTAGTAAACGGGGCAATCCATTGTCTGTGCGTTCACTATTTGGTTATGCATTGTCAGCCCCGGTTCGTAACAGATGTCTCCGGTATGAATCAGGAAAGCGGGCTTTTCATTCTTTACATATTGCTGAAGGTCAGTTACCCAACGTCCCATTCCACCGGTCACTTCGGTATCGGTGATTTGAACGAAAGAATGTTCCCTGGCTTTTGTCCGTTCACTTTCAGTTAAGATAAAGTCGTAGCTTTTTCTATTCTCTTTGGTGGAAAGATAGAATTGCTCCGTTTCAAATCCGGCGGGAGTTGTAATGCTGATAAATCTTGTTTTATCGAATCCGGGTAAAGAGAACCGACCTTTCTTATCTGTTTTTACTACGTTTAAGCCGTCTGTTACCATAACTCCCGCCAGCGGTTTATCACCTTTATTAAATAGTCCTGATTGGTCGGTGTCGACATAGACTGTTCCTTTAAATTGAGCGCTTAGTGGCAGATATAGTAAAAATGATACTAGGATAACAGATAATCTTTTCATGGTCAGTCCTCCGGTTTTTAGTGTGTTAAGCTAATTATTTCTTTTTATTTCACTTGTTTCATTTCTTCATTGTAACGTGCTTCTTCTTTGCACAAAGGTTTGTACCAAGTCTTCCTTAGTATGAGTGTGGTGACTAAAAGCAAAGCGATAGAGCTCCAGAGCCCCAGTTGCTCACGGACAACGAGATACATCGGAATGATAGTAAGCGCACATTGCCAGATGATACCGATTGCTACGTTGAAAGCATCCCTTTTGAAGTTCCTGTTCGGCTGGATATGAGGATAACGCGCCAATGCTTTTTCTTCTACCGGTTTCCACCAGCCCCATGGGCGGACACGGGTGTAGAAGTTGATCAGTGTCTCTTCGTCAGTCGGAGGTGCGCTATACGTTCCGGCGATACATCCTATCAGGGAAACCCCGAACAGAACGGGGAAGAAATACAATACCCATGCGTCGGGAACAGTGAATTTCATGACGATTGCCGCTATTACTCCGGCAGTCATTCCCCAGAAATAGCCTTCGCCGTTGAAACGCCACCAATGCCATTTGAGTACGTTGGCTGCGATGTATCCACCAAAGAGTGCGCCTACAATCCATTGGAAGATTTCATTAATATCTTTCAGAAAGAATCCGATAACGGTGCTGACCACTACCACTGCAACAGAAATCACATAACTGCTGCGTATCTGCGTTTTTACACTCGCTTTCGGATTGATGTATTTCAGATAAATGTCATTCACGATATATGCAGGAGCCGCATTCACCGTTGAAGCGAAAGTAGACATGAACGCTGCCAGTAGTCCCGCCAATAACAGACCGGCTAATCCGGAAGGTACATAACGGGTAATCAAGTGAGGAAGAATCGTCTCAAAGTCCGTTCGTGTAACTTCCATTTGTGTCATTCCGCCGTCTTCCTTGAAGAAGTAAATAGCCAGCAATGCGAATCCCATAATCATCAGGTAGCGGGGGATTAATAACACCACGGATACAGAACCACTCATCATTGCCGCTTCTTTCGGAGACTTGCAGGACAGAATCTTCTGCATATCATAGTTAGGAGCGGGACCTGCCATGCTCATAAAGATTCCTTTCAGCAACGCCATCATAACAAATATGCTTATCAGACTGTAAGGCTCGTTGGCCATTCGCTCGGTAAGGAGATTCATCCGGCTGCTCCAGTCGATATCAAGTGTCCAGCTGAAGAAGGGCGAATCCCAGCCGGCAGGAACAAATGAGTGAATCATGTCCGGTGCCACCATCTGCATACCAATGACGACAATAACGATGCCTGCCACGGTCATTATCAGAAACTGAACGACATCTGTCCATACGATACTCAGCATTCCGCCGAGCATCACATAGAATGTGGCGATGGTAGTAAAGAAAATACCATATACATGAGGAACATATTCTGCAGGAACATTGAAAGGAATAAATGGAGATACTACTTCCCAAGGGATGAATATCTCCATAAATTTACCAATACCTATGAACCCATAACTTAAAAAACCGAGTACGCTAAGTAATGCGAATACGATAACAATCGTATGTGAAAGAGTAGAACCTTTCCCTTTTCCGAAACGGGTTTTAATCCATTCGGCACCGGTGAGAACGTTCGAACGGCGCAGCCACACGGATAAGTAAACCATTAGGAATATCTGGTTGAACACCGGCCATAACCAGGGAATCCAAAGACTTTTGAAACCATAAGCGAATGCCCAGTATACCATAAGCATTGTGCCCGTAATATCGAACATTCCGGAGGCGTTGGATAATCCCAACATATAGAAAGGCAATGATTTTCCACCTAAGAAGTAGGAGTCCATATTCTGGGCTGCCCGTTTTTTAAGAATGAGACCGATGACAATCATAGCGATAAGATAGGCGCATATGATAAGAAGGTCGGTAGTGTGTAATTTCATATTATTATTTTGAATCGATTTATATATTGTATCTTCTTTGCTGCAAAGGTAGGGGGAAAGTCTTGGGCAAACAAATATTATTTTAGCACATACTGATACTAAACCAATAAATGTTTCTTATTCCTTATGGTAAATTAGTTCATTCCTAAGATTCCATGCTTGTATATGTTTTATGCCATTGTGAGACGGTAAGACCATATCATCAATTGATACTACCACTTTCGGAAAGTTATCATTAATGGTTTCCAATGGAGAAAATTCTCTTTTTATGGTACTTTGATCTGACATTATATAAGAGCATTGTATATAAATTGTTTCTCCTGTTTTTTGAGCCACGAAGTCGATCTCTTTACCTTTGGCATTGCCAGTGTAAACTTCATATCCCATACGAAGTAACTCCAAGTAAACTGCGTTTTCTATCAGGTAGCCAAAGCCATAACCGTAGCCGGGATAGAGATAATTTTTATAAGCAAGGTCATTAATGTAGAACTTACTTGTCCCAGCAAGGGTTTCTTTTCCCTTGATGTCATAACGTTCGCAACGATGGATTAAGAATGTGTCTTCGATATATCCTATATAAGCAGCTACAATATCATAACTAATGTTTCTCCCTGAATTTTTAAAGTATTTCACTATGCTATTGACCGATATCAGGTTGGAAGCGTTGTTTACTAAAAAGATAAAAATATCTTCCAGTAATTTGGGGTCACGTATATTGTAACGTTGGATAATGTCACGCAACAAAATGGAGTCCTTAATAGTAGACATATAGTTTTGTCTGATTTCCAGTTTATTCGGGAGAGAAAACAACTCCGGCAGACCACCACTATTTATATAATCAAGATAACTTTGTTTCATTTGCTCTTTTCCGGTTACCATAAGATATTCCTGATAACTGAAAGGAAAAACATTGAAACATACATAACGACCGGATAATAACGTAGCCAGTTCTCCTGAAAGTAATTTAGAGTTAGAACCGCTTATGAATAGTTCGTATTCAGCTGTATAGTCTTGTGAATAAGAATTTATTGTCTTTTCCCAATCTTTGATGAGTTGAATCTCATCGATGAAAATATAAACTTTTCCTGTTGGTTGTATAATTGCCTGATACAGCTTGATGATTTCATCTAAGTCTTTGTAGGTCTTTATGAAATCCAGATCTGTCATTTCTCTGTTGATGAATAGTGTATTTGCGGCAGGCACGCCATTTTCTATCAGTTGCCTGGCAGTCTGTCGCAATAGATAACTTTTTCCTGCTCTACGCTGACCTGTAAGGATTTTCACAAGTCTGTTTCCTGTAAAGTCCATAATCTTTTCATTGTATTCACTACGCCTGAATCCAAAATCAAATGCAGTGTCTCCCCAAAGATTATACTTTCTTAGAATGTTTATCCTTTCGTCCATATCCTAAAGTTTTTAGCAAAAATACAAAAGTTTCGGATATATCCGAAACTTTTCTTGCTTTTGTTTGCGATTTCGAATATATCCGAAATTATTTGTTTTAAAGATAAACTTGTTCTGTTTCTACTGTAACGGCTTTGTTAGCTTCTATGAGATTGCAAATATTTTCTACGGAAGCAGCAGAACGTAAACCGTCTGCCGGTGTGTGAAAACAATAATCGATCAGTCTATCAATGGTGGAAGTTGCTACATGCATACGAGTATCCGAGGATGCATAATAGATATATACTGTTCCATCTTCATCCGCAATCCAGCCATTCGAGAAAAGTACATTAGATACGTCACCTATTCTTTCTTCATCTATCGGAGCCAGCAAATATCCACCCGGTTCGGCAATTGTCTTTGTCGGATCTTCCAGAGAGGTCATATACAGATAGAGTACATAACGCAGTCCGGCAGCACAAGCCCGTACACCGTGGGCGAGGTGTAACCATCCCTTGGAGGTTTTGATAGGATGAGGTCCCTCTCCATTCTTCACCTCTTTTATAGTGTGATAGTGACGGTGGTTGATGATAGTTTCTTCTTTCACTTCTGCATGAGTCATATCATCAATGAGTGCCCAACCGATACCTCCGCCGTTTCCGGCATCAATAAAGCTATCTTGCGGACGGGTGTACAAAGCGTACTTACCGTTAACAAATTCCGGATGTAGAACGACATTACGTTGTTGGCTTTTGGAAATCAGGTTGGGTAGGCGTTCCCAATTCTTCAAATCTTTGGTGCGGACGATACCTGCTTTGGCAACGGCGGAAGATAAGTCACCCGGTGCAGCGTTGGGGTCAAGGCTTTCGCTACAGAAGATACCATATATCCAGCCGTCTTCATGTGCTGTCAGGCGCATGTCGTAGACGTTTGTTTCTGTCGGATCAGTATCCGGTAGTTGTATCGGGTATTCCCAAAAACGAAAGTTATCTATTCCGTTTGGACTTTCGGCAATGGCAAAGAATGACTTACGGTCGTTCCCTTCCACACGTACTGCCAACAAGTATTTGCCGTTCCATTTGATAGCTCCCGAATTCATGGTGGCATTCACTCCGATACGTTCCATAAGCCAAGGGTTTGTTTCCGGATTCAAGTCATAACGCCATTCCAAAGGAATGTGTTTTGCAGTGATGACAGGATATAGGTAGCGTTGGATGATTCCGTTATAATGACTATTATCTTCTTTATTCTTGCGAGTGAGAAGCTGGAAATATAACTCTTTGAATTGTTTAAATTTTTGCTTATTATAACTTGACATAAGGTTTTTCTTTTTAACAGATCCTACAAATGGGCGATTATAAGTGGACTTTTCCAACCAATGTAACAATACTAAATTGTGGTATTGTCAGATTGTAGTATTTATTGCTTACGGGAACGATATTTGTTTTATTCCATCTATTGTCTTTATTAGTAATAAATTGCTTTAATGCTCCTTTTATATTTGCTCCGTCTAGGCGAATGTTGGTCGATATTGTTTTTTCAGATAGGTTGATTGCAACTAAGATATATTTATCGTTCTTTTTATATGCTGATACTAAAAGGTCTTTGTTCTTAGGTTGGGTTACCTGTATTCGTGTACTTCCTTCAGAAATATATCGAGAGTAATTGCCTAAGATATCATACCTTTTTGATAATGTATAATCTTTTCTATTTTTGTTCAAAATGATAAGACTTTCATTGTTGGATGTCGGCATAGCTCCTCCCCACCATATAATTGCATTTACATTTGCCTTAGTCAGATAATTGTGGAATGTAACTGCCCACTTAAGTCCATCTTGAATTGAAGTATCGAGTGGGGTTACATCACTTATTTCTGTAATCCATACCGGTATGTGCGCTTTTTCTGCTGCGTCAAATGGAATGATAGGAGTTTTAAGATATTCTTTATCTACTTTTATTGGCATTATGTCAGGAGATAAGCTATAGCCATGTCCTGCTGCAATGAGATTGAATTTCTTGATTTCAGGATAGTCCTGAAGAATTGTATCTGTGAAGTCTTTGGATGAGACCATCTTTAGTTGAGGCATGACTACTGACCATAAAGGATTCTCTCCAAATATGATTTTTGCAGGAATATTTTCTTTCTGAAAGGTGGGACCAAGATTGGAAGTGATAAATTTCCCCATTTCGTCTGCTGTCCATAAAGAAGAATTCCAGGGGGCGGCATAACCAGGCTCGTTTGAGGGTGATATGGCATAAGGTGTAATTCCTTTGGATTTGTAAGCTTTGTAAAAAGCTGCAAGATAATTAGCGAAATCCTGATAACACTCCGGTTTGAGTTTTCCGTTTGATACTTTTCCGTTGCTTTTCATCCATGCAGGAGCGCTCCATGTAGAAAAAACTAATTTGTTGATATGATATTTATTTTTAGCCTCTAAAGTAAGCCATAATTGTCCGCGTCTCAACAAATCATCGGATTTATTGTTAAAATCAGAATCGCATAACTCGATGTTAATATCATCGTTAAGATTGAAGTCTTTATCTTCTTTATTCTCCCAATAATGTGGGAAAATCTCTCCTCTTAGGATGTTTAAACGCAATCCATCGTTACCGAACATTTTATCCATGACTTGTTTTCTGTTTTTGAAAGCGAACAGTTCTTTAGCCCAGCCAGCTTGGGCTATTCCAAATCCGTCTATTGTTTGTTCGCAATCGTTCCATCTGATTACGATGCCGGAGCTTGGCGAATTATCTGAAATTTTAGTAGCAGGGTTGCTGAAACAAACTAGACTAGTAAATAGTGCACTTAAAATGGGGATGCAATGTAGTTTCATATTTTCAGAATCTGATATAAGGGAGGTAGCTTTTTCTTTGGTAAGACACCACCTCCCTAATTTTATTAATATCTATTTACCGATCACGCTTATGTTAGTCGATATCCCACCATATATGTGTGGTAACTTTGTCTGCTCCTTGTTGCTGATTCGCAGTATCTACATTTGCTCTGTTAATACTATATTCATCGGTAGGATAAGGGAGTCTCGTAGGGATAACTCCTGGGCTCATACTACCTGAATAATTGGTTGGAATAAGTTTGGGGTATCCGGTACGACGCCAGTTGGCATAACTTTCGTAACCGTTGATGAAAGTTGCTACCCAGTATTGCTCTCCGATAATTTGCAGTTTTTCCGTATTGTTTGCAGTACTGAGTAGGTTCTGGGCTAAGTAAGTCTCGATTTCTTCATCTGTGATTTTACCTTGCGTTCCGTAAGCAATCTCCTGTTCTTTCATGGATGATGTGATGGCTTCTTTATAAAGAACCTCCGCGTTTCCGTTTGTCCAGTTTCTCAATACAGCTTCGGCTAGCAACAATTTCGTCTCAGATGGCATTAGGAAGATGGTAGGGGCATCCAATCTCAAAATTGTATTGATATTGAAGTTGGAAGTATTTTCTAAGCCGACAAAGCTTCCACTTGGGGCGTCTGCAATGGTATGACTATCGTAACCGTTAGGTAAACCAAATTGTTTGTCAAATTCAGTATTTCCGTCTTTCAAAGAGCAATATACATGAATACGAGGATCTTTTGTTTTTTTGAGATAATCCATGAATGTTTTACCAATTTTGACTGCATCACTTTCGATGAAGTTGTCATCTAGATAACGGAAACTCAATGGATTTTTAAATGCATTTTTCCCGCTTCCGTCATGTCTCAGAAGGCATATATCTTCCGGTTGGCTCATTACGCCGATAGTTACGGCGTCGGCTACTGTCTGTTTTGCCAGGTCTGGAGCCACTTCTGACAGACGCATTCCTATACGAAGTAATAAGGAACCTCCAAACTTTTTCCACTTATTGATGTCGCCATCGTAGAATAAGTCACCGTCTATTGCCGGATTATTGGCATTTAGCAGGTTGACCCCGTCTTTGACTTGCTGAATCATATCTTTATAGATGGTCTCCTGATTATCATATTTCGGCTTATAGATTTGCTGATAGTATCCTAATCCTGCTTCAGAATAGGGAACATTGCCGTATATATCTGTCAAACGCTGGAACAGATAAGCGCCCCAGATTTTTGTTGCACCGAGGATATTGGAATATTTTGCATCTGACGAGGCTTTTTCTTCCAATTCGCGCCAGTTTTTTATCAGATCGCTATAAGTGTCGGTAAAGAAGGTGTTGGCGTAAGATTCCATCTGGTAATATTTGTCACCTGGCATATCGTTATTTAAGGAAGCG
>OFML01001344.1_pt1 | contig 14064 bp, 15 predicted proteins | sample 1541831 | NCBI WGS metagenome assembly OFML01 (sample SAMN04209237, study PRJEB22552) | human gut metagenome | biome: gut; material: feces | host: Homo sapiens | place: USA: Oklahoma | reverse complement strand
TCCGAGATTAGCAGCGATTGTCTGCATGGCTACTATTTTAAGAAGCCAGTAATTGGTCAGTTCCTTTGGCAGCTTATGTACAATGATCAGTGCAAGAGGAACAAAGGTAATTAATGCTACATCATTGGTAATCACCATTGACAGGAAGAAGCATAAAAGCACCAACAGCCTGATTACACCCACAGTTCCCGATGTTCCCATCAGCAATTTTTTTGCAAGCATATCAAAAACACCAATTGCCTTCAAACCAGCTACGATTGACATCAAACAAAAGAGGAGCCCGAGAGTCCTGAAATCGATATAATTAAAATAAACCTTATCAGGTCTGATCCAGAACATAGAAAGAAGTGCAAGGATCACTGCAATTGACAAAACAGTTTCTTTCTTGAAAAAAACATATAATTTTTGTAACATAATATTTCCTTTCCGGTCTGATACGACCGCGTAAAAGTATATCACAGAAACATCCAGAAAAAAAGAACATCATTTTGTATTGTGGATTGTGTTTGCGATTACCGCCTCATTCTTGTATAATGAAAGGAGAACTGAAAAAATCTGTACTGCAGTCGTTGAAAGAGTTTCAGGCAAGGGCAAAAGCACAGGAGCAGGAAAATAAAGAAGTAGAAAAATCCAAAGCACATAAGAAGGGGGATGTAGAATTATGATGAATCTGGCAATGAACTTTGATACAGACGAATGTTCAGTAACGGCAATGTTTGATAAAGGAAACAGAAATGACACAATGGAAGCAATCGACCATATCATTCCATTTCTAAAAGGGGATGCGGATATGATCGTGCTTGTCTGCAATACCCTAAGAAAGCTGTTCTGCATGAGTGATGAAGGTTATGAGACTTTTCTTATGGACTTGGAAGATTATAAATCGGAACTGGAAGAGAGAGAATGAATTCAAGCCAGAGTGCAGTATAGCAGGTGAAAGATGAGAAGCGAAGGAAAAAGTGTCAGCATTGAGAAGTGTTAACAGGTATATATTGGAAGAATTCAGCCAGGGAAACTCTGGCTGATATAAAAACACATCTGCAGAAACAGTGACTGAAGAAATTTTGAGTAGTGGAATTGGGAAGAAGTATTTAGATACTATAATAAAGAGATTAGCTGGCTTGTATACTGACAGAGAGGACATAGTAAACAGATTTGCGTTATTATCAGGGATTGTAGGAGATTCCGAAGAGCTTTTGTTCAGATGATGAAACAATAGGATTGGTACAGGAATTATATAGAACAAAAGTTAATAAAGGGATTTGTTGCGTTTTCCGCTATAATAATCTGCCAGCAAAGAATGTGTTGCCTGAATATGTTTGTGATTATAAGAAACGAGCAGGGTTATTTCAAAGATCTGCAGATTTAGAGTAGTTCTTTTTTTCTGAGAGAAAAATTAAAAATCGTTTTTGGTTCTTCTGGAGAGTGATTATAGCGTTTGGGAAACATCCGGAGAAACCATTACCTCAGGGTGTCGGTAAAGTTCTTTATCAAAGAGAGCTTTGAGATGCCCTTTCTTTTTTTATCCAAATCTTTCCTCTTGTTTACATATATAAACCTAAGAAAAAACTTGACGTTTAAATATTACAAGTGTAATATTTAAGAAAATACGAAAAAAGGAGAAATAAAACTATATGAGAAAAACGAAAAGAAAAAAACACACGAAGACTATCACAAAAATAGTTTTATTTAGCGGTATATTGATTGGTGGTGGAATCGGTATTGTAACAATAATGAATCGTAATGTTCCTGAAAAAAGACTAATGGAATATATGAAATATATTGAAAAAGGGGAATATGAGCAAATGTATGCCATGCTGGATCAGAAAAAAAGCAGCATGAACAGTAAGGAAGAATTTATAGAACGAAATTCTAAAATATATGAAGGCATTGAGATGTCTGATCTGTCCATAACCGATATTACAGCAAAAAGAAAAGAAAACGGAAATGCGGCAGTTTCCTATACAACAAATATGCAGACTGCTGCAGGAAATGTAGAATTTACCAACAATGCGGTATTTTCACATAACTGGACAGGATATCATTTAATCTGGCAGGATCAGTTGATTTTTCCAGAGTTATCTGCAACGGATAAAGTTCAGGTAACGTTAGAAGAGGCAAAAAGAGGAAATATTTTAGACAGAAATGGTCGCCAGCTGGCTGGAGAGGGAACTGCATCTTCGGTAGGAATTGTTCCGGGCAGAATGGAGAACAGGGAAGATACAATAAAAAAACTGGCAGAGTATCTTGGAATTGGAGCAGACGAAATTGAGGATAAGTTAAAAGCCGATTGGGTAAAAGCAGATTCTTTTGTACCAGTAGCAACAATTCCTAAAATACAAGAGGTCGATCTTCTGACAGTGAATCCGGATGAAACTGTTCTGGAAGAAAAAGAAAAGCAGGACACATTATTGAAGATTCCAGGTATTATGTTATCTGATGTAAAAGTACGAACTTATTATCTAAAAGAAGCTGCCTCTCATCTGGTAGGGTATGTACAGGCGGTTACAGCCGAGGATTTGCAGGAACATAAAGGGGAAGGGTATCGTACAAACAGTGTGATTGGAAAGACGGGACTGGAAACGCTTTATGAAAAAGAACTAAAAGGGACAGATGGGTGTGAGATCTGTATTGTAGATGCAAATGGAAATAAAAAAAGTGTCATTGCATATGAGCCTAAAAAAGATGGAGAAGATATCCATACTACGATTGATGGCGATCTTCAAAGTACTCTTTATGAACAATTTAAAGAAGACAGAGGATGTTCTGTAGCCTTGAATCCTTATACAGGGGAAGTACTGGCGTTGGTAAGTACGCCATCTTATGATAATAATGATTTTGTACGTGGAATGGACAATAGCCAGTGGAGTGCATTAAATGAAAATGAAGACAGGCCTTTATACAACCGCTTTCGCCAGACATGGTGTCCAGGCTCAACTTTTAAACCTGTAATTGCTGCAATTGGATTAAAAGTGGGGGCATTTACTGCAAATGACGATTTTGGAAATGAGGGTCTGGCGTGGCAGAAAGATTCCTCGTGGGGAGATTATACAGTGACTACACTTCATGATTATGAACCTGTGATCTTGAAAAATGCGCTTATTTATTCAGATAATATTTATTTTGCAAAAGCAGCATTAAAAATTGGTGCGGATCAACTGATGCAGTCTATAAATCAAATAGGATTTAATCAGGAACTTCCATTTGATATTAAAATGTCAGAGTCCCAATATTCTAATATGGACAAGATAGAAACAGAAATCCAGCTTGCTGACAGTGGGTATGGACAGGGACAGATTCTGGTAAATCCTTTGCATCTTGCAAGCATTTATACGGCTTTTCTAAATGATGGAAATATGATAAAGCCATATCTTCACGCGGATGGTGGAAGCACTTCCAGTGAAATCTGGATAAAAGATGTTTTTTCACCACAAATTGTTTCGGAGGTTATGGAGGGGTTAGAGGGTGTAGTGAATAACCCGGAAGGAACTGGTTATGGAGCATGCCGGGAAGACATTAGATTAGCAGGAAAAACCGGAACAGCGGAACTGAAAGCTACAAAAGAAGATACATCTGGAACAGAAATTGGCTGGTTTACAGTTTTTACTACAGATAGAGATACAAAGAATCCTATTTTGCTCATCAGTATGGTAGAGAATGTGAAAGATATTGGAGGAAGCGGTTATGTGGTGGAAAAGGATAAGGCGATACTGGATGAATATCTTGGTAATGAATAATTTTTACCTTTAAATATTACAAATGTAAGAGGAAAATGATATGAAAAAAATTTGGAAAATATTTGTGGGAGTTATTTTTCTTGCTGTCTGTAGTGGATGTGGCATAAAGAAAGAGCAGAAAAAGACAATTGAAGATACGAAAGAAAAAATTTACAGAGAGTGTGAAATGCTGGCAGAAGACTATCAGAGCATATATGAGAATGCTGCGAAAGAAAATGCACTATATGAGCTGAGTACAATACAAAAAAGTATGGATTATTTTGGAAAATATGGATATGCAGTAATTGATTCCTACAATCAGCTGGATATGGTTCAAAGTATTAAAGTAGATGATTTTTTGAAAAAAGCAGAAAAAGAGAAGAATGGAAAAACTACTATATTTCAAGTTATAGCAGGAGATCATTTTATTCGGTATGATCTGAAAACCAAACAGGGGAAAATAGACGTTGAAGTAAGCTCTTTTAAATGGAAAGAGGATACTTGGCAGGAAACATATTATCATGAGTTTAGAGCTAATTCATGGAAATATACAGAAAACGGGTATTTCTTTATGGAAGAATATCATCCGGCTGGATATGATGGACCGTCTGGATATCGGGCCTTTCGGGTAGTGCCGTTAAATAAAAAATGCAGGGAGCTGAATCGAAAATATATACTTCCTTTTGGATATACACTTAATAAATTGTTTACTTCTAATTGGAGTGAAAAAAATTATGATGGAATAAATTTTTATGATGTTTTTGACCGTTTACTTTCAATGGAAGAAAAAACTGATGAATTTAAGGAAGGAAAGACTTATGAAATCCCAAAAGAATCATTTGAAGCGATATTTCAAAAATATTTTAATATAAGCGCAGAGATACTGCAGACAGGAACGGTATTTCACACGGAAACACAGACATATCGGTATCGAACCAGAGGAATCGTATATGATTTTGCTCCCACACCATATATTCCATATCCGGAAGTTGTTTCCTACATAGAAAATCAAGATGGAACAATAACACTGGAAGTAAATGCGGTATGGCCACAAAAAGAATTAGATCAGGCGTTTTGTCATAGCGTAACCATTCGGCTGTTAGATAAAGATAGATTTCAATATGTATCCAATTATGTATCAAGGTCAGAAATAGAGGTTACCTGGTATACGGAAAGATTATTAGACGAAAAGTGGGAGGAATGTTATGGAGATAATTGATATGAGTACAAAAAGAAAACTGAAAAAGATGGTGAGTGTTTTATTTATTTTGGGATGCTTTTTCATAGGAAATACAAAATGTAAAGGGGCTGATTTAGAATATATTTCACAGGAAACTGCGAATTATGCTGTACAAGAAAGAGGATATGATTTGCCAGTAGATGAAGTCGTGAAAGAAGAAGCTATTGAAGATTGTAAGAATGTTATGAATCAGATGAAAGCCATTTATCAAAAGGCGGATAAAGGAACTTCATCGAATGTAGTAGTTTCTGAGACAGTAATGGAAGAAATGCAGGAAGTATTAAAGGAAAAAAATGTCCCTGTTATTACATCAGCGCCGTATTCAAATATGGCTAATTATTCTAAAATGGAAGAATTTCTTTTCAGGGCAGAACAGGATCTGACAGGAGATATCGTCTTATATAGGATTAACAGGGATGGTGGGATAGAAAGACTCAAATTCAATTATGATGGGACAGATATGTATTTGCTGGCTGTGAAAGCTGTTTGGGGTATGAACGACAATCCATCTATTGTATATGTTTCGTATACAAGGATAGAAGAATGGAAATATACAGAAAAAGGCTGGTTTGGTTATACGCTATGCGTTCCAAAGTATCCGGAAGTATCAGAAGCGGTTGATGGCAGTTCTATGATAAGAATTAAACCTTTAAGTGATGAATGCCGGGAAGTTTCGAAGAAGTGTGTGTATTTGCTTGGATATCAGGGGAATAATCTTTTATGTTCTGATTGGGATAGATCTGATATGGAAGGGTTAGATTATAATGGTTTATATGAATATTTATATCGAATGAAATACGGGGAGAGATATGAGTTTTCAGGTAACTCAAGTGGAATTCCGGCAGAAGAGTTTGAAAATCTGATAATGGAGTTTTTGCCGATAACAGCGGAGCAAATTAAAAAATGGGCAGTATTTGATTCGGAACATCAAACTTATGACTGGGAACGATTAGGTTGTTTAAATTATAGCCCTACTTATTTTGGAACATCTTTACCGGAGGTCGTTGAAATAAGAGATAGCGGAGAGGGAAACAATGTGCTGGTTGTTGATGCTGTATGTGATACATTTATATGTAATGATGCCGTTATTACAAGTGAGCTGACTGTTAAGTTCAACGATGATAAGAGTTTTAAATATATGGGGAATAAAATTCTGAATAATGGTACGAAAGAAGTTCCCAAATATCAATATAGAATAAAAAGAAAGAACTGATAACAACTATCAGCCCTTTCATATTTGTTAATTCCATATATGTAATTTTTTTAAGATATCAGAAGTGATTTCAAATGCTTTTTTGCCAGTTGCATTAGAATCACTTTGGATATTGGTTGCAAAATAATAGCTGTTATCGGAAGTTTCTACATATCCGATAAACCAGCCGTTGATATCCTGTCCGTTGACACGACCGGTTCCAGTTTTTCCGTAGAAATTACCATTAGGTGTACTGGCAATTTTTATAGCATTTTTAACAGAAAATACATTTTGGGAATTTAGATGGAATTCATTTGTGTTAAATTTTTTCAATAATGTTACTTGCTCTAAAGGCGAGATTTTTAATGAAAAATCGGACCAGTATAAATCCAGATTTGAACTGGTTGTCTGGTTTCCATATTCTATTTTATTCAAAAATCCCTGGACTCTGTTAATTCCGAGCTGCGAATCAATTGCCTGGAAATACCAGTTAACGGAATTTTGCATAGCAGAGTTTAAATCCTGATCAGCTTCCCAGGATGGAAAAGGAAAGGCATCACCATTCCATGTCATGGAAGAGTGTTCTGGTGTGATGATTCCGGATTCCAACCCTAATAATGCATCGTATATTTTGTAGGTAGACTCTGGCGGAATACGTTTGGTGGCTTCTTCAAGATTGTATATTTTCCAGGAATCCAAATTATTGTCATACAAAACAAATGATCCATCATATGTTCCAAATGTTTCGGATATATCTAACAGGGAGATATTTTTGTCTGTATCACTAAAATGATATACGCTTTGAGTAGAGGCATCAATGGATAAAATGGGTGTACATCCAATAAAAACAGCACTAATGACCAGATAAATTATCAATGCTCTCATTTTTTGATAAAGAGTTTCTTTCCTAAAAACGGCGATGTTGAGAATACGTCGTTTCATCTGCCTGAAATTTCCGGACATTCCAACTGCCAGTGGAGAGGAAAAAGAGGATATTTTTTCTGCAAAATTAATCAGTGTAGTTCCATAAGCTTGGTATTCATCAGCAGAAATCATCTGCAATACAGCAGAATCACAGGCTATTTCACGGTCACAGAGAATTTCTTTTAAAGTGTACCAAACAAAAGGGTTAAACCAGTAGAGTATATTACTTATGACCATGAGGAAGCCAATAAATGTATCTTTGTGACGGTAATGCTGTAATTCGTGTAGCAGCATAAAACGCATATCATCAGGATTCAGTTCGGAAATTAAATGGATGGGAATGTAAATTCTGGGATGTATTATTCCGATTAAAACTGGTGATTTTAAAAATGCAGTACTGTAGACTGATACTGGGTGAGAGATTTTAAGTTCCTTTAAACAATTGTAATAAATAGTTTTTACCTGCTGATTTTGAAGCGGGAGAGCAGATCTTTTTATGGAACGTACATAGTTTAATGAATGAAGGGTGAGGACTGACATAATCATAACACCCGTTATCCATATTAGAAAGAGTATGGTATTCAAGCCTCCAGAAAATTGACTACTGATGGAAACTGAAAAATCATTCACCTGGTTTAACAAAATATTTTGTGTATTACTGGTAAGTTCGGATAGCGTGTCGGTACCAGAGTTAAGTCCTGTGTCAGTTTGAAAAAAATGTAACCATGAAAAAAGTTGTGAGCCATGAATCTGTACAGGAAAAAATGGCACGGCAAGTAGTAAAAATAAAAGAAAACAGAGATGGTACTGTGTAGCCGCAGATAAATATTTTTTCAGAAGTTTTTTTGTTCCGATTATTACAAGTGTAAAAATACATATGAAGATATTACTGATTAAAAAGTGGATAATCCAGTTGCTCATTCAAAACCTCCTATTTCTGATGTTTTGATAATAAATGGCGTAAGTTATCAATTTCTGTTGAAGAGAGCTTATCGTCTTCAAGGTAAGAAGCCAGCATAGAAGAAAGATTTCCATTATAATATCGCTTTAAAAAAGAATTGCTTTCCTGGCGTATATATTCATCTTCTTGGACTAATGGAGTATAGACAAATACCCGGCTTTGTTTTTCGTAGGAAAGAGCTTTTTTGGAAACAAGTCTCTTGATAAGAGTTTGAATTGTTTTTGGACTCCAGCTGGTAGTTAGAGTAAGTTTTTCTGTAATTTCATTTGTATTGATGGGAGCATATTTCCATACAATTTTCATAACTTCAAATTCGGCTTCTGAAATTTGGGGTAGTGACATAATAAAATCCTCCTGCTAAATCCTACATATGTAATAAATATATTATATTACTTGTAGAAGAAAAAAGTCAAATGGCAGATGATATATAGAATATAAAATTAATAATGTAGAGGCAATAAAGGTGAAAAAGATAGAAATTATTGAGAGAATCACAGATGCTAATGGAAGCATAAGTGAAAACATATTGACTAGCTGGGAACATAAAAACCAATTCATACCGGAAATTATAAGGTTTGGAGAATTAAAAATATATCTACAGGAACGAATTGTTAAAAAGAATGATAGTGATGTTCATCTTTCAAAATATGAATATGATATTTTACTTCTTTTAGCGAAAAGTCCAGGTAGAATATTTGGAAAAGAAATGGTTTATGATCTGGTATGGAATGAACCTTATTCCGGTGATTATAATGTGGTTATGCGACATATCTGCAATATCAGAGAAAAAATAGAAGATGATCCTGGACAACCATTATATATACAAACAGTACGAGGTGTGGGATATCGGTTTAACGGGAATTTAGGCAGCGAGTGAAATCGCTGCCTATTATTATGGTTTTACAAAGAAGGGAGTTGGTTATGAGAAGATCTTTGTATTTCAGGAGCATCCTGTTTGAGATATTTGGACAGGTTTTGATGTATCAATTCCAACTCTTTTATTTCTTGCTTAAAAGAAACGTATTGAGTATTTAGTGATTCCTTTCTGGAAATAAGATCTGCAATTTGCTCTTGTAACTTATTGGAATTAAGATGCTTCAGATCCATGCCATTTTCCTGTAAAATATGTTCAGCACCCGCGAAAAGAATAATTTGAGATTCATATTTACGGAAATAACGATCTGGATCTTTGGAGCTTTTATAATGGTCGTCGTAAATTTTATTTTTCTGATATTGTTCGGCATATTTTAGCATTTCTCGAAGATGGCGTATCTGAGACTCGAGAGAAACAACAGAGGTATTTACCTCTTTTTGCTGCATATGTAACAAGGCTATGCGGTCTTCAAGTCCTGAAAAATTATGTAGATTATGTGTGAACATCTTGTTATATTCAGCAGAGACAATTTTTAAATTTTCCTTATTTGCCCATTTCTGAAGTCCAATGTTTCCTGCTATATTGGGAGTGTTGGTGTCTATTAACTTATTACGAACAGAAGGAACAGTATCTCTTTAGTGATTTTGGGATTTTTATACACATTTGCCTTAATTGCTTATGCAGGCGGTGAAGTGGACGCTATCGAATTTTCAACATATGAAAATATTTGGACTTTAATAAATGCTTTGCAAACCGTAGCTTACGCTGTTTTAATTTCTGTTATGTTTTCAACATTTATCATCAAAGAGTATGCTGGAAAACTTAATTTACTTTTGTTTACTTATCCTGTTGATAAATCTACCCTTTTGAAAGCGAAAGTATTATTAGTAGCTTTTAGTGGAATTGGTGGTATGCTTCTCGGAAGTGCTTTGATTTTTTTAATTTTCTTTATTACTGAACGCATATTCCCTCTAGTTCCCGATACTTTTTCTTTTGGAAATATCATTAAAATATGGAGTGAGTTATTATTATGTTCTGTGTACGCTTTATGCGTTGGCATAGTAGCTACAAAAATAGGATTTATAAAAATGTCTGTGCAGACAACGATTGTCAGTGCAATTATTATAGCTAGTTGTTCAGCAAATGTTATTTCTACTATGAGTTATACTAATTTTCCTTTTCTCTTTTTGTGGGGGATTATGGCTATAATTTCCATAATAAGTTATTGTAATATTGTACACAAAACAATTCGTATGGATATTTAATAAAAACAAAGTTTATTATGTCTTGAATAATGATTTTAGTAGCGTATTTGAATTTCAGTTTTAATACTGATGAATTTATAAATTTGCAATTATGATAAGAAAGGTTAAATATGATAAGTCTAAGAAAACGAGATATAAAAAAGGCATTAAAAGCTGGTGCAAAGGCTGGCGGTGTATCATTGGCTGATGTTCGGGCTGATATTGAAGCAACGATTGATGAAGCTATGGATAGTGCCGACCCAGAGGTGCAGACAAATTTCAAAAAGTATTTTGGAAATAAACGCCCTACACCAGAAGAATATATTTACAAGACAATGAGCGACGAAGTGTATCAAGCCTTTCAAAACATACTGAAACACCGCAGGAAACAGAAGAACCTTGTGATTGACGGATATAGTGTTTTTTTATTCATCAACCGCAATGGCAATCCACAAGTGGCAGTAAATTATGAAGCTGTATTCCGAAAACTTGTAGACAAGTACAACAGCAAGCATGAAGAACCGTTACCGAAGATTACACCTCATGTATGCAGGCATACATATTGTTCCAATATGGCGAAAGCTGGAATGAATCCGAAAGCACTCCAATATTTAATGGGACATTCTGATATAGGGGTTACGTTAAATGTATATACGCATCTGGGATTAATTGATGCAAAAGAAGAGATGAATAGGATTGCAAAACTGGCATAGTATGATAAAATAATAGAAAAAAGAATTAAGAATAATCTGATTATAAGGTTCTTAGAAAGCCTGTTTTCCAGGCTGATTATTACTAAGAAGTTACTAAATTTGGATAAGAAAATATACGAATTTATGCTGTGATATACAGGAAAATGACAGGATTGAAAATTATCGGAAAATGCCTGTAAACAGCGTAAATACAGCATTTCAAGGAGTTTTAAGCAATGATACGAGTGCTTTTTGTTTGCCACGGCAGGATTTACTGTTCGTGAGAAAAAGTCTTAAATCGTCTTAAATACTTCTATAAATAGCATTTCTTGTGTTCAATTCTCGATTTTACCAATGATTTACCAATATTTCTGGAGAGTCAGACTTGCAGAAACAACAAACCAGAATGAGGAGATTAAAAATATGAGCGAATTGAAACCAAGAATAACGGAAAACGGAATTGATTATATCCTTGTCGGAGATTACTACATCCCGGACTTGAAACTGCCGGAGGAACACCGCCCTATCGGAAAGTACGGACGGATGCACCGGGAATATTTAAGAGAAGTCCACCCAGCCAGATTGAATACATTGACCCTGACAGGGGAATTATGGACATATCTTGCAGATCTGAACGAACAGGCACAGAAGCGATTAGATACAATCATAGAGCAGATGAAAGCTGCTGAGGGGGGTCACAGAAGAATTAAAGAGTATCTGTCAGATGGAATGGGTGCAGCGTTGCAATAACATTCACAATCGGGCAGAAGAAATTGTTTTGCATGAGATGATTTATTCATAACGGTATGGTAGAATGATTATGATAAATCGGAGTTTGACGAGGTAAAAGAATATGAATGGAAAACATCTATTTCTTACATCTGCAGGGTTGACCGATAAGATGAAAGAGAAATTCTTTGATATTATTGGAAAGTGTCCGAAGGATGTGAAAGTGCTTTACATTCCAACAGCTGGCATTGAAACAGATGGTGCAAGAGAGTCGCTTGCAATATGTTTTCATGAACTCTTTCTAATGGGAATTCAGTACGAAAATATATTAGTGTACAATCTGGAATTAATTCTTTCAAAAGACTATCAAAGAACCTATTCTTCGTATGTTACAACCCCGTTTATGCTTACAAGGCTATTAACTTTTGAAGAATTAAACCAATTTGATGCTGTTTTTGTCAGTGGTGGTGATGTATCTGTGCTTTGTCGTGAAATGTCTAGAACTGGTTTTGATAGAATACTTAATAATGCAATTAAAAACGGACTTATATATGTCGGAATCAGTGCAGGAAGTATGTATGCGGCGGGAAATTTAACAGATGGATTACATATTATTGACAATCCTATTATCCCCCATTGGAATGGTTCTGAAACAACAGTATTACCGAACGGCAAAGATGAGATTAAGCTTGCTGATGGAAAAGCTGTTTATGTAGAGGATAATTACATGAGTGTAATATGATGCACATGTAGGATTAGTCAAATTCCAATTTGCGAGGATGAACACTTATGAAAGAAAAAAGCAAAAGTGAAGTTTCAATAATAGGTGGTGCAGATGGCCCAACAAGTATTTTTATAGCTGGCAGAACACGGAAAAAGCCTCTAAAAGTAAGGATGCGAAATATTATCTACAGATATAGACGTAAGATAGTAGAGAAGAAAGTGGTTGCAGATTCACATACTCTTGATGAATTGGTACAATATGCAATGAATACCTACAATCTAATTGAAACTAATTCAACTGAGAGAAAATATATTGAACAACAAAAAAACCTAAAGGAGAGTTTGATTTTACAGCATAAACCAGAAGTTTTAGGTGAAATGAAGGATATTCCAAAGCCGGATGTTTCTAATGAAGAATCTGTCAGAGAATATTTTTGTAAAATAAAGACTCGAAGCGAAATGATTGCCGAAATGCCAGATAATGTAATTCCTATGAACTTTCATCTATATGAAATAAGAATCGGTGATGATTCTCTTGAGATGGAGATAGATTATATTTGGAATATATTCGGTATATCTTATTCTGGAAACAAGAAAGTAATGAAACAGTTTGAGAAAATTTCAAAAGATTTGTATATCTATTATGGTGTTAGTGAAGATGATATTAAGAAAAAGACAGAAAGATATTTATCATTGGTAACGGCATTAAGTTCATAAATTCCAGCCTGTCTTTCTGAAATTTCAACTGAATAACCACAGCATAAACCGCTGCTACATGGAAGCTAACACAACCATGCAACAGCGGTTTTTTGTTACCGTTTTTTCCTCTGGCTGATAGGCGTTCCCATTTTCTTTGATTTTTTGAGAATCCGAATCAGCCAGCGAAATTCTTCGTCTGACAGATTTTTATAGTTGATGCCGAGCTGCTTGCAGTAAAGGACAACCAGCTTTTCATCCCGGCTGCCCTTGAAATTTTCGACCGCTTCCAGATTTTCTTTCAGTTCATCGGCAACGGTGGTCTGTGGGGCACTTTCACTATCCTTTTTGTGGGCTTCCCGAATATCCCGGATAATGAGGTTGAGATCATCCAGCACCATGTGGCTGAAATATTCATCATCGCTGATATGGGCGGCTTGTAGCACTTTCAAATGGGGGTCATCTTCGCCGGGGCGATACCGTTCAATGATTTCATGCCGGACAGTATCGACAAGGGCGTTGAGGTTTTGAATCTGCATGGTGGCAATCCCATCTACATAAATCTCAATATCCGCAAGAAACTTGATAAAATCCTTATGAGTGGCAAGCTCACAGAGCAGACGGTTGTTAATTCGACCGCTTTTCAAAAGTGCCACCATCTCATCGTTCAAATGAAGCCCTGTTAATGGTGTGTTGATCTGTTCCCGGTTCTCTGTCCGGCACAGCAGATAATCAACGGAAACCTCATAGAAGTCTGCCAGCGTGATAAGGTTGCCATGATTGATTTCCTTATAATTCTCTTTCTCATAACTTCCAAGAGCTGATTTGGAAATGCCCGTCAGCTCCGATAATTCTTCCAAATTTAAGCCTTTGTCCTTGCGGAGTTCCCAAAGACGTTCCTGTATGGTAGTTGCTCCTTTCATGGGCGCACGCTCCTTTCCAGCGGTTGTATTTCTGCCGCTTAACTGGATTATATCACACTTTCCGCAATCGTGGAAATTTCCGATTTTTACCCTTAATTCCTACTTTGTGGACATACGGCACAGGGCACAAAAATGTTCTATGATACAGGT
>OFML01001342.1_pt1 | contig 14114 bp, 9 predicted proteins | sample 1541831 | NCBI WGS metagenome assembly OFML01 (sample SAMN04209237, study PRJEB22552) | human gut metagenome | biome: gut; material: feces | host: Homo sapiens | place: USA: Oklahoma | reverse complement strand
ACGATCCATACCGTGTGGAATATCTGCAGCACCACATTTCAGAAATGAAAAAGGCGGTAGAGGAAGATGGTGTAGATCTGATGGGTTATACACCATGGGGATGCATCGACCTTGTCAGTGCAGGAAGCGGTGAGATGGATAAGAGATATGGATTCATCTATGTGGATAAACATAACGATGGAACAGGAGACTTGTCCAGAAGAAAGAAAGATTCTTTCGAGTGGTATAAAGAAGTTATTTCAACAAACGGCGAAAATATCAATTAGTTAATAGAATGACTGTTAAAAAAAGTGTCTATATCAAGAAACGATAAAAGGTTCTGATATAGACACTTTTTGCACTTAGGAAGAGGTAAAATAAAGGGTGTAAGTTTTTTACCTATCCCCTATATTCCCCCGGCTGGCAGTGATACTTCTCCTGGAACTTCTTATAGAAGAAGGTGACATTTTCATATCCGGCTCGCTGGGCAATTTCAGTTATCGGAAGATTTGTCTGCTTCAGCAGGTTGGCAGCGGTCTGTAGTTTCTGCGCCTGGATCAACTGAATATAAGTCATACCAGTATATTTCTTGAGAAGACGCGTGACATAGTTTGGACTGATATGGAAAAAGTCAGCGACGGATTCCTGCGTACATGTTCTGAAATTCCGTTCAATATAACGCAGCATAGGAATCACAACACTGTTGTGTGAGTAGGAATCTTCCTTTGTCAAATCGTCTTCGTAGACATTGATCAATTCCGCCATGATCGTGTAGAAAAGATGCATGATGATATCCGTAGAATTAATGGATGGATCAAAGCACTCACAGAACAGTTCATTAAAGAACATTGGAATTCTACGGTCATTTTCTGAGTGGAAAAGCAGGTAGTGGTCATGGTCAGTCTTTTCGTTGATCGCATTGATAAAAAATCGGGAGAGTATACTATCATTAGAAAACTGATTAAACATATGCTCACGCAGGAAGTCTGTCTTGGGGATAATACTGATCATGATATCATTCTCTCCAAGCGGAGCAATTGAGTGTGGGCAGTTTGTGTCAATCAGGAGAACCTGGTTCTTTTGCAGAGTAATCGGATGTCCGTCAATGACCTGAGGACAGCTACCGGAATAGACATAGTTGATTTCAATGTGAGTATGGATATGCTCCGGAACTGCGCTGAAACGGGAGTTTCTCTTAATTGATATCTCAGAGAGTTCTGCATTAAGCCCGGGAGCGTGAGAGGGTGGTTTGTTATCAAGGGAGAAATATGCAACATCCAAGTCCAATACAGAATATTCCACTCCATTATGTTGTTTCTTCGGCATATCTTTCCAGCCGTCGTAAATATATCCATTGCGATATTTTTCCTCACTAGGGGATAACGTGGTAAGATAATGATGTAACGCTTTCAGATTCATAAGATGGACACCTCCTTTGCATGAAGTGTATCAGACTGTGTGGAAATGGTCAATAAAAAGTGAGGAAACTGATATTTTTTTCTGCTACACAGATAGATATAATAGAGAGCATAGAGAAATGCATTTCGGGAAACTATTAGATTAAATGTGAGTGATGAATGGGAGGAACGTACATCATGGCAAAAGAAGATTATGGACAGCTGGCAAAGGAAGTAGTAGCTGCTGTTGGAGGTAAAGAAAATATTGTTAATGTTACGAATTGTATGACACGTTTACGTTTTGTTTTGAAGGATGATACAATTCCAAATAAGGATGAGGTCAGCAAGATTAAGGGTGTTAAAGGCGTTATGAATCAGGGTGGCCAGTATCAGGTGATCATTGGCACTCATGTAAGTGAAGTAGTTAAGTTTGTAAAGACAGAAGCTGGAATCACAGAGAACAGTAAGGCGGTAAATAAAGAAGATTACCAGGTGATGAAAAAAGACAGTCTTTGGAATCGTTTTTTTAAGGTGATCTCAGGATGTATCATGCCAATGATCGGGCCAATGATCGCAGGAGGAATCTTGAAAGGAATCCTTGTGATTCTTACAACAGCAGGTGTACTTGCAAAGACAGACGGAACATACCTTGTACTTTATGCAGCGTCAGATGCGATTATGTACTTTATGCCGATCATCGTAGGATTTTCATGCGGAAAGATATTCGACTGTAATCCATATACGACAGCTGCAATCGGTGCAGCACTCGTATATCCGGATCTGGTAGCGGCTATTGCAGCGGAAGGTGGAATTACATTCCTTCACATTCCGGTATCTACAACAACTTATGCGAACACATTATTCCCGATCATTCTGGCATCTTTCTTTGCAAGCAAGGTAGAAAAGCTGGCAAAAAAAGTGATTCCGCAGATGATTCAGTTAATGATTGTTCCTACGATTGTACTTGCAATAACAGTACCGCTTTCCTATCTGGTGATCGGACCGGTTATGCAGTATGTTTCTAATGGACTTTCTACAATAGTTTGTGGCATCTTTAACTTTAGCCCAATCCTTGGAGGTCTGCTCTTTGGAGCATTCTGGCAGTTGGTTGTTCTCCTTGGTTTGCACGCAGCATTTATTCCAGTACTGATGAACAACCTGTTTACACTTGGAAGCGATCCGATCAACGCAATTCTCGGATTGACAGTATGGGCACTTGCCGGAGTAGCACTCGGATATTCACTTAGAACAAAAGATCCAGATAAACGTAGTGCGGGATTAGGTAGTTTTGCATCTGCGCTTTGCGGAGTTACAGAGCCGGCCATCTATTCCATTGCTGTTCCGAATATGAAATTATTTGCCTGCGCATGGGTAGGTGGAGGAATCTCCGGTGCAATTCTCGGAGGGCTCGGAGCTAAATTATATGCACTTGCAGGAGACGGACTCTTCCGTATTCCTGGAATGATCAATCCGGCAGGACTGGACATCAGTTTCTATGGATTTATCGCGTGTGCAGCACTCGCATTTATAGTGTCAGCGGTACTGGCATACATTGTACAGGGAAAAGAAGAGAAGAAAAACTAAAAGCTAGTAATGATACAAGGGAGACAGAAAATGAAGAACGGATTATATCCATTTTTTTGGCAGCATGGAGAAGAACATGCGATATTGAGTGAATATATGGACAAGATAGCAGAGAGTGGGATGAAAGGGGTGTGCATAGAGGCACGCCCGCATCCGGACTTCGTTGGAGATCAGTGGTGGAGCGATCTGGATCTAATTCTTGCGAAAGCAAAAGAAAACGAGATGAAAGTCTGGATCCTCGACGACTCCCATTTCCCAACAGGATATGCGAATGGTAAAGTGAAAGAATGCTATCCACAGTATTTGAAAAAATATCTTGCTATGCGCCGTTATGATGTGCAGGGACCGATGCGTCGGATGCGTATCGATCTGAAACTTTTGAAAGGAAGACCGTGGGACAAACCGGATCCGGAACAGGAGATCCTGAAAGTCTACATGGCAAAACGAATCAGCCGCTATACTGAGCCGGGAGATCCGATCAATGCAGAGACTTTGACAGATATCACAGAATGTATGGATATGGAAAAACGCCTTCTGACACTGGATGTTAAAGATGGTGCGTGGAGTATTTTTATTCTGTATCTGACTAGAAAAGGTGGTGAAGAGGCGACAAAAGATTACCTCAACCCGCTCATAAAAGAAGCAACACAAGTTCTCATTGACGAGGTTTATGAACCGCACTATGCACATTATAAAAATGATTTCGGAACGTTGATCGAAGGTTTCTTCTCAGACGAACCGAGATTTGGAAATGAAAAAGGAACGGAAGCACGAATTGGATCTGACATGGTTCTTCCATGGAGAGAAGGACTTGAAAAAGAACTGGGATTTGATGCAAAATATCTGCCGCTCTTATGGGTAAATGCAAATGGAGCCGAAGCAGAAATCCGTTACCAGTACATGGACTTGATCACAAAGCTGTATCGTGATAATTTTACAAATGTTCTTTCAGACTGGTGTCATGCACATGGTGTGATGTATCTTGGACATACAATTGAAGACAACGGTGCACATGCAAGACTCGGTTACGGAACGGGACATTATTTCCGCGGCCAGGAGACGATGGACTACGCAGGGATCGATGTGATCGGAGGTCAGATTGTTCCAGGGATGAATTATCATCATGACGCATTCAATACAGGTGGAAGTAATGGAGAATTTTATCACTATGCACTCGCAAAACTGGCTTCATCCGCAGCACATTTAGACCCGCTCAAGAACGGTAATTCCATGTGTGAAGCCTTCGGAGCTTACGGATGGAACGAAGGACTGAAGATGATGAAGTGGATTGCAGATCATCTGATCGTCCGTGGAATCAATCATATCGTTCCACATGCGTTTGACCCGAAGAAATTCCCGGATTTCGACTGTCCGCCGCATTTCTATGCGCATGGAATGAATCCGCAGTTTCGGTATTTCTCAACATTCAGTAATTATGTGAATCGTCTGATGGAATTGTTCAGAGACGGAACACACCCGGCGAAGGTCGGAGTACTCTATCCGGCTGAGCAGGAATGGGGCGGAGAGTATATGCCAATCGAAAAACCGGCAAGAGCACTGACGGAACATCAGATCAGCTTTGATATCATTTCGCTGGATTATCTTGCAGGAGCAGAGGTAAAAGAACAACAATATGTCATCAATGGACAGAACTTCGAGGTAATGCTTGTTCCTTACAGCACCTTCCTGCCACAGCAGGGCAAAGAACTTCTTGGAAGATTAGAGCAGTCGGGAGTTCGTGTGATCTATCTTGAAAAAGAGATTTATAACTTTGATATGCAGAAAGAATTGGGACAATATCAGGCAGTAAAATTTACTAATGTGTATCCGGAGCTTGTAGTCGGAGAATATATGAAAAATAATGTGTATTGTCTTATGTTATTTAATGAAAATATTGGAAATACAATCGACACAGAAATGACAATTTCAGACGGAAATGCAGTCTACCGTTACGATGCATTTGCCAATACTTTGACAGAAGTATCACAGAAATCACAGCTCATTCTGCAGCCATATGAATCAGTGGTATTTCTTCAGGGAGAAGAAAATCAAGTGAAGGTGATCGCGGAAGAGTTGGAGGCCACTTTCACTGAAGGATTTGATAGAGGAAGTGGCAAGAAATCATTTGGTACAGATGATAGAATGGAAGACAGAACAGATCTGCTTCCGAAAAAATGGAAAGTAACATTTGCAGACAGTTGCTCCTATCCAGAATTCATAGAAACAGTTCCGACAGAAAAGCTGGATCTGATCAGCAGCATTACAGGATTTGAAAATAAATCCGGAACCGTGCGTTATGAAGGAACAATGCAGCTGGAAAAGATAGATACAGAAAGAAGTATTCAGCTTGAGCTTGGAAATACTTATGAGACAGCAGAAGTGTTTGTAAATGGACATTCCGAAGGAGTTCGTATCTGCAAGCCATATCGATTCCATCTGACAGGACTTCTCAGAGAAGGAGAGAATCAGCTGGCAGTCGAAGTGACGAATACACTTGGTACACAGATGAGAGATGCAATTAGCCATTATCTTCCAATTGAACCGTTTGGTGTTGAAGGAATGGTGCATCTTTACATGGGAAAATAAATTTGAAAATCAGAAAAATTCAGCAGGAGGCAGTAAGATGAGTTTACCGGAAAATTTTTTGTGGGGCGGCGCAACAGCAGCGAACCAGTGCGAAGGTGCATATAATGTGGATGGAAGAGGACTGGCAAATGTCGATATATGTCCGGCAGGAAAAGATCGCTTCAAGGTAATGCTTGGACATGGAGAGACACTAGAGCCGGATACAGAACATATCTATCCGGCAATGGAAGGAATCGACTTCTATCATCATTACAAAGAAGATATCGCACTTCTTGGTGAAATGGGATTCAAGACCTTCCGTCTGTCGATTGCCTGGTCAAGAATCTTTCCAAACGGTGATGACGCAGAACCAAACGAAGCAGGACTTCAATTCTATGAAAATGTATTTAAAGAATGCCACAAATACGGAATTGAGCCGCTTGTTACGATCACACACTTTGATTCCCCGATTCATCTGACGAAAGAGTACGGAGGCTGGAAGAACCGAAAACTGATCGAGTTCTATAAGAAACTCGTAACCGTACTTTTTACACGCTATAAAGGTCTTGTAAAATACTGGCTGACATTTAATGAGATCAACATGATCCTTCACCTTCCATTTATGGGGGCAGGACTTGTCTTTAAAGAAGGAGAAAATGAGACACAGGCGAAATATCTTGCGGCACATCATGAGCTGGTAGCGTCTGCAGAAGCAACAAGAATCGCTCATGAGATCGATCCGGAGAATAAGGTCGGATGTATGCTGGCAGCTGGTCAGACTTATCCATACTCCTGTGCGCCGGAAGATGTATGGAAAGCGATGGGAAAAGATCGCGAAAACTACTTCTTCATCGATGTACAGGCAAGAGGTGAGTATCCGGCTTATGCAAAGAAATTTTTCGAAAGAGAAGGAATCCAGCTTGATATTACAGAAGAAGACGAAAAGCTCTTGAAAGAAAATACAGTTGATTTTGTTTCATTTTCTTACTACTCTTCCAGATGCGCAAGTGCGGATGCGAGCGTTGATACAACAGATGGAAATGTATTCGCAACAGTCAAAAATCCATACCTGAAAGCAAGCGAGTGGGGATGGCAGATTGATCCGTTGGGACTGCGTATTACAATGAACACTTTATATGACAGATATCAGAAACCACTCTTTATTGTAGAAAATGGACTCGGCGCGGCAGACCAGCCGGACGAGAATGGCTATGTGGAAGATGATTACCGTATAGAATATTTGAAAGCACACATTTTGGCTATGATGGATGCCGTAGAGATTGACGGTGTGGAAATTATGGGTTATACTTCATGGGGATGCATTGATTTAGTTAGTGCTTCAACCGGTGAAATGAAAAAGCGTTATGGCTTTATCTATGTTGACAAAGATGATAATGGAAAAGGCACGCTGAGACGTACAAAGAAGAAATCATTTGACTGGTATAAGAACGTAATTGAAACCAATGGACAATGTTTAAAAGAAAGAGGCGAGAAGTAGGTATGTTTTCATTTTTCAAGAAAAAACAGGCTCCTGCAGAAGAGAATAAGCCATTCGTTGTAAAGGCTTATCTGTCAGGAAAAGTAGTACCAATCGAGGAAGTAAAAGACGAGGTGTTCTCATCTAAAGCATTAGGTGATGGACTTGCAATCGAGCCGGAAGAGAATGTGATCGTGGCACCATGTGATGCAACAGTATCTGTGCTGATGGAAGGTTCCAGACATGCAGTTGGACTTACACTTGCGAACGGAGTAGAGATTTTGATCCACGAAGGAATCGATACAGTGAACATGGAAGGTGACGGATTCGAGTACTTCGTTAAAGAAGGAGACAAGGTAAGCGCAGGAGACAAGCTGCTTTCATTTGATCCAGAGAAGATCAAAGAACACGGATATGAGAAAACATGTATTCTCGTTGTTACAAACGGAGATGATTATCCGGATATGAAGCTGCACACAGGTATGGACGCAGTACAGGGCGAGACAGTGATCGCTGAATTTTAATGATTAATTACGGTTGATGATAAGCCGCCGGAGACAGAACTTTGAGAGAAATCTTAAAAACTGTCTCCGGCGGCTTTTTCTTGGGTTGAAAGCGAAACGTTTCGCACTAATCAAGTGACAAAAAAGTGCAAGCAAACAGAGCTGTTCGGCATATTGTTGAAAAATGACAAAAAATAGAAAATAAAGAAAAGAAAAAAGTGAAATAACACAAAGGATATAAGCTGCTTTTGAAATAAAAAAAGAAAAGATATATTTTGTGAAAAAAAAAGAACAAATTATGTAAAAAGAATGTATAAAAAATGAACAAAATTAATTGACAAGATCAGGTGTGCATACTATAATTTGTTTAGTATAAAATGGCATATGTCTTGGTTTTGAACAAAACGTTTTACTATAAGAATCATAAATCAGGACAAAGGAGTCGATGATGTATGAAGAACGATTTGAAGCATCTAAGAAGAAGCGAATTGATCGATCTGATCTATGAGATGAAGAAGCGGGAGATAGAGCTTCAGACCAGGCTGGATGAGGCAGAGGAGAAGCTTCAGGCCAGAGAGATCACGATGGAGAAGGCAGGAACGATCGCAGATGCGGCAGTGCAGTTAAGTGGCGTATTTCAGGCGGCACAGGAAGCTGCTGATACTTATCTTAAATCGATAAAAGCAAAGGAAAAAGAATTGGCGCTACTGACAAAGCAAGCCAAAAAGAATAGGCGAGATTAGAATTGTGAAGAGGACGAAAGAACATCCAGTTAATATCCCTACAATAGAAGAAGTTGAGAATGAGCAGAAAAGACTGAGACATCAGGAAGTTTATCGGAAAACACTAAGGGGAACAATAGCAGTGTTGATCGTTGTCGCAGCCGTTTCTGTATTGGTGGCAACCTTATGGATGCCGGTTCTGCAGATTTACGGTTCTTCCATGTCACCGACATTGGAAGCCGGGCAGATCGTAGTATCGGTGAAGACCAATCAGTTAAAAACCGGAGAGGTGGTTGCATTCTGGCAAGGAAATAAACTTCTTGTGAAGCGTGTGATCGCAGGTCCGGGACAGTGGGTTGATATTGATATGGACGGAAATGTGACGGTTGACGGAAAAGAACTGACAGAAGACTATTTAGATGTGAAAGCACTGGGAAATTGTGATGTAGATCTTCCACATCAGGTAGAGGAATCACGTTGGTTTCTTATGGGAGATAACCGAGATGTATCCGTAGATTCAAGAAGTGCTGCGATTGGTGATGTTTCAAAAGATCAGATTGAAGGAAAGATTGTATTTCGAATCTGGCCATTGAAAGAATTTGGAAGTATACAATAAAAAACTTGGAAACAAAAATAAAAGATGGTATCGAAGGGAAGGACGGAAAAGGAATAAGACAGCAGATACGAAACCGGAAGAAGGCTGAGTAATGCAGAGAAATTGGAGAACAGAGTATTTCAAAAACTTAATAAAAGATAAGACCAGAACAAAAAGATGGAGAAAGGTATTGCTCTGTCTTTCTTGTGTTGTAGTTTTTTGGACAGTTTATGCACTGATTCTGCCAGCTATCACACTGGAAAGTAAGAAATGTAATATTGAAGAGCATACGCATAGCGCGGAGTGTTATTCAGAGAGTCAGGAACTGATCTGCGGGAAGGAAGAACATGTCCATACAGCGGAGTGTACGTCGATAAATAATGACTTGTCTGACTCGGGGGAAGATGCAGGAACTGTGCCAGACGCTTCTGGGAATGATGCGAATGGAAACGAAGAGGGAAAAAATACTTCAGAAGAACCTGTAATACCAGAGGAATCAGTAGTACCGGCGGAACCAGAGCCGTCAGGTGGAACGGGAACAACAGAAACACCTGGGGAGACAGGGGAGTATGTGCTGAATGACTATACTGATCAAATCACATCAGTTACTTTTACTTATAAAAAGGACGGCAAAGAAGTAGAAGTTAATAAGGGAGAAACAATTGAAAATCCAGATGATTTGAGCATGAACATTAAAGTTGCGTTTACATCGATTCCAGTAGCAACTTTAATAGAGCATAATAGAGAATTTGTTTATAATCTTCCTGAAGAATTTCAGATTAAAGAGACAATTACAAAAAATATGACACAAGATAGTAACGTGATCGGAAAAATCACTGTGGATACAAATGGAAAAGTAGTTGTTGCATATAACGCTGAATATTTAAACAAATTGGATGCAAATTCAACAATTAGTGGAAATTTCTTTGTGACTGCGGAACTCAAACTAAATTCCGTAACAGCGGGAAATGGACAGACAACCGTCAAGACACCAAACGGTGATATCAAAATCAATTTAGGCACGGATTATAATGAACACTATGGAACGGTTGCAGTAACCAAGCAGTGCAGTAAAGAAGATAAAAGCGGTGATTATATTAAATATACAATTACTGTTACTGCAGGTGAAGATGGAATCAAGAATCTATATGTAGTTGATCAGTTTACAGAAAATAAAAATCTGGTAAATTATGTTGGTATTGGAAAGGCTGAACAACCCCTTAAATCTACAGAGGAACAACAAAACCCTTATGAAACGATTACAAACAATGCGGGTAGTTCGGCAGCAGGAACGATTTATTTGACAAATGAAGCAGATGCAACTAATGGACAAAAGATTCCGGATCTGATTAAAGATTCCACAACTGTTACAGAACCGGGAAGCTTTGTATGGAATATTGCAGAGATGAAGGCAGGAGAAATCCGGACACTGACTTATTTTGTTAAGTTATAAGATGATTCTGGAATCATAAAGATAGAGGAGAATCAAAGCATTAAAAACAAAGCACAATTATATACAAAAGGTGCAAATGATAAAATTTATACAAAAGGTTATTCAGTAGGGGACTTTAAACCAAATATTGATTATACAATGCAAAAAGATGCTGCAACACCGACAAAAGATGCGGAAGGAAATTATATCATTGCTTATACATTAAGATTCAGTTTAAATAAGGCAAGTAATTATCCACTTAAGAATTTTGTCTTTTGGGATTATCTGAATTATTCAGGGTATACAACTCATGGTGATATGCATCCATATATTTCTTATGTTCAAGATTCTTTTAAAGTAATGAATTCTAAAAATGAAGATATTACTAAGAATATGGATATATATTGGGCAAAAGGAAATGATCGAGATTATAAAAAAGAATGGAATTTTGAGACAGATGGAAACCCGGTGCGCTTTAAAATAATGGGGAAAGAGGGAAGCCCTATTAATATTAATCCCGGAGAAACATATTCAGTGACTTATCAATTAAAAGTGCAACCCGAAGTATATGCAGCAATGAAAGCAAACAGTGTAGAGATAAAGAATAAATATCTTGCATCTTGTAGCAATGCATGTAAATCAGATGGTTACATAGGAAATACAGAGCGTACAGTCACTTTAAACGATTATCAATGGGTGCAGAAGACGAAGGACAACGAACCTACAAGCGAAAGCGTGGATATTCCGATACCTTCTGATCAAGAAAAGTACCAATATACAAGTGAAGGTATTTCCAAAATATCATCAGAGTCTTCTGGAACTTCAGAAACTGTTATTGTCCCGGCAGGAAGCTGGAAATATACAGTTATTGTCAACAAGACGCTTGGTCAATGGGATCTGACAGATACCACTATGACGGATACATTAAGTCCGGAATATATGCAATATGTTGGTTATGTGAAGATTACGGCATATGAAGAAGGAAAAGAAGAACCTGTTGGAACAAAGTGGCTTAATATTGATGGAAAATCATCGTTTTCTTTAAAACCGTCTCAGATTGATTGGACAGAAAATTCATACTGGTATAAATTCGAGTATTATGCAACCCCAAAAGATTTGAGTACAATCACTAAAGAGAATGTAACAAATACATTTAAATTAGATAAAGCAAGAAGAAAAGGACAAGACTTTGCTTTTGGAGATGCTGTAAAATCTTCACAGACAGTGACACTTACAGGTAGCTATAATTTAAATGCACAAAAGAAGGCATGGTATTATGAAAAACCGGAAGAGAATGCAACAACATGGCAGAATGGTCAGCTATATTGGATTATTGAAGTCAAAGGATCTGTGATAAAAGAAGGTACTCAAATAAAGGATGCGGTATCTTGGGATAAAGTGTCTTTTATACATAATAATGGAGAATCAATAGTCGGAGTCTATCAAGGTAATTTAGATGGAATAGAAACAAAATATAAAAACTTTGCGGAATTTCAATCAGCCAATACAAGTAGTAAGAGAGAAATAAATGAGTTATTTGAATTATCTTATAACGGCAACAAACAGGGATTTGATAATAGTGATCATAATGGCAGATTTAATGATATGTTCATTAAGGCAAAGAAAGATATTAAACTTGGAGAAAATCAAAATCTGTATATTATTGTCAGAACAGAACCGTTGGATTTACCAGAGGCATACCGTGAACCGAAAAGATATGAGAATAGATTATATATCATTGATTCGGGGAAAAGTGAAAATGATCAAAGAGGAATGGGCTCTGCGGAACAAAGTCTTTACAACGGTGGGGATATCCTAAAAGAGCTGGGGCAGACTTTTGAATATGATCGTACTGATCGTACTGATGGTACGGATGGCAGTGTTAAAGTTATTGAGCCTGGAAAAGATAAAGGTGATACAAGCAGAATTTGCAAAGATCTGCTGACAAGCGGTGTATATGCAGCATGGGCATTTAAAGTGAACTATACAGGTGAACTGCAAGGCACTTATCGTGTGCTGGAAGAAATTCCGGATGGTATGGAGCTTGCATATATTCGTATAAAATGGCATGGAGATGCAGCACGGAATATTGTATCAAAAGACATTACAGAACTTGGTGAAGGGTGGAAAAGAGAAAGAAATCTTACAACTACGGATCGCCAGGAATCAAACCAGGAAACCATTTATTATGTGAATAAAAACGGAAAACAGGCATTAATTGAGCTTGGTGAATTCACCGCCGGAAAAATTGTAGATGATTACTCCGTCGATGTACAGGTTGTCTGCAGAGTAACGGATAAAAATGTTTTACTTGGTGGCGAACAAAAAACATTTACCAATAAAGTTACGTTACAAAATGCAGACGGAACAAAGAATATATCCACAGCTACAGCGACTGCAACGATTAGTGACAAAAACCTGACGAAGAAAAACAACCTGACGAACGAAAGTAATTATACAATGTCAGCACCAAATACAAGCCAACGTCTGACTTACACTATTACTGCAAATGCACGTGGTCAGCAATTATTAACAGGTGATGGAGAAAAATTAACTATAGTTGATAAGCTTGGGGACAATTTAAGTTTGGTTGGCGATTCTTTTAGTGCAAAAAATCTGAAAGATAATAGTGCGGTTAGAATAACTCCAAAATATAATCCAGAGACTAAGATCATTGAAATTGAAATCCCGGATAAAACACCAGTGGAAATTACTTATTCAGCAACAGTAAATGTTGTACCAGATACAGATAAGACAGTAAATGTTACGAATGAAGTTTATTGGAAATCATATTCTTCTGACGGAGGAGCAACCAATACAATTAAAAATTATTCCTATACGTTGAATGCAGGTGGCAGCACCGAAAGTACAGCACATCCTGTCTTAACAATTAAAAAGACAGATCCGGATGATGTGAGTAATAAACTGACGGGAGTTAAATTCAACATTTATGAATGTGAATTAGTTGATGAGTCGATTCTACATAAAGATGGCGTTGATCCTTTGATTGGAGAATCAATAGATGGAGTCTATACCGTACCGAATACGGCATTGAATTACAATACAATCTATGAAGTTCAAGAGACAGAAACGGTTGAAGGCTATATTCGTGATACGACACCACATTATATTATGTGTGTTAAAAAAGAAAAGAATGGAAAGTATTCAGATACTGTACAAGCGTATATAGATTATTGTACAAATCAGAATATGTTGTCGAAATATAAAGTGGCATATGATTTGCAGTCATTTAATCTCGAGATTTATAATGCACAGAAAGGAATTATAGTTAAAAAAGCATTTAAAAACAATGCAGCCGGAACAGATTCAAAACCGGTGAGTGGAATCTATTGGTTCGGTCTTTATAATAATGAAGGCGGAACAGGTGCTCCACTGGAGACGGTTTCTATCGAGTACAGTCCGGGTGATACAGCAGAGAAGACAGCGAAGTTTAAGAATCAAAATATAAATCAAATATATTATGTATTCGAGTTGGATGACAATAAACAACCGATTAAAGCTTCACATGAAGCAACAATAAACAACTTGCAGTATACCGTAGAGTATTCTACAGAAGGAAATTCAAATGGAGAGAATACGATTGGAAATGCTGCTCAATGTGGTGGTACGGTGATTGTAACAAATCAGAGTCAAACCAAAATACTACCTTCGACAGGTAGTTGTGGAACCCTTCTTTACAGAGTGGCAGGAACGCTAATGATATTCTGTGCGGGACTGTTCATGCTGATAAGATATACAAAAAAATAACAAAAGAGAGAGTATACTTCCCTGCCCTGAAAAAATCGGGGGAGACTGTCCGAAAACTAAGTTAGGCAGTCATCCGTGAACATCAGATTGAA
>OFML01001340.1_pt1 | contig 14131 bp, 32 predicted proteins | sample 1541831 | NCBI WGS metagenome assembly OFML01 (sample SAMN04209237, study PRJEB22552) | human gut metagenome | biome: gut; material: feces | host: Homo sapiens | place: USA: Oklahoma | reverse complement strand
ACGATGGTCCATTGTGGGTGCTCACCCCGAAGCCGGGGCGCCCGGGCGCGGCAAGTTCAAGCACCGTGCAGTCCGCCGCGAAGACCGCCGGCATGAATGCAGCCACGCCGCTGACCGTCAGCGGTGACTGGAACGGCATCCGTCTGCGCGCATTCGGCAAAGGCCGCTGATCGTATTCGTTTTACCTGCCTTGGCACGCATGGCCAAGGTCGGGCGCTCATATAAAGGCTTGGAATCACATGATTCCAAGCCTTTTTGCTTGCGGAAGCAGTCGAAGAAGATGTTTCCATGAAATTGTCTATATTGACAAAAGTCATGACTTTGCTGACACGCGCACGAGATAGTTGGGAATATCAGAAGAGGCGGAACGGCTTATTTTTGCGGAAACAAAAGGTGGGCGATGAGGGACTCGAACCCTTTGCGCTCGGTTTTCCATATCGTTGTTATTCCGCCGTTTTCCCAGTGTTTTCAAGGGTTCCCGCACGGTTCGCATATCACTGCAATTCACTGCAAATCACTGCAATTACCGGAAAAGTGTGGGCAAAATGTGGGCACGGAATCACCAGACCATCGGTAGTCCGAGGCATTGGCGCGCCCACCGTTCCACGGCACGATTCTCCTCGTCGTCGCCGAGCATGAGGAGGAAGCCGGCGTTCTTGCCGAGCGAAGCGGGTTCCAGCTTCTTGATCACGCCACGCTCCTGAAGGAACAGCCAAGCGTTGCTTATGTTCGTCTTGACTGTGTTCTCGCGCTTCTTCATCTCCTTATCGGCATTCTCGCCCATGGACTGCTCCGGCGTGAGCAGAATCATGCCGTATGCGTCTGCGATGGCGCGCCATCCGAGCGTGTAATAGCGGCATGGCGCGTTGACCTTGCGCAGCTTCTCGGGCGGCTGGTTGCGTTCACGGTCCCAGTCGTAGGTCATGGAGCACATGAAGGAGATTGCGAGTTGCGCAGTGGTGTAGCAGGTCAGGTTGTCTCCGCGCTTCTTGGCGAGGCGTCCGGTGCGGTTTAGGTCGTAAAGGGCTTGCGTGTTCTGGTATCCCATGTCTTCCATGTCTTTCCCTCCATGCTTTGCCTTAGAATGGTGCATGGAGAATCTAGCTGGTTTTCCGTCGCCCCGATTTGCTCTGGTCAGCGTCGGGGCTTTTTCGTTTATGACTGCATTGTAATTGCACCCGAGAGTAAAAGTCAAATTGCACAGCGAGTAAAAATGCAAAAGAGAAAGTAGAGACGTTTGGTGCAATTGTGATTGCACATATATAAGCTATACATGCTTTAACATTCTTTTTATAAGGGGAATGTGCCGGAAAATCAACGCTTACCCACGTTACAGGCCAGCCGGCTTAAATATAAGCGCATATAAGAAAAGCCCCACAGATTGTGGGGCAAATGGAAGAGAGCGTCACTGTTTGGTGAACGTGCCGCAATTCTGGAGCTTGAACTGCTGTCCATCGCTCACCGTCACCTGCGGATAGCCGCCGCCTGGTATGTCGTTCTGCACGATGTCGTCGCCTACGGAGATCTCCCAGTAACAGCGGTCCGTCACGGAATTGTTTGCGCGATACGTGCCGGCGTCGATGTCCTTGCCGACCTGCCACACGCCATCGGAGGCGCTGGTCCTCTTGGCGTTGTCGACCTGACCTGTCAACGATTCGATTTGCGCCTGCAAATTGTTCCGCGTGGCCTCCATCTTCTTTATGTCGGCCTTCATGCCGTCAGCCTTGTCTATCGTCTCCGTTGCAGTGTCGTAATCATCCGAAAGCGAATTGTATTCGTCCACAAGCTTGTTGTATTCGTCTATCAGCTTCGAGTAGTCGGCATTGTCGGCTTCGATCGTCTCGGCGGCTTCCTTGACCGCGGCGGAATGGACGCTGGCGGCATAGGTGGCCGCTCCGACGGCCAACGCCACCGCGCATACGACGGCGATGCCGGAGCAGACCGCCGACTTCACTTTCACGTCCTTGCCGAGCCATGCCTTGAGCTTAACCAGCATCGCATTGTTCTGTCTGATTCTCATTGGTTTCTTCTCTCTTTACGTCGAACGGGGGATGCAGCCGATTCTACGCCGATGCGAGCGTGTTCCGGTAGTCTTCGAGGACTTGTGTCGTTATGTCGAGTTCGTCCGCGATCTGCCATTCGTACTCGTACATGCGTTCGAGCAGTGCGAGTTCGGTGGGGTTGACCAATAGGAGCGCTGTCTGCGTGCGGCAGCGGCGTTCCTGCTTCGAACGATCGTTCGAACAACCGGTGTCGCCATGCTTCCAGTGCAGCAGCTCATGCGTGAGCACGCATCTTTTCGCCGTGTAGGTAAGGCGCCTGTCAATGAGTATCACGCTGTTGGATGCGTCGTAACAGCCCCACAGTCCGCCCGGCAGGATGGCGCTGGACACGGTGACGGGCAGTCCGATGATGGCGCGGCGCATGGCGCCGTATGTCATGCGCCGGTCGATCGGCAGGTTAGGCAGGCTCGTCGTAATCCGGCCCAGCCTCTCCATTAATGGCCTCCTGCTTGCCAGCGGCGTTATAGGCGGCAAGACCGTAACCGCCTGCTTGCGCTTCCCTCTCGACGGCTTCGACCGCATGGCGCTGAGAGTTCATCACGATATCGCCAGGAGAGATTCCTGTCACTTGGCTGATGCGTTCCAGATCTCCGATATTCAGCGGTCGGCTGAGGTTCGCGTGCTTGTACCAGTAGTCGCGGCTGAAGCCGCAGGCTTTGGCGAAATCAGCGACAGTCATACCGCTGGCTTTCTGGAGTCTGATGCACTCGCGCATGATCTGTGTTGCGAGTGGTGTCATTTCGTTTGCTTTGCTTCCCATGCTTCCAGTATAGCCAATTAAATACCCACTTGTGCGCAAATCGTGAAGATGTATGCAATTGAAGACGTAAATGTAGTTAATTAAATACACTATGAAGTGTCGAAAGGAAAAACGAGATGTTGAGCACCAAGAAGACCAAGACCCCCGACCACTACCCATGCGGCCACATGCGCGGCCCCGGCTGGCACGACTGGCGCGCCTGCCTCACCCACCAAGGCATCGAGGAGGCTGAATGGCCGGTCTGATAAATACGTCAAGCAGAAACCTCAAAGCGGAGCTGGTCAGACACCGCAAGACGCGCGGAGACTTGGCGAAGGCGTGGGGTTGCGCGCTCAACACCGTCGATAAGCGGCTTGACGGTAGCATTCCGCTGACAATCAAGGAAATCGAAGAAGCAGCTCCGGTGCTCGATATGAACTCCACGCAACTCATCATGCTCCTCATCCAGCCGATTGACAGCATCAAACAATTCAAAGCCTGAAACCCACAACCAAAGGAGCGCCCGATGGACAGCAAGACCTACACCCGAGAACTGCGCAAAGCCTGCGTGAAAGCCGTCTTCGACGAATTCGCCGAGCATGGCAACATGATTCGCCCGCAATACGCGGGACAGTGTGATGAAATCGACGCTAGCCGATTCCTGGGCCACATCACCGGACCGATGGACATCGACGTGACCGGCCTCGTGGACGTCATCATCGACACGATCGTCAAGGAAGCGCATAAATGACCAGCCAACTACTCAACCCGCCGAAACCGCCGACACTCCACGAACCCGGATGCCTGCTGCTCGCATCAAGCGGCTTCTACGTCCGCCTTCACGAGGATGGCAGCGCCAGTCTCGTGGACGGCATCCAAGACATCACCCTCGCGGACTTCACCTCGGCGGAAATCGAGGACATTGCCTACAACCTCTCCAACAAGATCGGAGCGACGAGATGAGCTGGATGGACGACGGCGGATTCGACATGCAGGCATTCACCGCCCAGGACGGCAGGCCGATGGCGCGAATGGTCTTCTGCACATCGACAGGCCCAACCTGCTTCATCCTCACCAAGACCGAAGTGCAACGCGTCCGCCGCGAATGCAATCGAATCCTCAAGGAAATGGAGGAAACCAAATGACCAGCCACGACAGCAAACCTGAAGCCAGGAAGCTGAACTACACGTTCCGCCGTCTGAAGTTCGCAGTCGCCATCATCGGATTCGTGAGCAGCATGACACTGCTCTTCACATGGCATGTGACCGACAGGCACATGGCATGGCTCGTCGCCGGAATCTACATTCTGACCGGCCTATGGCTGGTCGTGCGGTTCGCCCCATGAGACTAAAGACTTCCCACTAGCCGACAGTCCAACAAAAACAAACCAATTGGGATGTTTTCGCGGACATCCACGTTCACCATGTCGGCTGGCGGGGACCATAACTGAATATCGACAAACAACAAAATAATCCGCCACGGCGTTTACATACACAACCATTCTGTCGTGGCTTCGGTTGGGCGACGGTTCGCCCGTCCACGGATTCCAATCTTCTTCTCTCTAACTACCAAGAAGCAGGCATTCCGGTGCTTGCAGACCCTTTCAAGTCCGCCTGACGGCTTCCATCGCCGTCGGCCACGCCACCGGCCGCGAACACGTTCAGGTCTGTGTTCCAACGGTCAAAGGGGCGTTCGGAATCCAAGGACGGCACTGGTTCGACTCCATTGCCAGCCACTCAGCCCCATCCACTCGTCAGGGTGGGGCCTACAACGTCAACAAGCAAAGGAAACGGCAATGAGCAGCAAGAAAAGCGTGACGCTGAGATTCACACTCTCGGCCGAATGCATCGGAAATGAGAACGCCACCCGCTCGACCATCGGCACATTCATCATGCCGCTAGGCGCATCCGAAGACCAGATGTACAGCGTCCACCTGCCCGGCGACAGACTCGGAGAAACAACCGCGGTCGCCGCCCGAATCGCATGTCAGTCCCTCGACGTTGCGCTCAAAAGGCATATCGAACGCGGCGGCAGCGACACCGTGGAAATGGTCGACGGCCTCCACATCGACCCGATGGGCGACATTCGGGACGGCAGGCCATGACCGATCTGCTCACGCCAAACGAGCTGGCCGTCATGCTCGGCATGAGCGTGCGCACCCTCGCCAACTGGAGGTCTAACGGCAAAGGCCCGCCATATCTGAAAATCGGCGTGGAACCGCCGGAAGGCCATCAGGACAGGCGCAAAGTCCGCTACCAGCGTCAAATCGCGGAACGGTGGGCTTCCGCGCACGAATACCGAAGGACGGTGGCGCGATGAAAAAACGGCATGCTCGCTCCGGCTCACGGGTTAAAAGCCGTCCGAACGTCACAAGCGACGGGAAAGCACGCTTCGACACCGGCAAACCGACCCTCACACAGCAGGGCATCGACGTGGACGCTTTCATCCGCAAAAACCACGCGCTCATCGAAAGACTCAGGAAAGGAAAACGTTGAAACACGAATACACGTTCGAGGAACTCGCCGAACTGAGAAAAATCTACGCCAAATCGGGCGAAGCCGGTCTCGAACTCGACGAAATGCGGGCCCTGCGCAAGGCCGGACTCCTCACGCAGGACCTACCGGCGAAACCGTCGAAACGCGACCTCATCCTTGCGCACTGCAGGAAACGCATCGACCAAGGCCAACCGTTCGACGGCAAGGAAACCGCCGAAGCGCTCGGCATGAGCCAGAAAACGGTAAGCAACATTCTCAGCCAACTCCGCAAGGAGGGACTGCTGCCGGCCTTCAACCAGCATTCACCCCGCAAGACACGGAAAAACTCCACAACCGGAAAGAAGAAAGAAACCATCATGACCGTCACATCAAAACCAGCCGCCAACAAGGAGGAACCAATGAGCCAGGGAATCACCGCCAACACGGAGGCAGTACCGGAAAAAGAGTGCGAGAACCCACGCGCCATCATCGTGAACGCGCTGGTCGGCATCTATGACTCCATCTCCGCACTGCAACGCGCCGCATACCACGCCAACGACAAGGTCGTATACATGTTCGCCACCAAGCTGCTGAACGGCGAATTGATGGACATCAAAGCCAACTACAGCAAGGACGTGGCGAAATGAGACTCAATTTCAACAGCAAGGATGGCGTTTTCACCGTCAAAGCCGAAAGCGAAGAGGAAAAAACCGCGCTCAAAATGTCGGCACCTGCCATCTGCAATCTCATCATCGATTTTTTTAACGGTGAAGTCCAGGAAATGAAGGTGGCGAAGGAATGAAGCGCATCCCACTCAAGGACACGGAACGCTACACGTTGGAACGGTTCAAGCAGTGCAAGAAGACGGAACGTCATTTCGCATGGCTGAAGAGCCGTAAGGCTGGTGTGGGCGGCAGTGACATGAGCACGATACTCGGCCTTAACGCTTTCAAGACACCTTACGATTTGTGGCTGGAGAAGACCGGCCGCGTGGAACCGGAGGACATCTCCGACAAGTGGGCCGTCATCCGCGGCAATGCCTTGGAGAACGAGCTCAGGAAGCGTTTCCGCTCGAATCATCCGGAAATGCTCGTCACGGACGGCACCGACAAGCAGTTCATCAGCCGCGAAAAGCCCTATCTGCGCGCTTCCCTTGATGGCATCCTGCAAGGGGAGGACGGAAGTTTCGGAATCCTCGAAATCAAGACGGCGAGCAGCCGTCGAGCGGGGGACTGGCATGACGAGGACGGCAACCTCCGAATTCCACCTTACTATCTCGCTCAAGTCGAGTTCTATGCGCTCGTCACCGGATGGACGTGGGGCTACGTGTACGCGGCCATCGGAGACGACGAGCCGGTAGAAATCACGTTCCAGGCCGACGTGGAGGACATGGCCGCGATAGACAAGGCCGCAGCCGACTTCTGGCATTTCGTCACCACCGGCACTCCACCGCAGTTGACCGGCGGTGACGTGCAGAAGGCGTTCCCGGAACCCACGCCGGACATCGTGGACGAAAGCGCCGACGATGACCTCTACGCCCTGCTCGCACGATACGAGAGCGCCATCAGAATGCTGAATGACCTGAAGGCCACTCAGAAGGCATTGCAGGAGCAGATCATCCTGCGCATCGGCTCGCATACGGGCGTGCGCTGCGGCAACCTGCAAGCCACCTACAAGCCGACGACCTGCAAGGAATACACCGTCAAAGCCACCACATACCGCAAATTCGCTTTCAAAGCCATCGAAGAAAAGGAGCAATAATCATGGGAGCAATCGCACAGCAGGCGCAAGGCCAGTAGATGGTCGAAATGACGCCGAAAAAGAACCTCCAGATGCTGATGCGGAAAAGCTGGCCGCGCATCGCCAGCGTCGTCGGCAACAACATCAGCCCCGACCGCCTCTACCAGATGTGCGTCAGCGCGATCAACAAGACACCGAAACTGGCTGAATGCTCGCCGCAAAGCGTGCTCTCCTGCTTCATGACCTGCAGCGCGCTCGGATTGGAACCATCCAACGTGGACGGATTGGGGCGAGCCTACGTGCTTCCCTTCTACAACAAGAAATCCGGCGGAATGGAAGCCACGTCCATCATGAGCTACCGTGGCATGATCGACTTGGCGCGACGTAGCGGCCAGCTCGTGGACATCAGCGCCCGCGCCGTACACCAGGGAGACGAATTCTCCTACTCGTATGGTCTGAACGAGGAGCTGCACCACGTGCCATGCGCCAACCCCGGCGAACTGACCCACGTATACATGGTCGCGCATTTCAAGGACGGCGGACACTACTTCCTCGTCCTTAACCGTCAGGAGATCGAGCAGGCGAGGGCACGCAGCAAGAGCGGCAATTTCGGCCCGTGGAAGACCGATTACGAGGCCATGGCGAAGAAGACCGCCATCCGTCGCGCCGCCCCGTACCTGCCTTTGACCGTGCAGGCGCAGACCGCCGTCGCCGCCGATGACATCACACCTGACTACGGCGACGTGTTCCAACCTGTGCTCGATGACGATAGCGCCGACGAAGCCGATGACGTGACCGCCGAAGTCATGGAAGCGGACATGCCGGAGGATACCGAAGCCGACGTGAAGGAGGCTGAGTGATGGCAGTGGAGAAGGCCGATGCCGCGATGATCGTAAATCGGCTCAGAATGGCGCGTGAGCTTGAAGATGATTGTCTGAAGCAGCTTGTCGATGCCGAGCCCGACGAGGACGGCATCTACCGTGACGCACAAGGCGCTTTATGGGTGCACTGCATCGATTCATGGAAGCAGCTTTTCGTCAGCTATGGCGCAAGAACCCTCGATTTGGGCATAGCCAGGACTTGGAAGTCTCTCATTAAGGACTGCGCGCCGACTGAAAGAATGCCGTTTCGTTTCATCACGCCGCTTACCGAGGAAGAGGAGAACTTCTGATGGCCGGAGAAACCGTTATCACGATCATTGGGAATCTGACCGCCGACCCGGAGATTCGTACCACTGGCAGCGGCGCATCCGTGGCCAGCTTCACGATTGCCTCCACCCCGCGCACTTGGAACCGTAATACGAACCAGTTCGAGGACGGTCAGGCTTTGTTCATGCGCTGCTCCGCGTGGCGCGACCTCGCCACTCATTGCGCGCAGAGCCTCGCCAAGGGCATGCGTGTGATCGCGCAGGGTCGTTTGCAGCAGCGTTCCCATCAGGCGCAGGACGGTTCCAACCGCACGGTCATCGAGCTTCAGGTCGATGAGATCGGCCCAAGCCTGCGGTACGCGACAGCTCAGGTGCGGAAGATGCAGTCAGGCGGATACCAAGGCGGCAACGCCAACGGCGGTTTCGGCGGGAATGGCTATCAGCAGCAGCCGCAGCAGGCACAACAGCAGTCGCAGGCTCCGGCCGATGATCCGTGGGGCGCGCCAGCCGGAGAGCCTGACTTCTGATGCGCGAATGGATTGAACCGCCGGACGTGGAAACCACATGTCCGATACATGGGTGCGCGCTGTATCCGGCGCGCCCCATTCCATACCCCGAATGCGAAATCGAAGCCGAAGAACAGGAGGCCGATCAATGAGCGGCAAGCAACGCAAGCGCAGTCGCAGGACCGCGAAGGGCAACGGCACGCGCATGGAAACCGCAGTCGAATCCTACTTGCAGTGGGCATTGGGGGACATGCGCATCCAACGATTGCGACTTCACGGAAACAAGGACATCGGTGACATCGGCAACGTGTACTGGCATGGCCAGCCCGTGTGCATCGAAGTGAAATGGACGCAGACCATGGACGCGCCGCAGCATATGCGCGAGGCCGTCAAGGAAGCGGGAAACATGGACTCGCCCTACCCGTGGGTCATCCAGAAGAAGGCAGGCGTGGGACTCACGTCCATGAACAAGCTCGGACAACAGCACGCCTACACCACCACCGAAGTGATGGACGCGATGCTCATGCTCTCACCATCGGCATTGCGCGCGCGAATCAAACCCGAACCATTGGGAAGGAAGAAAACCATGTGTCTAATCACATTGCAGGAGTTCGCAATGATGCTCAACAGTGGATTGCCGCTCGGCCCGGACACGGAGGAATGATGGCTACCAACGTCACCCAGAAAGACAAGACGCTCAACGAGATCATCGATTGGGCGAAAAGTCGCTGTCATGAAGCCGGACTTTCCAGATTCGATGTCCGTAGAAAGAGCGACCGAGACTTCTATGACGGCCAAGTTAACGCATTCCATGAAATGCTAGAGCTTTGCCGTTCCATGCTCGGCTATTCCGGCTCCATGCCGTCCGAGGTGCCTAATCAAAGCGAGGACGCGAAATGAGCATCCTGCTTGACGAAGCCGACGCTTACGAGCGTGGCATGGATGATGATTTGACTTTTCAGACGGTTCGGGAGCTTGCCGGTACAGCGTACATGGCCGGACGTACCGCTCCACCAACTGCCGTCGAGATTGAGGCCGTGGCGAAAAAACTGCTGTGGCGAAGCTGCAAGAAGTGGGATGGCATCGAAAGCGACTGTGTGGCGAAGGACGAAGATGACGCCTGGGATTATGCAGGGGAAATCTGCGGATATCAGGAAGACTACATCGCCCGGGCGAAAGAAGTGCTCGAAATCGCACGGAAGGCGGTAACCGAATGAGCAAGACGATCCGATACGTCGAATGCGCCCACTGCGGCGAGACTGTCGGCACATATTACGTGACCTGCCCCTACTGCGGCTACCGGCTGTCCGCGCGCAAGCCGACTGGCATGGATCCGCTGTATGGCATGACCGACAGCGAATTCTACAAGCGATTCGGGAGCATGTGATGGAAGATGTTGGAATTCTTCTCACGCCGCCACCGGACTTGGTGGAGATCGCGGAAGCATTGGACATCATGGCCCAGCCGCACGTCGGCAGCGGTTGGGCGAACCTCAACTTCGACGGCCTTCCATGCAGCACGCCACGGCAGGAGGCCATCTGGATGGAATACCCCGGAATCACAAGAGGAGAGGATTAACGGGCGATGTGGTTCAAGGTGGATGATTCGTTCTTTTCGAATCCGAAGACCGCGATGCTGTCTGACGGGGCAACCGCATTGTGGCTCCGTTCCGGCTCATGGTCGGCGCAGCAATTGACGGGCGGGTTCATTCCCGCCCGCATGGTGCCGATGTTCCGTGGCTCCGATGATTCCGTGCGCGAACTGTGCGATGTTGGATTGTGGGAGCGTGACGATGAACGGGATGGCTATTGGTTCCACGATTGGAGCGACTATCAGCCGGACGGGGAGGAAGTGGACGCTCTGCGCCGGAAGCGGAGCGAAGCGGGCAAGAGGGGCGCGAACAGTCGTTGGAAACGGAAAACCGTTGACGAAAATGGCAAAAATGGCAAAACCGATGGCAAATGCCATGGCAAACCTATGGCAAACTCATGCCCCGTACCCGTACCCGTACCCGATAAGAAAGAGAAAGAAGAATATTCTTCTTCTTTCTCCAAAGAAATCAACGCGACTGAATTTGGCGATTCTTGGGATTGTCGCGACGTCGCCAATAAGACCATAGCCACGGAATATCCGAACCTCGACCTCGAATCCGCATGGCTTGCATTCACAGGCCAACACCAAGACGAAACACGCTCCGTCAACGACTGGACACGACTCTGGAAAGGCTGGTGCCAACGCCGCGCCAACATGAGTGGCATACCACCGTCGAAACGACACGTGCACACGTGGCAGTGCGAACACGTGCTACAGGCGCTCGGACGCGACAAGGAAACCGCCACGCCAGACCAACGAGCCTGCCAGATGGCGAAACGACTCAACAAGGAGAAATCATGAAACACGATAAACCGGAAACCATGTACAGCTTGGAATAGTTGGAACACGAGCGCCGCAAAGCATGGCAGGAAGGCTACGCCGCCGGATGGAAAGACCAGGAATGCGACTTCCCGCCACACACAAGCGAAAACCCATACCCGGAGACCATCGAATGAAACACAACCCGTTCGAAATCGCGTTCGGCATCGTATTGACCGTCTGCCTGTGCGTCGCACCGATCATCATATTCGCAATCAGTTAAGGAGTCCAAAAATGAGTGACAACGTCAATCATCCAAAGCATTACGAGGCTGGCCCATTCGAATGTATCGAACTATCCCGCCTGCTGTCAAGCGACTGGGGGCAAGCCGTCCAATACTGCTTCAGGTGGCAGCACAAGAACGGTGTCGAAGACCTCAAGAAGGCGATCTGGTTCATCAATGACGCAATCACGCATAATGTGCCGTTCTTCGCCGCGTGCTGCAAACGGAACGCCGACATTCTCGAAGCTCAGGCAATCAGGCTTCTTGGCATCCTACAGGCCGAGAACTGGGCTGATCTCGAACAGTTCTGGCGGAACCTCAAGTGGGGAGACCGCGTGGACGTGCTCGAAGCCCTCACCGACAAGATCAATGAAATCGAAAAGGAAGGTGAGTGATGGACGGATTGGACAAGGTCAAGACAATTCTGATTGTCACGCTGGTAGTCCTGATGGGATTAAACATCTATGCGCACTGGCATCTAGCCACGCATCCCGATTACGGCATGATGACGGTCAAGACCGGCGACGTGACATGGGTCTGCCTCACCGATCACGGCACGACCATCGGCTGCGACACAGTGGAGGAATACAAATGAAGAAAATCCTTGAGGAAATGATCCTGAAATGGCATGAGGACGGCATCACCCTGGAAGAAACCGCCAGACTGGTCCCACAAGTGCCAAAAGCCGAAATCGCCGCACTCATCAAACAGCACGACAAGGAGACCCGACTTTGACCGACTGCCAGCACTGCCACAAGCCAATGAAACCGGCGGCGGCGAACATGCTCTGCGCAAACTGCCGTGAAACCTACTGGCAGCTGATCCACCAGCTCGGACACGTCCAACTGCCCACCCTGCGAAGCATCATGCTCCGTCAGGCGCACATCGGCACCACAGGCCACACGCCAAACAAAGGCAACGCGCCACTGCCCATCGACACCCACGCGCAAGACCTCATCGCCGACAGCGAAGCATGGCTCGACGAGCAGGCAGGCAAAATCAACTCACGCTACGGCAATCTTCCGTGGGACAAAGCGTGGAAGAAGCTCACAGCCAACAAGCACACCATCCTCGAAATGAGCACTGCAGCAGACGATTACGCAGCCCTGGAACACATCATCCGACGCAACGAACAAGCACTGACGCCGGAAGAAGCCATGGTCATCATCGGCACCTGCCCGAAATGCGGCCACCAAGCCACCAGCACGCCACAAGCCGAAACATGGACATGCCCAGCCTGCAAATGGCAAGGCGGAGTCCAAGCCATCAAAGCCGAACGCGACAACAAACTCTGGCAACTCGAATACACCGGAAAACCAGTCGAAGTCGCACGCTACCTCGCCAAAATGGACATCCACTGCACCAGCGACCAGATCCGCCAATGGCTCACCAGAGGCAAACTCCACGCCACGCCGACAAAACACAAAGGAGAGTACGTGTTCAACCTCGGAGAAATAACCGCCATGCTTGACTGTCACAATTAAAATGCTATACTGTCGTATGTTTGTAAGATGGTCCGCCAGAGATGGTTGGACCATTTTTCATATCCAGCTGCATTCGCTATAATCAACTCTGTCCGGCATGGAGTCTCGCGAAAACCCTTGGGGCCGATGCGAAAAGGACGCCGACATATGCGGCGACACCAGTCACACCGGTAGCCCATGAATGGCTGAGGCTGGTCTGGGGAACTTCGCGGGTGACGTACCCAGGACATGCCGGACACTTCTTACCGATGTGGGGGATTGATGTACAAGGTATGCTCCACCTCCGGTTGCCCACACCTGGTCTCCTCCGGCTCGCTGTGCGACGAATGTAGGAAAGCCAAAGACAAGCGCCGGACACGAGGACGCAATCCATACACGTCGAAAGCGCATCGCCTCGCACGCGCCCGCGTGCTGGCAAGGGACCCGCGGTGCGTCTGTCCCGGCGACGGGCCGGACGGATGCGGAAGGCACCATGGCCTATGCGGTGCCCCCAGCACCATAGCCGACCATTGGCCGATCGAACGCATCGAACTCGTCGAAGCAGGCTTGGATCCCAACGACCCGCAACGCATGCGCGGCCTGTGCAAGCGCTGCCACGACAGCAAGACCGCAAGGACGAAACCTTCGGGCTTCAACAACAGACAAAACCTCAGCTGACACACACAGGCTTCGGCACCAAAACAAAACATTCCATCGAAGCCAAGCCGACGACGCCAGCCGCTCACGTCGAATGACACGAAAGACGAAAACGACCAAGTCTTTTCGATTCGATTCGCGACTCATCGCAGCAACAAGCGAGTCAAACAAAAAACGTTGCAAAACAAACGGAAGCAAACCATCAAAACACCCACGGGGATACCCCCTAACAGTTTGGGTGACGGAACCGCCGGAGAGCTGTCTCCGAGGTGCGGAGAGTTCAAAAGTTTCAGAGGGGGCGGGCGAAAGGCCCTGCATCCCACAGCGAAGGAACGGCGCAAGGCCGTCCGACGATGGAGGAGCCATGCCAAGAGGAGGAAAACGCGTCAGGTCTGGCCCGATGCCAGATCCGTCGAGCGGTGCCAGCGAACGCAGGGGATACACCCTGCGCAGCCTGCCGAACACCGAATACAAGGGCCGTCCGCCGAAGTTCCCACTTCCGCCGTATGTGCTCCGTGATTTCGACAAGGACTCGCAGGAATGGGTCGAGGATAGGGCCGGTTCGGAATCGTGGAACGAGCGTGAGTCTGAGCTGTGGGGGCAGTTGTGGCGGCTGCCGCAGGCGCGCGCGTGGAAACAGCCACAGCTGAAGTATCTGCATTACCAGATCGCCTCGTATGTCCGCGAATGCGTGGTGTGCGAGAGCC
>OFML01001335.1_pt1 | contig 14163 bp, 8 predicted proteins | sample 1541831 | NCBI WGS metagenome assembly OFML01 (sample SAMN04209237, study PRJEB22552) | human gut metagenome | biome: gut; material: feces | host: Homo sapiens | place: USA: Oklahoma | reverse complement strand
AGTGTGTCACGAATGGAATATCCCGCCCTACTGCGTCCCCAATATCCATAAGGTAATGAATTGAAACGAAAGTTGGCAGGCGGGGGAGGGATTACTGGCCGCCGGCGAAGCCTAGTTGGCGCCAGGCTTCGTAGATGGCGATGGATGCGCAGTTGGTGAGGTTCAGGGAACGCAGGCTTGGACGCATCGGCAGACGCACCTGTTCGGCCACGTGCGGACCGGCCATAATATCCATCGGATCGGGAATATTGCCTGGCTCCGGGCCGAACAGCAGAATGTCAGTCGGCTTGTATTCGATGTCGGTATACAGTTTGGTGGCGTGCGCGGTGAACGCGATGATGCGCGAATTCGGCATGGATTCCACCAGATTCTCAAAATTCGGGTGCAATACCACGTGGGCCATGTCGTGGTAGTCCAGTCCGGCACGGCGCAGTTTCGTATCGCGCAGATTGAATCCGAGCGGCTCCACCAAATGCAGAATCGTGCCGGTCACCGCGCATAGGCGGATTGCCGAACCGGTATTGCCCGGAATGCGGGGGGAGTAGTAGCACAAGTGGGGCGTGGAGGTTTCGGCTTTGGCCGCGTCTTCGGCTGACAGCATCGCGTCGACCACGGAAATCGGATTGCCGTGCGCGTCGGTCACGAGTTCGTCCGGCCCATAATTCGACTTGCGGTAGCCGTATTCGAACATTTTCTCGACTTTGGCTTCCTCTGCGGTTGCGCCTTGCGCGTCATTGGTATGCTCTTCGTTCGTCATGAATGCAAGAATAGGTACGATGAACGACACGAACGAGCCTAATACCGAAATTGAAAACGCCGAAGCTGTGGCGGACGCGCTTGCCGAATGGTGGCGTGCTTCGGCGCGTGACCTGCCATGGCGTTTCGGCCGCACTACTACGTGGGGCGTGCTTGTCTCCGAAGTGATGAGCCAGCAGACGCAGATGAGCCGTGTGGTACCGTATTGGAACGATTGGATGGAACGCTGGCCTGATGCGGTCGCGCTTGCCGATGCCGCGAAAGCGGATGTGATCACGGCTTGGGGCAGGCTCGGCTATCCGAGACGCGCCTTGCGATTGCAGGAATGCGCCCGCGTGGTCGCTTCCGATTACGATAACAAGCTGCCGCGTACGTACGATGAGTTGCTGGCATTGCCGGGTATCGGCGATTATACGGCCAGCGCGGTGATGAGTTTCGCGTTTGGTGAGCGCATCGCGGTGGTGGATACGAATATTCGCAGGGTGCTTTCGAGGGTTTTTCTTGGCGAGGAGTCGCTTGGCGGCGCCGCAAGACCTGCGGAACGTGCGTTGGCGAAGCAGATGTTGCCGCAGGATGATGCCTCAAAATGCAGACGGTTCGACCGTCCTTCAGTGGTGTGGAATCAGTCCGTTATGGAATTGGGCGCGACCGTCTGCACGGCAAAGGCTCCGTTGTGCGAGGCGTGCCCTGTTTCGGGACATTGCGTGTTTTTGCATAATGGTCGTCCGGGATTGGGGGAACGTCGCACGCGGCCGCGTCAACGTTTCCAAGGTACGGATCGTCAGGTGCGTGGGCTGGTGCTGAATGCGCTGCGCAATCTGCCGGAAGGTGCGACCGCCCTTAATCGCAAGTCGCTTGAACGACTGTGGGATGACCATATCCAGCTTGATCGGTGCATCGCATCGTTGGATGAGGATGGTCTTATCGAAATCCTGCCGAATGCGGATGTGCGTCTTCCGGTATGAAAGGAAGAATGCCGACGTTCTTTGGATGTGCGCACGCTAGACTGTGAAATCATGGCACAGAAGACGTCCTCGAAATCCGGCAAGAAACGTTCGAAAAAACAGCAGGCGATATTTCGTCGCCGTCGCATCGTCGTCGGCATCGCTTCGATAGTGCTGATTTCTTTTCTGGTGTTTTGCCTGTACTCCCTGTCGAGGGGGATTGTCGCGGTGAATCGTGAGATTCATCATGCGGACGTGTATGCGATTTCCCGTAAGGAAGTGCCGTCCCCGACCAAGGAGAAGAAAAGCGGGGTGCCGGATTGCGATGCGTCCAATGTCGCGCTTTCGTTGACTCCTGCGGCGTCAAGTTTCGGTGTGGGCGATTCGATGGATTTCACTACGGACGTCAAATATGACGGTTCCAGCAAGGTTGGTTGCTTGGTTGATGTGTCGGCTTCCAGCGTGGTGTTGACGATCAAATCGGGCGATGATGTGGTTTGGAAGTCGAATGTGTGCCCCGTTGACACCGACTATCGTCTGTTGGCGAAGGGCGACGAGGTCAGACAGACGATCACCTGGCCGGGAACGCGTACTGGCAGCGAATGCGTGGAGGATCAATCCACCCTGCCGAAGGTGGATCGTGGCGTGTATTCGGCGCAGCTTTCGATTGAAGGGCATCCCAAAGCGAAGTCCGATCCGGTCGGCATAACCGTCGAATAAAAATCTATAGGATATGTTACTCTTATGACTTCGCGTACATGCGTGTCATATAGCGGGCACGCTGACAAGGAAGAAGCGCCCGCGTACTAGGCATATGGTGGCCAATGGGAGCGCTTCCGGGGAAACATATCGAAACGATTTAGCGAGCGATAAGGAACGTCCATTGGCTGAGGCTACGACGAACACCACCACCATCATCGCACGCGCCGACCAGCACGATATTGATCTGCACAAGGCGTCGGACCGTGTGAACTTCGGCTCCATCCGCGAGCCCATTGATGTACCCTACCTGTTGGGTGTACAGACTGACAGCTTTGACTGGCTCATCGGCAACGAGCGCTGGCAGAAGCGTGTCGAGAAGGATCTGGAGAACGGCACCAACACCGTGTCCCACACTTCTGGTCTTGACGAGGTCTTCCAGGAGATCTCTCCGATCGAGAACTTCGCTCAGACCATGAGCCTGACCTTCTCCGATCCGTATTTCGAGGAACCGCGCCACACCGTACAGGAGTGCAAGGAGAAGGATTACACCTACTCTGCTCCGCTGTACGTGAACGCTGAGTTCGAGAACGGCGACACCGGTGAAATCAAATCCCAGACTGTGTTCATGGGCGATTTCCCGCTGCAGACCCCGCACGGCACCTTCATCATCGGCGGTACCGAGCGAGTGATCGTGTCGCAGCTGGTGCGTTCTCCGGGCGTGTACTTCGACCGTAGCCAGGATCGTACTTCCGACAAGGAAGTCTTTGGCGCTAAGATTATTCCGAGCCGTGGCGCATGGCTCGAGTTTGAGATCGACAAGCGTGATGTGCTCGGCGTGCGCGTGGATCGTAAGCGCAAGCAGTCCGCCATCGTGTTCCTCATGGCCATCGGCATGACCAAAGATGAGATCGCCGACGCCTTCAAGGATTACCCGCTGGTCATGGACGCGCTCGCCAAGGAGACCGTGCAGACCCAGGACGAGGCTCTGACCGATCTGTACCGCAAGATCCGCCCGGCTGACACTCCGACACCGGAAGCTGGCCGCAATCTGCTGGATTCCTTCTACTTCAACACCAAGCGTTACGATCTGGCCCGCGTCGGCCGTTACAAGATCAACCGCAAGCTTGGCTTGGAGAAGGATATCAACGATCGCAGCCTGTCTCGCGAAGACATCATCTCCACCATCAAGTATCTGGTCACGCTGCATGCCGGTGACACAAAATTCCCGGGCAAGCGCGATGGTCAGGATGTGGATCTGCGTGTGGACGTCGACGATATCGACCACTTCGGCAACCGTCGTATCCGTCAGGTCGGCGAGCTGATCCAGAACCAGCTGCGCACTGGTCTGAGCCGTATGGAGCGCGTGGTCCGCGAGCGTATGACCACTCAGGATCCGGAGGCCATCACCCCGCAGTCCCTGATCAACATCCGCCCGGTGAACGCTACCATCAAGGAGTTCTTCGGAACCTCCCAGCTGTCGCAGTTCATGGATCAGAACAACCCGCTGGCAGGTGTGACCAACAAGCGTCGTCTGTCCGCTCTGGGTCCTGGCGGTCTGTCCCGCGACCGTGCATCCATGGAAGTGCGAGACGTGCACCCGTCCCATTTCGGCCGTATGTGCCCGATCGAGTCTCCTGAAGGTCCGAACATCGGTCTTATCGGCTCTCTGGCAACCTTCGGTCGCATCAACCCGTTCGGCTTCATCGAGACCCCGTACCGTAAGGTCGTCAACGGCCATGTGACCGACGAGGTCGAATACATGACCGCAGACCGCGATGCCGAGCACGTTATCGCACAGGCCAATCAGGAGCTCGACGATAACGGCAACTTCGTCAAGAAGCAGGCCCTTGCTCGAGTCGGCGAGGAAGAAGCGGTCGATGTGCCGGTCAGCTCCGTTGACTACATGGACGTTTCCCCGCGCCAGATGGTTTCCGTCGGCGCATCCCTGATTCCGTTCCTGGAGCACGATGAGGGCCACCGAGCGCTGATGGGTACCAACATGCAGCGTCAGGCCGTGCCGCTGATCGAATCTGAGCGCCCGCTGGTGGGCACCGGTGCCGAATGGCGTGCAGCCGTTGATTCCGGCGATGTCATTCTGGCTGAGAAGCCGGGCGTGGTGACCTACGTTTCCGCCGACATTATCCGTGTGATGAACGACGATGGCACCACCAGCTCCTACAAGCTGGCCAAGTTCCGCCGTTCCAACCAGACCACCTGCTACAACCAGGTGCCGCTGATCCACGACGGCGAACGTGTGGAAGCCGGTACCGTGCTGGCCGACGGCCCGGCAACCCAGAAGGGTGAAATGGCTTTGGGCAAGAACCTGCTCATCGCCTTCATGCCGTGGAACGGCTACAACTACGAGGATGCTGTGATCATCTCCCAGCGTCTCGTGCAGGACGACACCCTAAGCTCCATTCACATCGAGGAATACGAGATCGACGCCCGCGAAACCAAGCTGGGTGCCGAGGAGATCACCCGTGATCTGCCGAACGTCGGCGAAGACGCGGTGGCCAACCTCGACGAGCGTGGCATTATCCGCATCGGCGCCGAAGTCGAAGCCGGCGACATTCTGGTGGGTAAGGTCACCCCGAAGGGCGAAACCGAGCTGACTCCGGAAGAGCGCCTGCTGCGCGCCATCTTCGGTGAGAAGAGCCGCGAAGTGCGTGACACCTCGCTGCGTGTGCCTCACGGCGAGACCGGTACGGTGATTGACGTCAAGGAGATCACCCGCGAAGACGCCGAAGAAGACGGCGACGAGCTGCCGAACGGCGTGAACCAGATGATTCGCGTCTACATTGCGCAGCATCGTAAGATCACCCAGGGCGACAAGCTCTCCGGCCGACATGGCAACAAGGGCGTTATTTCCCGCATTCTGCCGGAAGAGGATATGCCGTTCCTCGCAGATGGTACTCCGGTCGACATCATGCTGAACCCGCTGGGTGTGCCTTCTCGAATGAACCTCGGCCAGGTGCTGGAACTGCATTTGGGCTGGATTGCGCATGCCGGCTGGGACATCTCCCTCGACCCGGATATCGAAGCCGCTTGGAAGAAGAACATTCCGCAGGGCGCCGAAAAAGGCGAGCCGGGCACTCCGGTGGCAACCCCGGTGTTCGACGGCGTTCGTCCGGAAACCATCAAGGGCCTGCTTTCCTGCACCTTGCCGGATCGCGACGGCAACAAGCTGGTCGGAGACGACGGCAAGGCTGTGCTGTTCGACGGTCGTACCGGCGAACCGTACCCGAAGCCGATCTCCGTGGGCTACATGTACATGCTGAAGCTGCACCACCTGGTCGACGACAAGATTCACGCACGTTCCACCGGCCCGTACTCCATGATCACCCAGCAGCCGTTGGGCGGCAAGGCCCAGTTCGGTGGCCAGCGTTTCGGCGAGATGGAAGTGTGGGCCCTCGAGGCCTACGGTGCCGCCTACACGCTGCACGAGATGATGACCACCAAGTCCGATGACGTCGACGGCCGCGTGCGTGTCTACGGTGCCATTGTGAAGGGTGACAACCTGCCGCCGGCAGGCATTCCGGAATCCTTCAAGGTGCTGCTTAAGGAAATGCAGTCCCTGTCCCTGAACGTCGAAGTGCTCAACGCGGAAGGCGTGGCCATCGACATGAAGGACGAGGATGACGATCCGTCTGCTTCCTCCGACGATCTTGGCTTCAACATTGGCGCGCGTCCCGACGCGGTCGCCAAGGCTGACCAGGTTGTGGAAGAACCTGAATTCCAGTGATCCCATGGCTGGTCGCGTCGTATGAAAACGTGGCGCGACCAGTCTGACGAAACGTGATTAAGCATTAAGAATCGATAGACAGGACAATAGAGTGCTGGACGTCAACGCATTTGACAAACTGAGGATTGGCCTGGCCACCGCCGATGACATCCGTAATTGGAGCCATGGCGAGGTCAAGAAGCCTGAAACCATTAACTACCGTACCCTGAAGCCAGAGAAAGACGGTCTGTTCGGCGAACAGATCTTCGGACCTACCCGTGACTGGGAGTGCGCCTGCGGCAAGTACAAGCGCGTACGCTTCAAGGGCATCGTCTGCGAACGCTGTGGTGTGGAAGTCACCAAGAGCCGTGTGCGCCGTGAGCGCATGGGCCATATCGAGCTTGCTGCTCCGGTGACCCACATCTGGTTCTTCAAGGGTGTTCCGTCCCGTTTGGGCTACCTGCTGGACATCGCTCCGAAGGATCTGGAAAAGGTCATCTACTTTGCCGCCTACATGGTCACCAGCGTCGATGAGGAACAGCGTCACGAGGATCTTCCGGGTCTACAGGACGAGTTCGACAACGACATCGCCAACCTGGAGAAGCGTCGCAACGCGGAAATCGAAGAGCGTGCCAAGAAGGTCGAATCCGATCTGGCCGAACTTGAGGCCGAAGGCGAAGCCAGGGGCTCCGCACGCGCCAAGCTGCGCAACAGCGCCGAGCGTGAAATGGCCGCGATCCGCATCCGTTTCGACGAGCAGATCCAGCGTCTGAGCGCCGTGTTCGACCGTTTCAAGAACCTGAAGCCGGGCGACATGGAAGGCGACGTCGACCTGTGGCGTGAAATGGAAGACCGCTACGGCGACTACTTCGAAGGCTGCATGGGCGCCGAAGCCATCAAGAAGCGCTTGCAGGACTTCGATCTCGAGGCCGCTTCCAAGCAGCTGCGTGAGGAAATCGACACCGGCACCGGCCAGCGCAAGGCCCGCGCCCTGAAGCGTCTGAAGGTCGTCAACGCCTTCCTGACCACCGGCAACAAGCCGGAAGCCATGGTGCTCGACGTGATCCCGGTCATTCCGCCGGATCTGCGCCCGATGGTGCAGCTCGACGGTGGCCGTTTCGCCACCTCCGATCTCAACGACCTCTACCGTCGTGTGATCAACCGTAACAACCGTCTGAAGCGACTGATCGAGCTCGGCGCTCCTGAAATCATGCTCAACAACGAAAAGCGCATGCTTCAGGAAGCCGTCGACTCCCTGTTCGACAACGGTCGTCGTGGCCGTCCGGTCACCGGCGCTTCGAACCGCCCGCTGAAGTCCCTGAGCGACATGCTCAAGGGCAAGCAGGGTCGTTTCCGCCAGAACCTGCTGGGTAAGCGTGTGGACTACTCCGGTCGTTCCGTGATCGTGGTCGGTCCGTCCCTGCGTATGCACCAGTGCGGTCTGCCGAAGCCGATGGCCCTCGAACTGTTCAAGCCGTTCGTCATCAAGCGTCTTGTGGACCTCAATTACGCGCAGAACATGAAGAGCGCCAAGCGTCTTGTGGACCGTGGCGATTCCGAAGTGTGGGGCGTGCTCGAAGAGGTCATCGCCGAGCATCCGGTGCTTCTGAACCGTGCACCTACGCTGCACCGTCTGGGCATTCAGGCGTTCGAGCCGATCCTGGTGGAAGGCAAGGCCATCCACCTGCCGCCGCTTGCCTGCGCTGCATTCAACGCCGACTTCGATGGCGACCAGATGGCAGTCCACCTGCCGCTGTCCGCCGAAGCCCAGGCCGAGGCCCGTTCCCTGATGATGGCTTCCGACAACATTCTGAAGCCGGCAGACGGCCACACCGTGACCATGCCGAGCCAGGACATGATTCTCGGTCTGTACTACCTGACCACTGTCATCGACGGCGCCAAGGGCCAGGGCCGTGTGTTCTCCTCGCTTGAAGAGGCCGAAATGGCGCTCGACAAGCACGAGATCGACATGCAGGCCAAGGTGCTTATCCGCCTTCCGGAAGACTTCGTGCTTCCGAAGGGTTGGGAACCGAGCGAAGTCGAAGTCGTCGATCCTGAACCGGGCAGCCCGGCGGTGGTGAAGGAAGAGCGCTTCCACGATGGTTCCGTGCTTTTCGCGACCTCCTACGGTCGCATCCTGTTCAACAGCACGCTGCCGGTCGACTACCCGTTCGTGAACGATCAGGCTCCGAAGAAGCGCCTGAGCAAGATCGTCGACGACATCGCAACCCGTTACTCCACCGCACAGGTGGCTGCAACGCTGGACGCTCTGAAGGATATGGGCTTCACCCGCGCACCGTGGTCCGGTGTGTCCTTCGCGTTCTCCGACGTTATCCAGCCGTCCGAGCGCGACGAGTTCATCGAGAAGTACGAAGCCGAAGCTGAAAAGGTCAACGAGAACTACGAAATCGGTATGCTCACCGAAGAGGAGCGCCGCCAAGAACTCATCGACCTGTGGACCAAGTGCACCAGCGAGGTTTCCGAGGCTGTCGAGGAACACTTCGACTCCAAGAACAACCTGGCTATCATCGTGCAGTCCGGTGCACGAGGAAACATGATGCAGATCAACCAGATCGCAGGCATGCGAGGCCTCGTGGCCAACCCGAAGGGCGAGATCATTCCTCGACCTGTGAAGTCCAACTACCGCGACGGCCTGTCCGTGCTGGAATACTTCATCTCCCAGCACGGCGCGCGTAAGGGCCTGGCCGATACCGCACTGCGTACCGCAGAGTCTGGTTACCTGACCCGTCGTCTGGTGGACGTCTCCCAGGACGTGATTGTGCGCGAAGAGGATTGCGGCACCAAGCGCGGCCTGACGATGAAGGTCGGCGAGCGTGACGCTGAGGGCAACCTGCATCTTGTCAAGGCTGCCGACGGTGGTCCGTATTCCCGTCTGCTCGCAGCTGACGTGATCGATCCGGCCGACGGCGAAACCGTGCTGTACAAGGCTGGCGACGCACTGTCCATGGACGTGCTCAACGATCTCGTCGCTCACGATGTGGAAGAAGTCAAGGCCCGTTCCGTGCTCACCTGCGACTCCAAGCGCGGTGTGTGCGCCAAGTGCTATGGCTGGTCTCTGGCCACCAACAAGCTGGTGGATGTCGGCGAGGCCGTTGGCATCGTGGCCGCACAGTCCATCGGCGAGCCTGGTACCCAGCTGACGCTGCGTTCCTTCCACTCCGGTGGCGTTGCTTCCGCATCCGATATCACCCAGGGTCTCCCTCGTGTTACCGAGCTTTTCGAAGCCCGTACTCCGAAGGGTGAGGCCCCGATCGCAGAGTTCGCTGGCGTGGTCAAGGTGGAAGACACCGAGCGCGGCCGTCAGGTCATCCTGAAGCCGGACGACGATTCCGTCGAGCCGATCGCCTACCCGGTGACCCGTCGCGCCCCGATGATGGTCAAGGACGGCGATCATGTCGAAGCCGGCACCCAGCTGATCGAAGGCTCCGTCGATCCTAAGAAGATCCTGCGCATCCTCGGCCCGCGTGCTGCCCAGGTGAACATTGTGGAGGAAGTGCACACCGTGTACCGCTCCCAGGGCGTGGATATCCACGATAAGCACATCGAGGTCATCGTGCACCAGATGCTGCGTCGTATCACGGTGATCGATTCCGGCGATACCGACCTTCTTCCGGGTGAACTGGTGGATCAGGCCCGCTTCAAGGCCGCCAATATGAAGGCCGTGAAGGAAGGTGGCAAGCCTGCTGCCGGTCGTCCGGAGCTGATGGGCATCACCAAGGCCTCGCTGGCAACCGATTCCTGGCTGTCCGCGGCTTCCTTCCAGGAGACCACCCGCGTGCTTACCGAAGCCGCTCTGAGCCAGAAGGTCGATGACCTCAAGGGCCTCAAGGAGAACGTCATCATCGGTAAGCTCATCCCGGCAGGTACCGGCCTTGCCCGTTACCGTAACGCCGTGGTCGAGCCTGACAAGGCCATTCGCGACACCATCTACCCGAACTTCGGTTTGGGTGGCGACGAGTCCGATGCCGCCTTCGGCGACGCCGATCTGTCCGAAGTCGACTTCTCGAACATCGACTTCGGAGATCTGAAGCTCGGCGACGACTTCAATCCGGATGACTTCCTGGACGACAATGGCGGTCAGATGGATTTGGGCGACACCCTGTGATCCGAAAAGCGATGGTGGAATGGCATAACGTCTGAAATCATCTCAATACATGAATGGGGATTGGCTGGAAACAGCTGATCCCCATTTTTTTAATGCGGAACTATTTTTAATGCGGAACTGCAGTTGTTGCGATCCCTACGACAACAGTCAGCCTATTGCGGAACCGTACGTATTGCAGAGCGGATATCTTCATCGCAAAATCGCATGGCAAATTACAATGAAGGTATGAGCTTTCTTCCATATCCGCCTCCACCTGAACCAGGTTGGTATGACGATGATGCCACAGTAATGTCTTCTCTCGTTGAGCCCGCCATGGCGGAGGCTGCGCAGTCGCAGCCAACATCGCAGCCAACATACGAATCACCGGAATCCCAAGCATTCCAAGCATTGGAAAATGTGCAGGAATCCGCGGAATCGTATGCGGCGAACATACAGCCGGTGGAACAGGCTGCCGCAGCGCTGGAACCGTCCGACGTCGAACCGGTCAATGACGATGATGACATCGACTGGGATGGCACGGTGCTGTCTTCGGCGTTCACCATGAAGCAGCCGAAGCTGGAGTATGTGCTTTACAACGAGCAGACCGGCCAGGAAGTGATCGTCGATATGGGTGTGCTGCTGGGGCGCAAGCCTTCCGCTGAAGTGCCGGAAGGTGCGAAATTCGTGAAGTTGGAGGATCCGACGCGCACCATCTCACGCAATCATGCGGCGATCAGCTTCGATCAGGATGGCGTATTGTGGATCGAGGATTACGGTTCGCTCAACGGCACGTACATCATTCAAGGCAATGAGGAGATCAAGGTCGAACGCAAGCCGATGAAGCTTGACGCGCCTTGCACGGTGCGTATCGGAGACCAGTTCTTCACTTTCGAACAGCGCTGATTTCCTTCGCGCCGCGATACATGTTGCGTCGTCAATCCATAAATGAGGATGACGGCGCAACGAACATATTATGGTACGAAAGCTTACCAATGCAAGCGGCTTTTATTAGGCCTTATTAGGCCTTGTTTGGCGGCTTTCGTCGGGCTTTTGCCAAGTTCTACCAAGGGTTACCGTCGCAGACGGATGGCTGCGTTGATGGCAGAATCATTGAGACTGGCAAGCCAGTTGAGCAGATCCGGGTAGATATGCGGATTGCGCGCAAGGAAGGGGTGCAGCTCCGGAGCTTTGCTTGCGATTTCAGCCATCAGCATCTGATCTTCCGTGGTCATGGCCAATTCCGCGGTGAAACCAGCATTCGACGCGACTGGCTCTTGCGGCTGAATCGGCGAAAAATCAGCCACTTCAGACAGGTCTGCGGGGTTGGTATATGGGTCGACGTATTCCGTCGAAGCATCGTTCGCCATATTCGATGCAGGTGTTGCCGCAAACGGCTCAGGCTGGCATTGCTGGGTTGCCGGCGGCTGGTACTGCGCCTGATATTGCACTTCCGATGATTGCTGCGGCTGCTGGTATTGCGCCTGTTCGCTTGGCATCTGGTATTGCGCCTGTTCAGAAGCCGTCTCGGCCTCCTGCTGCATGATTCCGTCCTGTGGAACCGGCCACCCCATCGCGACCAGCTGCTGACGTGCGCGTTCGTCGCCGAACTGGGCGACCCAACGCTTCAGGCCTGGGTACGCACGCGGATTGGCAACCACATTCGCGCCGAATTCCGGATTTTCGTAAGCGATTTTCGCCAGAAACACGGGATCTGCGTTCGGATCCTGCACGGCCGCCACCGCGGCATCGAAATCGACCATCATGATCTCCTTATCTCGTGTTCTGTAAATATTGTATTGAATACGCTGATATAACGTGACAAATCCGATTATTGACGATTGTCATTGCGAGAACATGCGCATTATTGGACGGCACGTAACGTTTGCAATGTGCTTTCCTGTAAATCGCCGATATCCTCGTGATCGTCGATTTTGCTGACGTTCCAATCGTCATTTGCCGAATAATCCGATGATTTGCCGCATATATCAAGCACAATCACGGTGACGTTGTCGTTGCCGCCCGCGTCGAGCGCGGACTGCACCAGCATATCCGCGGCGACTTGCGGATCGCCATATGCGGCCGCCACATCGGCGAGCAGTTCCCGATCGATCTGCGCGTGCAGGCCATCCGAGCAGATGATGAAACGTCCCGTGGAGCGCGCCGCATACCAGTCCGGCTGAATGCCGTCAGGAGCGCCGACGCATTGGGTGATGATATTGCGCGGTATGCATCGGTTCGCCTCGTCCGGTAGCATTTCGCCGGTGTCGATGGCGTTCTGCCGTTCGGAATGGTCACGTGTGATCCGGGTCAGCGACTCCGCCATCCAATGGCCTTCCGCATCGGCGCGCATATGGTAGGTGCGTGAATCTCCGACATTGATGACGTAGCAGTACTCATCGATGGCTTGTTCATGCACGCTATCTTCAACGCGAGTCGGCAGCACCACGCCGGTGATGGTGGTTCCGGCGATGCCGCCAAGCTCCTGGCCAAGTTCGAGCACCTGTTGCTGCGATTGGCTCAACGCATGTTCGATGGACGTACGGTTGCGCGACGGCTGTTCGGCAAGCTGCGAGAAACATGCCGCCACCTGTGCGCTGGCCCGCTCGCCGCCTTTGCCGCCGCCCATGCCATCGCATACGACATATACGCCACGGCTGGCGAGAGCGTTGTCTTGGTTGTTTTTCTTTTGCACCCGACATTGCTATTCAGGCCGGCCTCGATGCTACGGAAGATCATGAGTCCCGTCCTTTCTTACGATTGTGCTTCCGATCGCTGCCGTTGTTCCGCCCGCTGCGGTTGCTGCGGAAGTGGAAAACGTCGGCAAGCGAAAGTTTGGCACGCCATCGGCGTAACGTCGGCAATGACTTGAGCATGTACTTGCGTTCCTGCGCAATATCGCGCCAATACTGCTGCACATGCTCTTCGTTGACGAAATTACCGGAGAAGGCCGCGTAATCGGCTTGCGCGCCCAAAGCGAGCAAGGTCTCGCGGGAAATATCCATCTGATTCGCGATCGAAACCGCCTGTTCGCTGCGTGTGCCTCGAATGTCGAGTCCGCTTTGCCGTGCGAGCGCGGCGACCGATTGCCAGCCGGCTGCCACACGCTGCTGCGTGCTGCCGTGTTTTCTTGATCGTGCCAGTGCGATCGCTTTGATGGCGAGCAGGAGACCGCATATGATGAGCAGCGTCCATAGAGGGCTTCCGTAGATGGCTACTTTTCTTGCGATTCTGCCGAAATGCTGCCAGAACAGGTTGGCTGAGGTTTCGTCGGCCATGCTTCCGCCGATTGAGGACTTGCCTTTGGCCTGGGTGTCGTCGCGTAGCGGGTCGGTGAGTGGTACCGGGGGCTGGCGTACTAGGGTTTGCGGATTCGGTGGGGTGAGGTTCTGGTTTTCGTCGGGGACTTTGGTTTCCTTTGGCGTTGGATAGAATGCCACCCAACCGTAGCTGTCCAGTTTGATTTCCACCCATGCGGTCACGTCGTTGCCGGTGAATTTCGTGATGGTGGTTTTTCCTTGTTCTTCGGTGCGGCTTTCGCTGATTTCACCTTCGTCGTCTTTTGGCAGGAATCCGAGTACCACACGGCTGGGAAGACCTAGGCTGCGTGCCATCAATGCCATGGCGGAGGCGTATTGTTCACTGTCTCCGACCATGGCCGTTCCGGCGAGCAGTTGGTCGATGCGGTAGTTGCCGTGGCCTGCGGTTGACGGGTAGTCGCCGCTTAATCCGTGTGAGAACCAGCCGGTTTCTTTGAGCTTTTCGGTTAAGGCCTGGGCTGCTTCGCCGCCTTTGGATTGGCCTCCGGCGATGGCTGTGGCGAGTTTGTCTACGCAGTCGGGCACATCTTCGGCTTTTGGCTGGCTGATGGCGGCCGCGTCTGTTTTGGCGATCTGTTTGTCGGTGGGAACCATTGGCATGATGCCGGTTTCCGTGTA